>ERZ795055.3970-NODE-3970-length-10557-cov-4.533898_pt1 | contig 10557 bp, 7 predicted proteins | sample MGYA00375139_ERZ795055 | MGnify/ENA primary metagenome ERZ795055 (study PRJEB30184, sample SAMN05720283) | anaerobic digester metagenome | isolation source: active sludge of municipal wastewater-treating anaerobic digesters | place: USA | collected 2015-01-23 ...
CTCGGGAAGAGCATGGGGTCCCGCTCCGCCCGTAAGGATGCTTCCGCGCGGCCAAGCGTTAAAAGCGGCGCCGCCTTTCTATCTATGCTGTGTATGTCGTGCGCTTTCTTCCTGCCCCTTGTCGGGAGGGACCTGATCGCCCTGGGTTATAAGGATCTCATGTTCTCCCGCCCCGAGATGCGATGGTTCTCGCGCCAGAACATGTTCGGCCTCTCCGAAGGGTTGTTGCGTTTTGTGCGTCAACTGCCTCCGCGGCAGCGTTTTATGGTCGATCCTCTCGGGAAGGGCGTGATCCCGCTCTATGCTCCGCACTATCTTGACGTGCTCCCCACAGAGATATCGTTCATTATCGCGCAAAAACCGGCTTTCGATGATGCCTCCAACGACAGGCATATCCTTTTCAACTCTCATTTTTCGAAAGGCGGCGACGGTACGGATGTCTATGAGCAGACGCGCAAGGTGTTGATCGATTATGTCCGCGGTCAATGCGTTGATTATATCCTGGCGGAGAAGAAATATTATGGCGCGTTGCGGCTATTTTTCGTGACCTACAACTCTGATTTCGCTATTGTCTTCGATGACCCCAAGAGCCGCGAGCTGGTCGTGCGGGTACGGCAGCGTGCCGGAGGCCCGTCGTGAGCTCTATTCGCCCATATCGCAAGAACTGCGATCATGCCCTCGGCGGGCGCAATCAAGATGTTGCGTTGACGCGCAAGTGATGCTATTATGTGCGCCTTATCGGTGGTTGAGTTTCCGTGATAAGTTACTATATGTAATCAGGACGCATGCCGGTTCATGAAAGATCAGATCCTCAAGAAGCAGTTACAGCAAGGCCGTCTTAACGACAGCGGCGGATTCCCCCGGGTCGTATTGGTCGATACGGTGAGTTTCTGCAATTTGCGGTGCAGTATGTGCTTTCATAAGCACATGAAACGCAAGAAAGGTATCATGCCGTGGGATCTTTTTACGAAGATTATCGATGAGATCTCCAGAGAGGACAAGGATATCCGCGTCTGGCTGGTCTTCTTCGGCGATCCCTTCGTGATCAAGCGGCGGGAACCGACAATCTTCAAGCTCATCAAATATGCGAAAGACAAGGGGCTCACGGACGTTGTTTTGAATACGAACGGTAATCTGATGGACGAGGATGCCTCCCGGGGGATCATCGAAGCGGGGCTCGATAATATCTATTTCGGGTTGGATGCCTATACATCCGAGACCTATGCAAAACTGCGCGTGGGGGGTGACTACGAGCTTGTCAGAAAGAACATCTTGAAATTGCTCGAACTTAAGAAAAAGCTGGGAACGAACAAACCCGGCGTCTATGTTCAATATGTCGAGATGGACGAGAACCGGGAAGAGATCGAGCCCTTCAAGAAGTTTTGGGCCGAGAACGGCGCGATCGTCAAGATCCGTCCCAAGATAAGCTGGGCGGGCATGATAGATGCGCATAATCAGGTGCTGGATAACAAAGACCGATGGCCGTGCCACTGGGCGATGCAGACGTTGTCGATCAGCGATACGGGGAAAGTAGTTTTGTGTCCGTGCGATCTTGACGGAAGAGTCGTTGTCGGTGATGTGACGAAGAACACTATCACAGAGGTCTGGAATGGTACTCTGAAAAAGTTCAGAGAGTACCATCTGGCGAAACAGTTCACCCTGTTGCCGGATATGTGCCGAGAGTGCAGGGACTGGCAATCGGCACGTTCAGATTATCATTCTCTCAACGGATAAATGCCATGTGCGGCATCTGCGGTTTTTCCGGGCCTCCGGATGAAGCTCTTCTCAGGAAGATGGCGCAGACGATTGTCCATCGCGGCCCGGACGAGGACGGTTTCTACGCCGATGGCCGGATGAACCTCGGCATGAGGCGCCTGAGCATCATCGATCTCGCCACTGGTCATCAACCGATCACGAACGAACGCAGGACGGTTTGGACCGTTTTCAACGGCGAGATCTATAATTACGAGGAGCTTCGCCGCGATCTGATCGCTCGCGGCCACACGTTTTATACCGATCATTCCGATACCGAGGTCATCGTCCATCTGTACGAGGAGTTTGGTGCGGCTTTCCCGAACAAGATTAACGGGATGTTTGCTATTGCGCTCTGGGATACGGAGAAGGATATCATGCTCCTTGTCCGCGACCGGTTGGGTGTGAAGCCGCTCTTTTACGCTGAGATGCGCGGTGCGCTCGTGTTCGGTTCGGAGATCAAGGCGATCCTCGAACATCCCTCATACCGACGGGAGATGAACTTTGAAGCGGTGTATCATTATTTTTCGATGAAGCATGTCCCCGCGCCGCTGACAGCCTTCAAAGGCATATATGCCCTGTCGCCGGGAGAGATGCTCACCTACACTCGCGGCAGGACGACGCTAGAACGATGGTGGAAAGTATGTTTCACGGAAGACGAGTCGATGGACGAGACATTTGCCTCCGGCAGGATCTTCACTTTGTTGGAGGAAGCGACGCGATTGAGGATGAAGAGCGATGTGCCGTTCGGTGCCTATCTGAGCGGCGGGGTCGATTCGAGTGCAATCGTCGCGCTGATGTCCGGCATGTCACGAAAACCGGTCAAAACGTTTTCGCTTGGATATGAGGACGAACTGAAGAACAAGGAAGCGGATTTGTTCTATGCGCGAAAGGTCTCGGAACAGTACCGGACGGAACATCACGAGTATATCATGTCGTTCCGGGAACTCATCGAAGACATCGGGGATGTTGTTAGGGCCTTTGATCAGCCGTTTTCGGGGACGATATCGACATTCTTTCTGACAAAAATCATCCGCAAACACGTCAAGGTTGCCTTGTCCGGGGATGGGGCAGATGAGATATTCGGCAGCTATCTATCGCACCGTATCGCGCAGCCTATGGCCCATTATCACGCCTTGTTAGGGGGTAAAAGGGCTGGCGGGGAATGGACCGACCAGGAGAAGCGTCTATTTCTGCCCGTAGACATCGACTATCTTGAGACACTCCATCGGAAGTCCGGCGGCGATGAAGTCAGGTGGCGGTATGGTCTGCTGCTGGCGACGGATGATGATAAGCGGAAGATGTTGGGTGCGGCGTTTAAGACGAAGGGGACCATTGCCAGTACGTTGTCTCTTTTGGAGCAGTATTATTCGTCTGTATCGTCGCGCAACCCGCTGAACCGTGTTCTTGAGATGGAACTAAGCACGCTCTTCCCCGATCAGGTGCTGGCGTTCGTTGATTTTCTCTCGATGGCGCATTCTGTTGAAATCCGGTCGCCCTTTCTTGACTATAGGCTGGTCGAGTTCGTTGCGACGATCCCGGGGCGGCTGAAGATACGCGATGGCGTGGTGAAGGATATCCTCAAGCGATCGGTGGGACATGTCCTTCCGGAGGGGATCGTCTCGAGGCCTAAGGAAGGGTTTGTGCTGCCGGTGTTCGACTGGATGATGGATCGTATGCGGGGATTCTGTGCGGATGTCCTGTCCCCCGGGCGACTGGACAAGCATGGTCTGTTGCAGAAAGAGTATGTGAATACCATGGTGAAGGACTACTATGCGGGCAATCGGTCGCTCGCAGGGCGTCTATGGAACATGATGATGTTTCAGATTTGGTGGGAGCGCTATTTTGGATCAGGGACCTACGTCAATAATTGATCTTCGCGAAGCGGGACGGTATGTCGGGCAATATGTCCAACTCCGCAATGACAACGCGAACTTGCTGCTGACGAACCAGGTCACTGACGAGGAAACGGTCCGGTGGCTGCAGGAACAGGACGTTGAGGTTCGCGTGGCGGTGCGCGGCGATGCGCTCCTGGGGGCAGTGGTCCTGTATCCCGGCAAAGGTGGGGAGATCGCCGTCTTTGTCAGTGAGCGGAAGAGAGGGGTCGGTAGCGGCCTGCTCGCTGCCATACAGGATGTTGCGCGTTCTCGCGGGGTCGCCGATGTATGGGCTTTTGTCCTTGAAGAGAACCAGCCGGCGCGATATCTATTCGAAAAGAGCGGTTTTTCCCTCGCAGGGACACTGGAAAAGAAATACGGAGGGGTGATGATGAAAGGTGTGCGATACACAAAGCCAATATCCGGCTGGGGCGAGCCGTCGCCGAAACACGGTGCGCCAGTCCAGCATACACAGGACGTGTACGGAGTGCGGCCTGAGGCGCAGGATTTCCCGATGATGTGTGTCCTGTCCTTCGTCTATGTGTGTAATGCGAAGTGTCCGAATTGTCCCTACACCAATTCCGCGATCCGCGACGACTACAAAGACAGATTGTATATGGCGGAGGACACCTTCAAGCTCATCGCTGACCAGTGCGGGGAATACGGTGCATGGATACGGATGTCGGGAGGGGGAGAGCCGATGTTGCACCCGCAGGCGGTCGAGTTGATCGAGTACGCGAAGCGGGCGAAGGCGAAGGTTGGACTGATAACGAATGGGTCCCGTTTCAACGAGGAGAACAGCGAACGCCTGATTAGGGCGAACGTGGATATGATAGAGTTCAGCGTTGATGCAGCCGACCCTGCGACATACGGGACAGTGCGCCGCGGCCTTGACTGGGACACGTTGCTCCGCAACGTTGGCAGGATGGTCGCACTGCGCAACCGGTTGAAGAGCACGACGAAGATCATAGCGAGCGGCGTGAACCAGAAAGGGGTTGACATCGGTGCCGTTGCGAAATTCTGGGAACCTCTGGTGGATAATTTCCAGAAAAGAAAATACCTGACGTGGTCGATCAACGACCCGAGCCGCTCCGCGGACCCGGCTCCCTACCTGTCCCCGGAATCGCGCGTGCCATGCCCGTTCCTTTTTGAGCGGCTTAATATCGATTCGCGGGGGAAGGTGATGGTATGCGGTTTCGATATCGCCGCAGTGACTGATATGGGCAATATCCACGATAAGACGATCAAGGAGATTTGGCACGGCGACAGCTTCCGATTCTACCGCGAAAAGCATCTGTCGGGGAAAGGGGATGAGATTGCATTGTGCTCGAAATGCCCTGACTGGCAGTACCGATCCTGGAAGCATAATTACTGGAAACTTGTGGCTCATGCCGAGGCAAAGCGGCAGCAGGATGCGGGAGGGCTAAATATCCACGATTCGGAAGGTTGCGTCAACGATGACAATTGCGCGGGAACCTGAGATGAAGATCGGCATTTTGCAGCCTGGATATCTTCCCTGGTTAGGTTTTTTTGAGCAGATGTGTCGGACGGATATCTTTGTCATTTATGACGATGTGCAGTATGATAAGAACGGTTGGAGGAATAGGAATAAGATCAAAACTCCTCAGGGCGAGCAATGGCTGACCGTTCCCGTCCTATATAAATATGAGGAAAAACCCCGCGTTGACCGCGTCAGGATCGATCCGAAAAGCGATTGGCGCAAGAAACACTGTTTGTCGATACGGTATAATTACGCGAGGGCCCCATATTTCAAGGGGTATTTTCCCATCTTCGAGGAGGCGTATGCGAAGGACTGGGAATTCCTCATCGATCTCGACATGTTTTTTATTCGCCGCCTTGCCGCGGCGCTGGGGATTGATGATTCAAAGATCGTCCGGTCGTCATCACTTGACTTGACCGGGGACCGGCTCGAGCGGCTGGTGAAGATATGCAAACATTTTAAAGCTGATGTGTTCTATGAGGGTGCATCGGGCAAGGAATATATCGAGGACGCATGCTTTTCATCAGAGGGGGTAACCGTTGAATACCAGGACTACCGGCACCCCGTATATGCGCAGCTCCACGGCGTGTTCGTTCCGTATCTTTCGGTTATCGATCTCCTGTTCAATCACGGACAGGAAAGTTTATCCATCATACTCAATGAGCAGATAAAGGAGACGGCATAGTGAAAAAAACGATATTGGTCACGGGGGGGGCGGGGTTCATCGGGAGCAATTTTGTCAGGTATATCTACAATACCTATCCGGAATACAAGATTATCGTTCTCGATGCGCTGACGTATGCCGGCGATATAGAGAACCTTCCGATCAACTTGAATGCCTGCAATGATAAGGAACGCATCGAGTTCTGGTACGGGAACGTACGGAACGGTGAGCTTGTCGATACACTGGTGGCGAAATCGGACGCTATTGTGCATTTTGCCGCAGAAACGCATGTGACCAGGTCGATATACGACAATTTCCTGTTTTTTGAAACAGATGTCCTGGGTACCCAGACGATAGCGAATGCCGTGCTCAAATACCGGGACAGCGTCGAACGTTTCATACATATATCGACTTCGGAAGTTTATGGGACTGCGTACGCCCCTTTCATGGCGGAGGATCATCCGCTGATGCCGATGAGCCCGTATGCCTCTGCCAAGGCAGGGGCCGACCGGCTAGTCTATTCATACTGGGCGACGTACGAACTCCCGGCGGTTATCATACGACCTTTCAATAATTATGGGCCGTACCAGCATCTGGAAAAAGCTGTTCCTCGGTTCGTTACCAGTTGTATCCTTAACGAGCCGATACACATACACGGCGACGGCAGTGCGGCGCGGGATTATATCAACGTTGAAGACACATGCGCTGCCATCGACCTGGTGCTCCACGCCGACATAAAGCTTGTTCAGGGAGAGGTGTTCAACGTCGCGTCCGGCCAGCATCGTTCCATGCTGTCGATCGCGCAGGACATCGTGCGGCGCATGGGTAAGAGCGAATCTCTGATCCACTATGTCAGCGACCGGCCGGGGCAGGTGTTCCGCCATACAGGCGATATCGCGAAGATTCGCAATACGTTCCGATGGCAGCCAAAGGTTTCGTGGGATGCCGGCCTGCAGCGGGTGATTGGTTGGTATGAGCAGAACAGGCCGTGGTGGGAAAAGCAGTTATGGATGCGTGCGGTGCCGATCATCACGCGAAGCGGGAAGAAGGAACTGCATTGACGCAGGGCGAGGTTGTATTGCACAAGGCGAAAGAAAAGTTCGAGCGGGGGGTTTCGCTGGTATGTTGGGCGTACAACGAAGAGGATTCCATCGAAGAATATCTTCAGCGCGCCACGGTGTTGCTTGACGCGTCTGTGGACGACTACGAAATAGTGCTTATTGACGACGGCAGCACGGACAGGACCTACGAGAAAGCGAAGCAGTTTCAGGGGAAGAATCCCCGTCTCAAGATCTATCAGAACGAGAGAAACCTGAATGTGGGGATATCGAGCAGGAGAGCAATCCAGCGGGCGACGAAAGAGTTTCTGTTCTGGCAGACGATCGACTGGTGCTACGATATATCCAACTTGAGACTGTATCTTGAATATCTGAAGTCCTACGATATTGTGCAGGGAGTGCGGCGAAGGCCGGTCGCAGTGAAATTCGAATTGCTGAAACCGGTTGCAGGGGTGATGAAGTTGCTGCACATAAAACATCTCACCAGACGGTCCGATACGGTCTCGAAAGCTATAGTGTCGGTTATCAATTACAGCATTATACGCATCTTGTTCCGTATTCCGCTCTCCGATTTCCAGAATGTCACCGTGTATCCTACAAGATGGATTCAATCGGTGAGGTACGAGTCGACGAGCTCTTTTGCGAATCCTGAAGGATTGATAAAATCTTATTGGAGCGGCAAGTCGATCAAGGAAGTCCCGATTAGTTTCATTCCGCGGAACAAAGGAGTTGCCAAGGGTGCCAGACCCAAGGCCATCATGACATCGGTGAGTGATATTGCCAGGCTCTGGTTTCGATGGGTTATTATGGGTAAACGAGGGAAGATTACGAAAGGTGTCGTGGCGCGTTTGCCGCGCTCATAATTGGTGAGGAATGAAAGTCTTATTGCTGGTGCCCCCGACCGATCTTGGTAGATCGTATGGCAAACTGAAGAGTTTTTCCAATCCACAACCGTCTATTGGTCTGGCATACATTGCTGCGGCAATACGTCAGGATGGACATCACGTGTGGGTTCTCGACGCGTACGGGGCGGGATTGGGTTTGGACGAAATCACCGACCGGATGCGTGAATTTCAGCCGGACGTTCTCGGCATCAGCGTGTTGACGCCTTCAGTAGAAGTGGTTTATCGGATTGTTCAGACAGTCAGAACGCATTTCTCCGCGGTGAAGATCGTAATGGGGAACATGCATGCTTCTCAGTTCGCAGATGAGATCCTCTCGCGTGGCTATGCAGATTTTATCGTCCATCGTGAGGGCGAAGTTACTTTTCCGGCGCTTCTGCGTGTCATACATGATTTGTCCTTGTGCGTCAACGTGCCGGGGATTTCGTATCGCGCGAACGGAACGGTCGTGCACAACGCGCTCGCGCCTCATATCGAAGACCTCGACAGTCTCCCCTATCCTGCGTGGGATCTTTTTCCGCTCGATATTTACAAGACAGATCCTCGAACCGAGGTCATCAAGGGTGCTGTTGAGATGCAGATCCTCGCGACGAGGGGATGTCCGAATCAATGCACATTCTGTTCGTCGCGCACGGAGAGAAGTCTCGGTGGTGCCTATCGAATGAGAACGTCGCGTCGCGTTGTGGATGAGATGGAATTCATGCATAGGGAATACGGCAGCGTCGTTTTCTCTTTTATGGACCTTGCATTTCCTTTGGTCCGTCAGCACGCCATCGCACTTTGTGACGAGATCGTAGCTAGGGGACTGAACAGCACGCTTCGGTGGACAACAGAGTGCCGGGTCAAGCCGCTTGACCAGAAGATTCTTGCATCGATGAAACAGGCGGGTTGCGTACGGGTCAATTTCGGGATCGAGTCCGGCAATGACGGAATCCTGCGTTCGCTCAAGAAGAATTTCACGGTGGCGGATGTCCGCGGGGCTGTCGCCATGGCGAAAGAGGCCGGGCTTGAGGTCGACGGCATGTTCATGATAGGCCTTCCCGGCGAGACTGAAGAAACGATCGCGCAGACGGTCGATCTCGCGATCTCGCTCGATGTCCGGTACGCGATATTCAACATCTTTGTGCCCTATCCCGGCTGTGAGCTGTTCGATGTCCTGTCTGCGGGAAAGAAGATCAAGTTCAAGAGCTGGAGCGATTTTACCTCGTATCCCACCTATGCGGGAGGAGAGCCCGTATACGTTCCTGACGGGCTGACCAAAGAGCGGCTGATGGCCCTGCAGGTGAGGGCCATGAAACGGTTTTACTTGCGCCCGAAGTTTATCTTGCGCGAACTCACGATCTTTAAGTTCGACAAGATAGGTCATTATTTTGAAGGCCTCAAAGGAGTCTTGTCAAGGTAGATGGTCATTGGTATTCGATTGTGACTATGTGAATCATTCTTTGTATGATCTATGACGGATCAGCCCGATGCAACAGAACAGAAAAGCTATTGCCGGCACCTTGCTTTGCAGCGGTCTTGGTATTGCCTTATCTGCTTTCTTGTTCCTTTCCACATCAGTTCCTCTTCAGATTGAATCTCCGGCGAGGATCGTGATCGGGGCAATGATGGTCTTTGTCGTCCCCGGTCTGCTATGGGGTGAGATCATCGGTTTTCGCGCCCGCCACACGCTGGAGGTCATTGCCATCTCTGCGCTTGTATCACTGGTCATCGCATTTATTCTCCTTATACCGCCGCTCATGATGGCCACTCGGATCGATGCCTGGGTGTTCGGTGTTCTTGCTGTATCGTCGGTTGGACTCATGTTGTGTGTCCGCAGATTGATACGTGGACAGCCGTTCCGGTTGGTGGCCGGACTTTTCGGGCGGTCGCAGGCTTTTCTGCCAGGGTGTCGTATGACGAGCCAGCTGGCGATGACGGCGATTGTTGCTATCCTGTCGTGGGGCGCATACCGTTGGGGCGAGGATATGTTTGACCTGGGGAGAGAGAAGTTTCTTCATGCGGTGTATGTGCGGTATTATTTTGATATGCCTCTCGATGTCAGCATGATATTTCCGGTCAAAGGTGTTGCATCGCTGAACATCATACAGTTCTGGGAATTCCTCATGGCTGGTTGGGCGAAACTGGCGGGCATGGATCCTTTGCCCCTCTATTGTCGTGCGCGATTCGTTGTTCCGATCCTGGGGCTTTCCGGCGTCTATCTGACGGTCAGGCGCCTCTTCGTGTCCCGGTTTAAGGCGGAGTTCGTTTTCTGGATCGTCCTGTTACTGGCTGCAGGATTCTTCATGCTGCATGAGCCATCATCGTTTGATGTTGTGCGGTGCGATCCGACGCGCGGCGCCTTTTGCTTCATGGGGGTCAACCACCATGCTGAAACGGCGGTTGAGATCCTCCTCCCGCTCGGCATGGCATTGCTGCTTATGTGCCTGAAGCAGCCGAATCTCCGGAACTACGTTGTATTGATTGGCTTCCTCGGGGTAACGCTGCTGTGGCATGCGCGCGAGTTTTTCCAGTTGGGCATATCGATGGGGATCTTCGCGGCGGTATTGTTGATATATCCTTGGCATGATCGCATGACCTCGATCCGGCGGCTTGCCATCGTCATCTCCGCTTTTGTCCTGACGGCGCTCGCGTACCTTTTCGTGTCCGGGACCATCGTGTCACATGAATCGCTAGCGTACGACGAAGGATTGATAAAAAGAACAGCGCTTGCGTATGCCTTTACCTGGGAAAGCCTGCTTTCGGTGAGAAGTTTCTTCAATTTCCCCACCATCTATCTGATCTTCGGATGGGGTAACCTTGA
>ERZ795055.3979-NODE-3979-length-10548-cov-4.726866_pt1 | contig 10548 bp, 11 predicted proteins | sample MGYA00375139_ERZ795055 | MGnify/ENA primary metagenome ERZ795055 (study PRJEB30184, sample SAMN05720283) | anaerobic digester metagenome | isolation source: active sludge of municipal wastewater-treating anaerobic digesters | place: USA | collected 2015-01-23 ...
AGACGATCATGCGGATGATCATCTTGATCAGAAGCTGCGGGTCATGGACCAGGATCATCCCGCGGCTGGCAGCCTCGAGCGCTTCTTTATAGTCCAGTTTCTTTGAAAAATTCGGTGTTTTCAAGAGTCCGTCAAGCCCCCTGCTTTAGCTCTTTCATCACGATCTTCTGCAGCTCCTCAAGGACGAGCGGCTTGTGAATAAAACCGATGATCCCCAGGCTCCTGGCCTGGTTGATCGTCTCCTCATCTTCAATGCCGCTGACCATGATGACCTTGGTCGGGTCGCCTTCTCCCCGCATTTTCTGCAGAAACTCCACCCCGGTCATTTCCTCCATGCGGACATCCAAAAGGATCAGGTCAGGGCGCTCTTCCTTCAGAATGTCCAGCGCCTCGCTGCCGCCGGACGCCGTGAAGACCTGGATCCCCCTTTTTTTAAAATAATTACGGGCGAACTCCCGGATGTCGATCTCATCATCCACGATCAATAACTTGGACATTTTCATCCTTTCCATTTACGCTTGACGCTCTACGCTTTGTATCATATCCTGGTCCAGACCTTCCACCGTCGGAAGAGTAATATAAACACGCGTCCCTTTGCCGTATTCCGATTTATAAAAAACCTTTCCCTTATGGTTCTCTTCGATCAATTTCTGGATCACATAAAGGCCAAGCCCGGTCCCTTTTTTACTGGAAAGCTTGGTCGTAAAAAACGGCGTGAAGATCTTTTCCTGGTCTTCAGCCCTGATCCCGATCCCGTTATCTTCCAGCACAATGCGCATGCTGCCCATGCGCGACCGTTCAGCCTTGATGGTGATCCGGGGCTCATACCCCTCCTCCTTGAGGTCGCTTTTACGCTGCATCATGGCGTCATAAGCGTTATCGATCATATTAAAGAACACTTCCTGAAGCTGGGTGAAATTACCGTGGATCTTAGGAAGCCCCGGCTCAAAATCCCTGACGATCGACATTTCGCCGGTCTTGATCTTGAACTGAGCCATCGTGACCGCTTCATCAATGAGCTCATCGAGCTCAACCTCCCCGAACTGTTCATCGCTCTTGCGGCTGTATTTCAACAGTCCGCGCACGACCTCCCCGCCCTGGGAAACATTCTCCTGGATGCGGGTCAGGGCGTGCTCAATATCGACCATCATCTCCTTGACCTCATCGGTCATCTTCAGTTTCTTGTTCAGCTGGATCGTATCCAGAGCGTCTCCGGCGATAAATCCCAACGCGTGCAGTCGGTTATTGATCTGGTGCGACAGGCCATCAGCCATAATACCGATCGTGGCCATCTTCTCCGCCCTGAAAAGCTGTTCATGGGTCGCCCGCATGTCCTTATAGAACTGCGCGTTCTCGATCGCCAGCCCCGCCTGGTTTGACAGGATCATAAAAACCGCCAGATCATCCTGGCTGTAAAGCTCTCCGCTGACCTTCTTGCCCATGACCATCACCGCGATCAGTTTTTCGTCAATAAAACACGGCACGATCAACTCCGCGTGAAGCGCGGACATCTGTTCTTCCAACTCCTGCAGCTTAAGATCTTTGAAATCCTGCGCCCGCTGCTGCACCTCTGAAAATACGATCGGAGCGCGGATCTTTTTAAGCGCCTTAAGGACGCGAGAGTCGGACGCAATAGTTTGAGGGACATCGGTCCTTTCGTTGCGGAACCGGGACGCCTCTAATTTATACTCTTTTGATTTTCGGTCGCTTAAATAAATAAAGCTGTGCTCAATGCGCACTGAACGGGTCACCACCCGCACGATCATATCCAGCAGTTTATCCATGTCCTTGATCCGGCCCATGCCGGTCGAGGCCTGACGCAGTGTGCTCTGATACCGCCTCTGATCCTGAAACAGCTTCTCTTCCGCCCGGCGCTGGATCGCCAAATAAATAAACGGCCCTGCCGTTGCCATGACTGTCAAAAGGACCATCGGGGAAAGCCACCACAGTTCACCAAAATGCATCCTCAACCATTCCTGACAGCCGATTGCAAAAGCGTAGGGGATTCCTAAGATTAGGGAATAAACTGCAACAAAAATTGATGTCCTCGTTATAACCAACGAAACATTCATCAGGCGATATTTAATGACTGAATAAAAAGTCATCCCTGTAAATGCAATCATAAATAGAAAACCCATCGGATATAAATCAAATCCATAATTTGGCACAAAATCAACTGCCGCAAATGACCCCACGATCGTCCCCCAAAAAATATATCTCGATCGAATAATATGCATATAATGCTTTGTCGAAAAAAAAGATGCCCTAAGAAGAGCAACCGAAATAAGCGTAAATAAAAGTGAAAAATAGGATAAAAAGGATATGTGAGGTATTAAATTAACTCTAGGATAATCCCCCCATACGAAAGAATTTAATCCTTTGATTAAAAAGTCTTGTTTATAGAAATTAAAAAAAACGAAGAAACATGGAAATGGAAGGACCCAATAAAAAAGTCTAGATAAAAACTTGTCTTCCAAAAATTCGCCCGTATATAACAACCAAATAATTGGAATAAATGCAATTCCAATATAGCCAACTTTAAACATAAATATCTTAAATATTTCTCCTTCCACAAGAAAAGCAACTGAATAGCTAAAAAGCCAAACAAATATACAAAAACAAAATAAAAAAAAGATGCGATTCAAACTAACTCGTCTATTTCGAATAAAAATAGTTAAGCCAAAAACAAAAACAACAAGTGAGGAAAAAAATAAGGAAAAAGCATGCATCATATAATGAACTTCCTTATAGATATTTAACTGCAGGAAATATACGATATTTAAGAATCAAATCAGCCAAACCTTCTAAATTTTCAGAACTAATTTCACCTCTTCCTAATGAAACCAAATCAAAACGCTTTGAAAAAGCCAATATAATAGCTTCTGTCAAACAACCATAAATTGCATTTTGCGGAAAAAAGGATTTCCATTTGCTGTCAAAAATTTTTTTATAAAATGGCAACTCAGAGGTTCCTCCAAAGAATAATGTCTTCTTGGCAGGAAAACTGGTCAATCCACTCTTCTCAAACGAAACATTTGGGGGCATGCCAATATCACAAATTATTGATCCCTCTTTAAAGTCTGAATATCCCAACAATGCATCAACCGAGCTCGCAGCCGCAATTATTAAATCTGCATCCGAAACCGCTTCCCTTGCATCAGTAAAACAAACAAACTGATCAAACCCTTCCGCCTTTAGTTTTTTACAAATTTCTGAATCATCAGAGATTGTCCTTGAGCAAAGTCTTAAAAACTTTGCCTTCTTAGAATAAATTCTTGCACAAATAGACCCGATGTCTCCGGTGGCCCCAATTATGGCAACCGAAAGCTCTCGCACTTTTTTACCATGGCGCCCCGCTTCTTTCTCTAATGCCATTGATGCCAATACCGCAGTCGTCGCATTCCCTGAAGTTATTGGAATAGATGTCATTTTTGAAACATCCCTCCCACCGTTGGTAACAATTGATGTAAATCCCGCCAACGTTATTATGTTGACATTCTCCTGTTCAAAAATTTTAAAACAATCTATTATTTTTTTAATCGTATTTTCTTTTTCAATTAACATTTGTCGAGGAAAAATAGGGAGCAATACCCCAAGAATTTCGATCTCATAATTATTATGGATCAAATTACAAACATGCATTATCTTGTGAGGAGGGATTCTAACAATGTTGTGCGTTATAAAAGAATCATCCAGAAATTTAAGAATCCAATTCCCAAAAAAAGTGTATATTTTGGGGAATAAATCCCGAAAACTTTCAGTGTTTAGAGGGTGAATTATAATCCCGATTTTTACTCTTTCCATTTTTTTAACACCAAAGAGAAATTGTTCCCCCCAAACGCAAGGGAATTATTCAATACAACTCTAACCCTATGTTTCCTAAACGTATTCGGCACACAATCAATATCACACTCCGGGTCCGGGGTCTCATAATTGATCGTTGGCGGGATCTTTTGATCCTTGATCGCCAAGCAGCAGGCTATGGATTCTAATGCCGATGCCGCGCCCATCGTATGCCCCAGCATGGATTTGATCGAACTGACCGGGATGTTTTTCAACCGCTCTCCAAAGACAGCTTTAAAGACTTCGCATTCTGTCTTGTCATTTTCAGGCGTTCCTGTCCCGTGGGCATTAATATAATCGACATCCTCCGGACTCAAACCCGCATCGTTTAAGGCCTTTCTGATAGCTTTGATCCCACCCTTTGCTTGAGGCTGAGTCAAGTGAAAAGCATCCGATGCCGCTCCACATCCCAAAATTTCCGCATAGATCAGCGCCCCACGCTTACGGGCATGTTCAAGCTCTTCCAAAACAAGAATTCCCGCTCCTTCTCCTGGGATCATGCCTTGACGGTTCTTGTCAAAAGGCCTGCACTTTTGCGAATCGATAGCAACCAAACGATGAAAACCTGTAAAAGCAATACGAGATAAAGGGTCAACCCCCCCCGCAAACATGCAATTAGTAAAACCCGTTCGTATCATATCTGTCGCTCTACCGACAGCAAAATTCCCCGCAGCACAAGCATTCGCGAAAAGATGGCTATTATTTTTAATATCAAAGACATGTGCAAAATTTGAACTTATTGAATTTGCAGGATAAGTTAGTGGTAAAATTTTTTCCAATGTATCACATCCTATAGTCGTATCAATTTCTACGCATTTTTCAATAACCTGCCCTTCCCCCATGGTAGTTCCCACGCAAAGACCCGCATTAGTTTCTTTTAAATCAGCCTTAGCAAGCATCGAATCTTTTAAAGCCAACCCCCCCGCAACAATCAACATTTGAGAGGCTCGTCCAAAATGCTTGAAATTATTTTTTGGGCAAAATATTTTAAAATCAAAATCTCTAACTTGGCCAACCAATTTCCTATCATATTTTGAAGAATCCACATAATCAACTTCCGATATCCCGCTCTTCCCTGCCAGCAAATTTTTCCAAAATTCCTGCCAGCCGATGCCGATCGAGGACACAACCCCCAGGCCGGTGACCACCACTCTGCGTTTTACATTGTTATTTCGCATTTCCAATCTCTTGTTTCGTATTATACCTTTTACTCCGTGTGTCCTGTGTCCTGTGTCATGCATCTTGCCTTAAAAACGAATAAAACACCTGCGCCTGCCCCAATTTCTCATTTTGCCCGCGCGTCATCTCGATATCCGCATACCCGCCGCTCGCCATCACCCGCCCCTGTAAAACTTCCATCCTCAGCACATCCCCCACTTCCGCAGGAAAGTTGATATCACATTTGATCTTGCCCAGCACGATCGTGCGCCGCTCCGGATCACCCCGTTCGATCAAAGTCCGATACACAAAAAAAGACGCCGCCTGGGCCGCGGCCTCGATCATCAGCGTCGGCGGAAAAATGACCGAACCATCCGGCTGGCGCACAAGATAGGGATCATTCGTCGTCACGTTTCTGACAGCGGTCAAACCTTTCCCAGGAACAAAATCCACAATAGAATCAATGAACAGAAAAGGAGGCTTTTGCGGCAGAACTGCGCGGATATCATCCTGGTCAAACACCGTGTTCATCAAACCGCTCTCCTTTGAGCAGTGTTCCCAAGACATATAAGTTATTTAAATAGAAATAGATATAGATATACTAGACGAACTTATTATAGAAGTGATTTTTATGACGGTCAAACAGAAAGAAGAAAAAACTACCACTTGATCAGATTGGCGGCCGTGACAAGCCCCGAGCCGAAGGTGACCATAACGACCACGCTTCCGGGCTTGATCATCCCCTCTTCCACCGCTTCATAAAGAGCGATCGCCACCGCGGCCGCTGAGGTATTACCATATTTCTGGATGTTGATGAAAAACTTATCTTTTGAAACGCCGGCCCGCTTCGCCACCGCGGAAATGATCCGGTCATTGGCCTGATGCGGAACAACACAGTCCACATCTTCCAGTTTAAGGCCGGCTTTTTCAACGACCAGATCCACCGCGTCCGCCATCGAAGTGACCGCGACCTTAAACAGCTCCTGCCCCTGCATCACAATGGCTGGCTTCTGGATCTTCGTGTTGAACTCCAACTGGGCGGGCTCTTCGGTCTTGACATACAGAAGCTCATGGAACTCCCCGGCTGAATGAAGATATTCCGAAAGGATCCCCCTGCCCTCTTCAACCGGAGCAAGGATGCAGGCCCCGGCGCCGTCCCCAAAAAGCACGCAGGTGGCGCGGTCGCTCCAATCAAGCAGGTTGGTGGCCTTCTCAGCGGCGATGACCAGGGCGGTCTTGAACATCCCCGATGTCAAATATTGTTTAGCCGTCGTGATCGCGCATAAAAACCCCGAACAGGCTGCGCTGACATCGAACGCGGCCGCGTTCTTCGCGCCGATGGCGCTCTGGACTTTGCAGGCAACAGCGGGAAAATTGGAATCCGTGCTGGCGGTCGCCACAATGATCAGCTCGATCCCCTCAGCAGGAACCGGCGAACCGTCCAAGGCGCTTTTCGCGGCCTCAATGGCCATATCCGTTGTGGTTTCATCCCGACGGGCCAGGCGGCGCTCCTTGATCCCGGTCCGTGTCGTGATCCACTCATCGGATGTTTCAACGACCTTTTCCAGGTCATGGTTGGTCACGATCCGTTCAGGCACGTATTTTCCGACAGCAACGATCCCTATATTTTTCATGCAAAACGTCCGATCTCTTTGCGCATATGTTCAATGACGTTATGTTCAACCTCGCGGCGTGCGGCGCGGATGGCGTTCTTGATCGCCTTGGCATCCGACCGCCCGTGGCTGATCATGACGATCCCGTCCACGCCCAAAAGCGGCGCCCCGCCGTATTCCGAATAATCCGCGTAACGCCTGATCTGCTTCAGGCGGGATTTCATCAGCCAGGCGCCGAGCATCGCCACCGGGCTTTTTTTGAGCTCCCGTTTTAAAAGCGCGATCGCTGATTCCGCCAGGCTTTCTGAAACCTTCAAGACCACATTTCCCACGAACCCGTCGCAGACGATGCAATCGCAATCCCCGCGGTAGATCCCGCTCCCCTCGACATTGCCGACAAAATTCTGCGGCAAACGCTCCGATAAAATCCGGTGGATCTCCTTAACAAAATCCGTCCCCTTCGTCTCTTCCTCGCCTACATTGAGCAAACCGACGCTGGGGTTCTCGATCCCCAACATGTCCCTGGCGTAAACATGCGCCAGCAGTGCCGACTGGACCAGATGCTGCGGTTTGGGGTCCGTATTGGCCCCCACGTCCAGCACAAGAGCGAAGCCTTTCAGCGTCGGCAAGACCGCACCGATCGCCGGACGTTCGACCCCCTGCATCATTCCCAAAAAGACCGTCGCTGCCGCCACCACCGCGCCCGTGTTTCCCGCTGAAATGAAGCCCCTGCAATCCGGATCCGCCTTTAACAGATTGATCCCCACCGAAACGGAAGAATTGCGTTTCTTGCGGATCGTTACCGTCGCCGGATCGTCCATCGCCACCACGTCCGGAGCATCCACAATACTGACCAACTCTTTAGGATAATCATACTGGCTCAGCTCCTGAAGGATCCTTTCCTTGGGCCCGGTCAGGACAACGCTGATCCCAAATTCCTTGACGGCCTGGATCGTCCCGTCCACAACAGCCTGCGGCGCATGATCCCCACCCATGGCATCAACAACGATTTTCATAAACACCTCGTATTTCGTGGCGTATAGATTTTTGTGAGCCGAACTGACAGGTTAGTCTTTTGCTTTTTTCTCTTTTGCTTCGACGGTCACGACCACATTCTTCTTGTAGTGGCCGCAAAACGGGCAGACCCGGTGCGAGATCACCTGCTTGCCGCAATGGCTGCACGGCTGCATTTTAGGCAGAACAACGCCCTGATGAGTGCGGCGTTTGCGTCCGCGTTGTTTTGAATGTTGTCTTTTTGGATTTGGCATGCTTGACTCCGTTTTTTCGAATGACACAAGACACATGACACACGACGCAAGAGATTCAAAATCCTGTGTCATGTGTCCTGTGTCGTGTGTCCTAAGTTACAGTTACACTGTTTCTGATTTAAATTTTGCCCGCACTGAAGGCACAACCCCTTACAATCATTTCGGCAAAGCTCGAACACTGAATTGGCAATGATCAGCTCTTCCCTTAGATCATCTTTAAACTCAACATATTCCGTCGATGAATCGATATCGAATGCCAGCTCGAACCTGTCCGTTTTTTGCCGCTCGAACTCTTCCAGGCAGCGTGAGCACGTCAAAGCGTAGGTCGCTTTTACTTCAAAAGCCGCAAGGACCTCATCACCGGCGCGACTGAAGACAGCCTCGACTTTTAAAGGGCCTCTTGCCTTCAGCGCGTCCTGCGGAAGGTCCAATTCCCCAGCGGTCAGAACTCGGCTGTATTGAAGCCCCCGGTCCGAAATATTGCGTAACGGGATCCTCATGATCGAAATCGGTCTTTCAGCTTTGCTTCCACATTCGGAGGGACAAAACTGGAAATGTCAGCCCCCAGGATCGCGGATTCTTTCAACAATTTTGATGACAAGAAAGAAAACTGTTCCGACGGCATCAAAAAAACGGTCTCCACATCATCCGCCAGGCGCCGGTTGGTAAGGGCCATCTGAAACTCATATTCAAAATCCGAAACCATCCTCAAGCCCCGGATCAGCACATTGATCCCCCTTGATCTGGCAAAATCAACGACCAGTCCGTCAAACGCCACAACCTCAACATTCGCGATCCCCTTGACCGCCTCCTGCAGCATTTCAAAACGCTCATCTTTATCAAATAAAGGCTTTTTATGAAGGTTATTGGCAACGCCAACCACCACCCTATCAAAGATCCGCGACGCACGCTCGATCAGATCAATGTGCCCGTATGTCACTGGGTCGAAAGATCCCGGATATAACGCCGAACGTTTCATCATTTTGCCTTTTTTAGAACTGATTTTCAAGCTTTTTAAGCTTATTTTACTCCATAAATAGCTAAACAGGACTTGCCATACCTGCGCAGCGTGATCTCATTGAAATCATGCTCACATGAGGCAAGTCCCTCTAATTTCCCGAATTCCACCACAATTCGGAAATTGGGGTGTAATATATCATAGGCGCTCAGGGTTTTCAAGGTCTTTTTTGCTAATCCAGCGTCGTAAGGAGGGTCCAGAAAAACCACATCGAACTTCCGGCCCTGGCGGGCCAGCATCTTGATCGTCACGAACACATCCGCCCCGAAAACCTCAAACATCCGGCCGTCTTTGCGGGGTTCCCCCAGCCCAAAACGCTCCATATTGGTCCTGATCGTTTCAAGGCACAATGGGTCTTTTTCCACCGCGACCACCTCTTTGGCCCCGGCTGAAAACGCCTCAAACCCCAAGGCTCCGCTTCCTGCAAACAGATCCAGCACCCTTAAACCTGATAGATCATGGCCCAAAAGGTCAAAAACCGCTTTGCGCACCATGTTCTGGGTCGGCCGGATGTTGACCGGCATATAAAAATTCCGCCCCTTGAATTCACCTGTTAGAACTTTCATGAAGCCTCTATCCTTTCATATAAGACACATGAAAAAGCAGCCCGTCTTTCCTTGTTCCTCCGTGCGCCGTGTGTCATGTGTCCGGTGTCTGTATTAACCCGCTTCCACATTTTCCAAAAATCCCGGAAAACGCTCCGCAATGACCGCCTTCAGCCCCGCGTTCTGCGGCTCGATCAAATGAAGGTCCTTATGGACCGTCTCTTCCGCCTCTTTGCGGGCCAATTCCAAAATATCGATCTGACGCATGGGATCGGAAAACCGCAACTCGTTCAGCCCGTGTTGATGACGCCCAAAATATTGCCCCGGCCCGCGGATCTCAAGGTCTTTCTGGGCGATCTCAAATCCGTTACGGGTCGAGACGATCGCCTCCAGCCGTGAAAGCCCGCTTTCCGTGGTAGGGTCCGCGATCAAAAAGCACACACCGTTTTTCCCGCCGCGGCCGATCCGCCCCCGCAGTTGATGAAGCTGCGAAAGCCCGAACCGCTCCGCGTGTTCAATGACCATCACATTCGCATTGGGGACATCGATCCCGACCTCAAGCACGGTCGTTGCCACAAGAAGATCCAGCTCATGCCTTTTAAATTTACTCATCACATTTTCCGCTTCAGAATTCTTCATCTGGCCGTGCACCAGCCCGATACGGAACTCTTTAAAAATCTTCGTGCGGAACTCTTTATACATCGTCTCAGCCGCTTTAAGGTCCAGAGCTTCCGATTCTTCGACCAAGGGATAAATAATATAGGCCTGTTCCCCCTGTCTTAAGATCTCCTTGACCTTCCCGTAAACCCCTTGCGCCTCATCCATTGGAAAGACCAGGGTCTCGACATCACCACGGCCCGGAGGCAGTTCATCGATCACCGAAACATCCAGGTCCCCGAAAAGCGTCAAGCTCAACGTCCGGGGGATCGGTGTCGCCGTCATGACCAAAACATCAGGGCATTGCCCTTTGGAAGACAAAAGCGCGCGCTGCCTGACACCGAATTTATGCTGTTCATCGATCACCGCAAAACTTAGGCGTGGGATCGTCACGCCTTCGCTTAAAAGCGCGTGCGTTCCGATGACCAGGTCGATCTCTCCCCTGG
>ERZ795055.3987-NODE-3987-length-10537-cov-4.397348_pt1 | contig 10537 bp, 9 predicted proteins | sample MGYA00375139_ERZ795055 | MGnify/ENA primary metagenome ERZ795055 (study PRJEB30184, sample SAMN05720283) | anaerobic digester metagenome | isolation source: active sludge of municipal wastewater-treating anaerobic digesters | place: USA | collected 2015-01-23 ...
GTGCCGTTCATGTTGTCGGCGCGCAGCAATCTCAACAGCTTTGATTCAGATTTGGCGCGTTTGTGTCCCTCCGGTTGCACCACGAAGGCGTTGCCCCAAACGGTGGTGGATGCCAAGGACCGTGGGCGGCAGCAGAACCGTTTTGCGGTAGGCTTCTTTGCCGTTGGCGGCGCCGTGACCGCGGCTGGCGCTGTATTGTTGTTGATGAACCAACCGCATCCGGAAGACCCGAGCGTACCAGAACTCGACGTGGTACCGATGGTGAGCACGGATACGGTAGGGATGAGCGGCACGTTGAGGTTTTAGGGGGGCGCGCAGGGAACGTCAGAGACGGTCCTCGTCATGAGGGCCGTCTCTGTCCCTGAGAGGGCGACAAGGAGCGTGGGTCATGGAGCGTTTTGACAGTTTACGTTTGAAGTACAAGACGGTAACCCGCGAGGCCTTCGTCGCGAAGAATCCGCCGTTGTGGTTGATCCGCGAGCTCGCCGCCGAGGAGGAAGAGGCTGCCAAGTTCGCTACCGTCGCGATGATTCCGCAGGCCGCTGACCTGGTCCACAAACCGATCGCACCTGTGACAGCCACGGCCATGATCGCGCGTCTGCGCTCGGCGCCCAATCGCTTCTACATTTATCCGATCGCCAAGCGGGCCACTGGCATGTGGCAAGGACGGGTGCTCGTTGGCCGGGCGTTGAACGCCGACATCGTGTTGCGCCATCCCTCCGTCTCCAAGTTGCACGCCTACTTTGAGAAGGATACCAGCGAGCAGGTCACTTTGTGTGATGCGCGCAGCGCCAATGGCACCACCGTCGAGGGCAAGTTGATCCCGAAGGATTTGCCGATGGTGGTAGCGCCTGACATGGTGATCGTCTTCGGGAGCGTACGGTGTGCCATCATTGCTGCGGGGCGTCTCTTCGATTGCATGTAGCCGTACCCAACGCCCGCTAGTGTGGAAAGCACGGCGGTCGAGGTTGTCGCAATAGCTGGGGGCCGTGTTGGGGTTGCTACTCGAATTGCAGATCTGCATGCGCGGCCGTGAGGTGGAGCGGCGCACCTTTACGCAGGACTCCGTGCGAATCGGTCGCGACCCCAAGGCCGATATCTCCATCGATAATCCGAGCGTCTCGTGGGACCACGCCATTCTTGAGAAGCAGCAGGATGGGCGCTACCGGTTGCAGGACTTAGAGAGCGCGAACGGCACCTATGTGAACCGGCAGCGGGTGCGGAAGACCTTCGTGCGCGAAGCCGACGTTATCGGCATTGGCAAGTTCACCTTCACCGTGACCTATCGCGAGGATCGACGTCAGGCGTCGACGCCGTTTAGCTCTAAGAAGACCGACGTGCATGTCGAACCGGTGGGCTTAACCTTCGCCCTCTCACGCGCCGAGATTGATCGGTTGCTGCAAGTGTCGAATTTGCCACCCCTTGTTCCTCCGTCAACACCAGGGGAAGGCACCGAGCCCGAGATCGAGTTGGATGAAAGTGGCTCGCCTGCGATTCGTTTTTTCTTGTCACATCGGGGCCAGCTGGTGCTCAGCTTTATCACGGGGCTGTGCGTGGGGTTCTTGCTCGACCGTTGGGCACGTTAGTGCCGCTAGGATGCTTGTGGCGGTGTGTTGGGCACGACCTTGGCGTTGCGTTTGCTGCGCCAGATCATGCCGATGACGCTGATGAGTAGAGCCCCGACCAGCGCACCGCTTAGTTGGGCGCGGATCAATTGGCCAGCGACGGCTTGGGTCACTGAGGCGCAATCGCACAATGCCTGACCTTGTGCTGGGGTGTTGTACCACGTCAGAAAACGCGGCGCGACGAGGCTCGCCACGATAGCGCCCAACAGGGCGCCTACCGCGATCAAGGTTAGCAGTCGCTTAAACAGTTCACGCATGGTCACTCACTCCTTGCAAAGCAGCGTAAAAATCACGGTTGGCAGTAGCCCAACGGGTTGAAGCCAGTCACCTCGGTGCAGGTGCCCGTGCTACAGGTGATGGAGCCGTCGGTACTGCAGGTGGTTCGGCAGAAATAGTCTGGGGCGGTGCCAATGCACAACAGCCCAGCGGCGCAATCGTTGGAGTAGGTGCAGCTGCCGTTCACCGCTACGCTGCCACCTCCCATGCAAACGTAGGTGTTGAGCAGACTAAAGTAGCAGCCTTCGTGGGCCTCACAATCCGTGGTGAGGGGGCTACAGGGGTGCATGCACGCGCCCGTCACTCCGACAAAGGCCTCGCACAGATCGGGCGCCTCGCAAGTCAGTGTGGCGCTGGTGGTGCACGTATCTCTGCAGGTGCCGAGGGCGCATTGCAGGCCTGGAGCGCAGGCAATGGCGTAGCTGCAGCTTTGGCCGGCGCTCAGTCCTGGGTCGGGTGCCGGAGGCGAGCAGATCAGATCAGTGTTATCGAGGTAGCAGCCCCAACCGGCCGGGCAGGTTGAGCTCGTCACGTCACAGGTCGGCTGACACAGGCCGATGATGCCATGCACCGGGTGGTTCCAGGCGCGGCACACCGAATGGGTGCAGGTGTCGTTGTCCGGGTCGCAGACGGATAAACAGATGCCCCCTAAACACAACAGCTCGGCGCCACAGTCGAGATCGAGCGCGCAGCTTTCTCCCTGGCTGGCGTTGCCCGGGGGCAGGCACGCGGGGCCCAAGGCGCCTGTTTTGCAGCTGTCGGTGCCGCTGCAGGCATCGGCGATGGCCGAACAGTTTTGTGCGCAGACGCCATAAGGGAGGTCGGCGCTGGTTTGGCAGCTACCTTCGGGGCACGCCGTGCCAGCGGGGCTACACGGCCGGTGACAGCGGTATTCACTCCATTGGCCCAAGCAGACCAACCCAACAGCACATTCATCGACCCAGAGGCAGGGTTCACCTTCGGCTGTGTCACCCGGTGTGAAGGCCAGGCAAGCGTTGCCGTTGCCGAGTGCGATGCAGCTTGTGCCGTTGGTGCAGGTCGCATCCACGATATCGCAGGTTTGGGCGCAAGTGCCGTGGGTGTTGTTCAGGCCCACACACAGCGACTCGGCGTCGCAGCCAGCGTTGGAGCTCACGGCGCAATTTGCTCGGCAGCGCTCATCCAACCCACACGACAGTCCGGGGCCACAGTCGTTCACGTAGCTGCAGGCTTCGCCCTCGCCGAGGCCCGCGCCCTCGCTGGCGCATAAGCTGCCCGAGCCAGCCACGAAGCATTGTTCGCCCGGAGGACAGGCGGTGCCCAACGGGTCGCAGCTTTGATAGCAGGCGCCGTAGGCTGAGCCTGCCATGCCGATACACGTATCACCTCCAGAACAGGGCTCTGCGGCGTGTGGGTCGCACAGCGTTTTGCAGCGGCCATACAGGCACTCAAGGCCCACCGCACATTCGACGCTGCGCTCACAAGGCGCCCCTTCAGCGCTGGGCGTGGTGTCGGCGGTCATGCAGTGCGCGATGCCTTCCAACGCGACGCAGCGCTGGGTGGTCGGGCAATCGTTTTGCCAGGGGCTACATGGTAAAAGGCAGGCCCCCAGGGTTCGTCCATCATCAACGCATTGTCCATCGTCGCAACTCACTGTGCTCGCGGGATCGCAGCTATTGCCGCAAGTACCGCGCAGACATTGTAGGCTGGGCGCACAGTCGGTAGCTAACGTACACGGGGCAGCATTGGCGGCATTGGCAGAGGAGGGCGCACACGCCGTGTTGTCGCTGAAGGCATAGCAACCTTGGCCGGCATCACAGTCGTTCGCGTTGGCACAGCCCTTGTGAGGCGCGCAGGTACCAACGTCAGAGCCGAGTACGCTATCGGCACACCATGCACCATCAGCACAGGTGTCGCCCACAACACACAAGGGTCGACACTGGCCCGCCTCACAGCCCAGGAGTGGTGCACAGTCTTGGTTGCGGCTGCAGCTTTGGTTGCAGCGCGCAGTGCCGGCGGTTGTGACACACTGGAACGCTCCCGACACGAGATAGCACGCGCCCGCGGCGCAATCCTGAGCAAAGGGGTCGCAACGATCTTGGGTGAGCGGCACGAACGCTTGGGTGGCGGTATAGCTACACCAGGCTGGCGTCGGCCGTTCAGGGACGAACGGCGTACCGGCGCTGGGGGGATCGGTGCAAGCAGCAATCAGCCAGAGGCTCGCCACGAGGGCACGCCCTACGGTGTTCATGAGGTCTCCCGTGAAACAGCCGCTAGGATAGAGGGCATGTCGGGGAAGGTAAAGCGGCGGCGCCGCTCACCCATAGCCCTCCGGAACTATTGGCTAGAATGGCCACCTTGGTCGTTGGTCGTTCAGACGAGGCTTGACGTCCAGCGTCATGAACGGGTACGCGGAGGCAGGGGTTGTGCTGTGGAGGCTTAATAGCAATGACCAAGATTGGCGATGCACCTTCAGGTGGGCTTTCATCCGGGATGGTGGGTCTTGTCGAGCTGCCTTCGGCGCTCTCGGGGCCCGAGGGTGAGCTGCTCGAAAAGAACCCGGCATTTTTGCTCGCCACAGCAGTCTACGACAAGCTTCTGCAGGCCAAGCTCGTACGGGCACCCGCATTAAGCCCAGAGAAGGCGCGTGCCGCCTACGACAACGGTGAGGTAAAGTCGCCGCTGTTTCTTATCGCTTCTGAAGTCGCCGATGTCGATGGCGATGGTCGTTATGATGTGACTCTCTCGCGACTGTTGACGTTGGACTTCTTGAGGCCTGGTGTCAGCTACGCAGATGTGCGTGCTGCGCTTGCCAGCGAACCCCACGACCAAATCGTTAACGGATCAGCCGCTGGAGTGGCGGACGGTACAGCGCAAGGACCTGCCCTGGTGCAGGGATTGACGCCACCCCAGACGGTGGCTCGACTCCAGCAGTCCGTGATTCGTCCGAATGCTGTTGCGACCGACGTACCGGTGGCCAAGGTCCGTCAGGATGGTTCTATTCTGATTTCCCTCCCGGTCGAACTACGCTTGGCTGATGGCCGAGTGGTGCCGTTTACCGATGCGGTTCCCACAGGGGCGAAGGTGGTGGGTGGCGAGCACCTTGAGGTCTTCGGGGCGCAAATCTCTCTGGGTTTTCTCGATGCGAGGGGTGAGCGTTTCGTCACCGATTTGTCGGGCGCATTGAAACCGGTCAATCCCAATGCCGACCCAGAGGCGGCCCGTGCAGCGTTGGTGCGCCTATTGACCTTGCTGCCCGAAAGCCAATTGCAGTCAACGCCCGAATCGTTGGCTTTTGCGGAACACGTGCGCAAGCAGATCGCGCTGTTGGCCGCAACCACCCCGCCTGCCGACCCGTCATTGCAGGTGGTGTGGCGAGCGGCCCACGTAACGACCCCCGAGCTCGAAGCCAAGCGACGCGCGCTGGCCGACAAGTATGGCGTCCTGCCGCTGCGATGGTTGGGGTTTGTGGATGACGTTCGTGAGGTTGGGGCGGTGCAGGCGTTTCAGAAGGCTGCGCAACCCAAGCTGGGTGTGCCCGTCGATTGGCTCTACGTGATTGCGGTCGGGGAGGGCCTGAATGGCCTGCTCAGCGCCGACGGGACGAGCTTTGTACCGCCCACGTACGACGACCGGGTGTCGGGTTTCTCAGAGCTGGGTGTCGATACCTTTGGGACGCGGGTGGAAGGGCTCAAGAAACGCGGCCTGCTGCGCCAGAATTTTGCCGAGGGCGTTGATTATTTGACGATGCCTGACACCAACGAGAAAGATGAACCAGTCGTTTCGGCTAGCTTCCCAGATTTGGCGCGTGGGCTCGAAGCACTGGCGTCGATGATTGCCGCCGAGCGCCAGCAATTCTTGGTCGATGCCCGTCGCGTGTTAGGAGCTGATCGAGCCGAGCACCTCACGGACGAGCAGCTTTTCTTTTTCACCTACGTTTACTTCAACGCCGGGCCGTTGGGTGGGCGGCGTCTGCTCGAACGTCGTGGTTTGAATGCGGCCGAGGCCTGGCGCGGCAAGTTGCCAGACCACAATCGCAATGCGCAGTACAACGCGATGCAGCGTTTGCAGACACTGCGCCTGCTGCGTGCCTTCGCGATTTTCTAGCACGTTCTCTTCATGCGAGACCTTGACAAACCGCGCCATCGCACAAATCGGCGCGATGAAATTTCTCGGGCTGCGCAGTTGCCAGTTCGGTGACCGATGAGCTATCGCACGCGGCACCATGATCACATCCGCAACCACGAAGAGCACACCGGTGGGCCGTCATGCCCTCGATCGGTTTCGCGAGTGGGTGCTGCGGGGGAGTTTTTCCCGGGCCGCCGCCGTGGACCGCCAAACTGGCGAGTTGTTGGACAGCGAAGCGCGCGCATTGTTTGCGTCGCTGCCTCTCATCACGCCGGCCACCAGTCCCGAGGAGTGGGTCTCTCAAGGTCTGGTTAGGCGTGTGCCGCCGGGTCTGCGCGAGGCGCTCACGACGCCGAGGTACCGACCCGGTCGTGAGTTGTTTGTGCGTACCGAGACGCAGTTCGCAACCCGTGGTGGTCCGGTGGCTGGCTATCAGCCCGGTGGGCGTCGCGCAATCACGCATCGCGCAACCCTTTTGAAGCGGCACGGTGAGATGTTCATGGTGGAGGTGGCTGGCGCGCCAACTCCGCTGTTGTTTCCGGCCAACGAGGTTTATCGTCTGAATGAACCGCGCGGTATTCCCGCAACTGGGGGCACACTTACCGGTGTGCAGGTGGACTACAACGACCCGTTAATGCGCGCCCATTTGGCCGCTGCTGCGATTGAGCTGGGCGATGCCATCGCCGCGCTTGATCTGAGTTCACCGACGCCGCAAACCATCGAAGCGCAACGTCGCTTGGTCTATCGTTTGGCGTCGCGTGTGCGTATGGCTTACCCGGGCCATGGGGATGGCTACGCCGGACATCGGGCTGCAAGCCTGTTGTCATATGGTGTCGGCGTTTGTTTCGTACAGCGTACGGTAGCGGCCGCTTTGCTGCAGCCATTCGCGCGATTGTTGGGGTTTGATTTGCAGCTGGCCGTGGGGCGCACACTCAAGCACGACGTGCCTCACGGATTCTTGATTATTATGCTTCGACCCTCGATGTTGCGATGGGTGTGTGATCCCGCTTGGCAGGAGCCGGCCACCGATTTGCGTGTGGCCTTCTTTGACGCTGGTTGGGGCCACGATCGCCGGCTGGTAGATTTCGAAGGCGACGCTGAGTTGAGTGTTTCGCCGCTCGACGTCGATCTGCCCGAGGTGGAGGTGGCATGATTACCGTCCGTTATGCCGTTTGTTCCGAAGTGGAAAAGAAGCCGCTCACGCGTGCGGTGGTGGAGTCTCGCCCCCAGGCAGAGCGTTTGTTGGAAGAGCTGCGCCGTCGCGATGGGAACGATCCGACCGCACAGTATTGGCTCGCCGAGCTCACCGCGGAAAGCGATGCCTGGCGCAATCTTGGTGCGAACGATAGCGACACGAATTAGGAGCAGCACGTGAGTAAACGGGAGCAACAGCGGGTACACGTCGTCTCCTTGGGATGTCCCAAGAACCGCGTGGATAGCGAAGTGATGTTGGGCCACTTGGTGAAGGATGGCTATCAGCTGGTGGAACGACCCGACGACGCCGATGTCATCGTCGTGAACACCTGTGGCTTCATCGACGCCGCCAAGGAAGAGTCGGTGGATACCATTCTTGATATGGCGCAACACAAAAGCGTTGGGCACTGCAAGAAGCTGGTCGTCGCCGGTTGTTTGAGCCAACGCTATGCTCCAGATTTAGCGAAAGAAATTCCAGAAATCGACCACTTCTTGGGCACTGGCAACTTGGACACCATTACGCAGGTGTTGGGCGCCAAGCCAGGCACCGGGCATCCGCGCTTGCCCGTGTTGCGCGATGTACCAACCTCCTCTCAGGGACCTCGTCGGGAGCGCGGCGACTACCATCCCCGTTTGGTGGGCCGCAACGCGCTGGTTCCCTATCGGCACGATCCGCAAGCTGGAGCTGAGCGTCCGGTGAGCATTCCCGATCCCGACTTTACGCTTTCGGCCGCGTCGCCCCGGGTGCGCACCCTGCCGCGCTACACCACCTACGTGAAGATCTCCGAAGGTTGCTCTAACACCTGCGCCTTCTGCGTTATCCCCAAGATTCGCGGTCCGCAGCGTTCGCGCCCCGTAAGCGATGTCGTGACCGAAGTGGAGCGGTTGGTCGACGAAGGCGTTGTGGAGGTGAATCTTATTGCGCAAGACCTGTGCGCATATGGGCGCGATTTGCCCCACAAAGAGAGCCTGGGGCAATTGCTGCGCGCGTTGGACGGCGTCGCCAATGGTCGGCCATTGTGGCTGCGCTGCCTGTACGCCTACCCGCGAGGTCTCACTCGCGACATCATGGAAGCGATGGCCACCGCCACGCACGTCGTGCCCTACCTTGATATGCCGCTGCAGCACATCAACGATCGCATTTTGAAACGGATGCGGCGCGGCAAAGGCGGGGCGGCGACCCGCACGCTCATTCGTGAGCTGCGCGCCACCATTCCGCATCTCACGTTGCGTACCGCGTTTATCACAGGGCTTCCCGGTGAGACCGAGGCGGAGTTCCAAGAGCTGTGCGATTTCGTTGAGGAGGTGCGTTTCGAGCAGCTGGGCGTGTTCACCTATTCCCCCGAAGAAGACACCCCTGCGGCAACGATGGGGCAGCAGGTGCCTTTCGACGTGGCCAGCGAACGGCGGGAGCGCTTAATGGCGCTGCAGCAAAAGGTGTCGCGCGCGCACCAAAAGGCCTTTGTCGGCCACACCATCGAGGTCCTCGTCGAGGGGGTCAGCGATGAGACCGAGCTGCTGCTTACCGGCCGGCATCGCGGTCAGGCCCCCGAGATCGATGGGGTGACCTATATCAACGAGGGGGTGGCGTCGCCCGGTGATCTTGTGAAGGTCCGCGTGACCCAAGCAGGTCACTACGATCTCATTGGCGGTATTGTTACGCACGACCATCGCCCTCGTGTAGGCCACAAGCCGCGCATGGACTCGCTGGCCTCGCCGCGCTAAGTTCTATCGGTGCAGCTCAACGCCGCTCAACGCGAACTGGCCATCAAGCTGGTCTATTACGGGCCACCGCTATCCGGGAAGACGTCCAACCTTCAGGCCGTGCACAAGCTTCTGGATGCGAAGAACGCAGGTCGACTTACCATCCTAGACACCGCCGACGACCGAACCTTGTTTTTTGATCTGTTGCCGGTCTCCGCGCACATGCCTGGCGGTTACACCGTCAAGCTCAAGCTGTACACCGTGCCGGGGCAGGTGATTCACGCCGCAACGCGCAAACTCGTGTTGGCCGGTGCGGATGGCGTGGTGTTCGTGGCCGACAGTCAACGCACTCAAGCCAAGATCAACAACGAGTATTGGCATGGCATGCGTCAATACCTCGAACAGAACTCCATCGTGCCGGATGAGATCCCCACGGTTATTCAGTTCAATAAACGTGATCTGCCCGATATTCGTAACGACGCCGAGTTGGACGAAGTGCGCAAGCGCGGCAAGGAGCCGGTTTTCACGGCGGTGGCGATCCGCGGTGAGGGGGTGTTGGAAACGCTCTATGGCTTGATGGAACTGGTCTTTGCCGACCTCGATCGGCGCATCGAGCTGCGTCGTCGTTTTGGTTTTACCGCCGAGGATCTGTTCACCGCGATCTTCGGTCACCTGGGTGCGGTGGGCACCAAAAAGGCACCCACTTTCGGGAGCAAGTCGTGAGCGGCTCGGTTTTGGACGAGACTCTCAGCCTGGCAACGCTGCTTGATGTCGAGGGTTTTCGCGAGGTTTGTCGCTCGTTTGGTGCGCTGTACGGCATTGGCATCAAGGTCTTCGACCTCGAAGGCGCCAAGGTCGTGGACGTGCGTGCCTCCACCGGCGACCATTGTGGCTACCTGTTTACCGTGCATCCCACGCAGGTGCAGTGCACTGCGTTGGTCAATCGGCTGCGTACGACGGAACTCACGGCGGCCTCGCCCATCCAGACGTTTACCTGTTTCAGCGGCCTCTCCTATCGGGTTGTGCCGCTGTGTTTTGTTGGCGGCCTGCTCGGGCGGCTTATCTTTGGGCCGTTTGCGCCTACCACATTGACGCAACCGCCTGAGATGTTGCGGCACATTGCCCCCGAGCTGAACCTGACGACGTTGGCGCAGTATCTGGCCTCGATTCCGCGGGCCGATGATGCCACGGTGACCAAGGTGCTTGGCCATCTGGTGAGCTTGTTCGACGTGATCATGCACTCAAGCTATCGGGCGCATGTAACCGCCAAGTTGCATATCGCCAGCATCTCGTCGGCATTTGCCGATCTCGAAGTGGCGAACCGCACGTTGAAACAGGCCAATCAAAAGCTGCAAGACCTCGACCGGCTGAAATCCAACTTTATCGCCACGGTTTCGCATGAATTGCGCACGCCGCTGACCAGCGTCATCGGCTACTCCGAGATGCTGCTGGAGGGAATGGCCGGTTCGCTGAATCAGGAGCAAACCGACTATATCCGCACCATCCTTGAAAAGGGCGAAAGCCTCTTGGGGCTCATCGGCCAGGTGCTGGATATGTCGCGCATCGAGTCGGGGAACGTCGCGATGCAGTTTGAGCCCACCGATATTCGTTCGGTGTTGGATCTGTGCGTC
>ERZ795055.3998-NODE-3998-length-10519-cov-3.696961_pt1 | contig 10519 bp, 7 predicted proteins | sample MGYA00375139_ERZ795055 | MGnify/ENA primary metagenome ERZ795055 (study PRJEB30184, sample SAMN05720283) | anaerobic digester metagenome | isolation source: active sludge of municipal wastewater-treating anaerobic digesters | place: USA | collected 2015-01-23 ...
TACTCCTGCACGCTGTAGTTGATGCTGCTCTCGCTGTTGGCTGAACGGGTGCCGTCGTAATCCACGCCCAGTCCCCCGCCTACGTCCACGAACTCGGGCGCGAAGCCTTCAGCAAAGAGCTGCACATAGAACTGGGCGGCCTCGCGCAGGGCGATCTTGATGCGCCGGATCTTGGTCACCTGGCTGCCGATGTGGAAATGCACCAGCTTCAGGCAATCCTTCATCTTGTTCTTATCGAGGTACTCCAGGGCCTCCAGCAGCTCGCTGGAAGTGAGGCCGAACTTGCTCACGTCCCCGCCCGAGTCCTCCCATTTGCCACTGCCAGAACTGGCCAGCTTGATGCGGATCCCGATGTTGGGCTTCACTTTCAGTTGCCTGGCCACCCGGGTGATGAGCCGGAGCTCGTTGAGCTTCTCCACCACGATGAAAATGCGGCGGCCCATCTTCTGCGCCAGCAGGGCCAGTTCAATATAATCCTCATCCTTATACCCATTACAGATGATGAGGGCATTGTCGTCGGTATTGATGGCGATCACGGCATGGAGCTCAGGCTTGGAGCCCGCTTCCAGTCCGATATTGAACTTTTTACCATGATCCACAATTTCTTCCACCACGGGGCGCATCTGGTTCACCTTGATGGGGTACACCAGGAAATTCTCCCCCTTGTATTCGTACTCCTTCTGTGCTGTGGCAAAGCAGCTGGCCATCAACTCGATACGGCTGTCGAGGATGTCAGGAAAACGCAGCAGCATGGGCGTCGAAACATCCCTCAGCTGCAGGTCTTCCACCAGTTCCATCAGGTCGATGGTGGCTCCACCAGGCAAGGGGGTCACCACCACATGCCCTTTGTCATTGATTGAGAAATAGTTGACCCCCCAGCCCTGGATGTTGTACATCTCCACGGAGTCTTCAATACGCCATTTTCTCATGGAAGTCGACTTGGTGTTTAGTGTGCTTGCTGTGTGCGTTTTGCGTGGCGAAGATAAGAAAAGTAAGGAGTGGGTGATGGGCATGGGGAGAATCGCCATCCTGAATCAGGGGTCACCAATTGCCCTCGCCGATCATTTCCCTATTTTTGCCGCATGGCAAACGAAGACCTTCTTAAAAAGATCATAGCCCATGCCAAGGAGTATGGGTTTGTATTCCCTTCCAGCGAGCTGTACGACGGCCTGGCCGCGGTGTACGACTACGGGCAGAACGGGGTGGAACTGAAGCGCAACATCGTGGACTACTGGTGGAAGTCGATGGTACAGTACCACGAGAACATCGTGGGGATAGACACCGCCATCTTCATGCACCCCACCATCTGGAAGGCCTCCGGTCATGTGGATGCCTTCAACGATCCGATGATCGACAACAAGGACAGCAAGAAGCGCTACCGTGCCGACGTGCTGGTGGAAGAGCACATGGCGAAGATAGAGGATAAGGTGCAGAAAGAGGTGGAGAAAGCTGCTGCCCGCTTCGGTGACAGCTTCGACGAGGCCATGTACCGGACCACCAACCCCCGGGTAATGGGGTATCTCCAGCAGATCGAAGAGATCAGGGGGCGCTTGTACCCCGCCATGGAGGCCAACGACCTGGAGGGCATCAAGGCCCTCATCGAAGAGCTCGGCATCACCTGTCCGCTTTCCGGGTCGAAGAACTGGACCGAAGTGCGGCAGTTCAACCTGATGTTCTCCACCCAGATGGGCTCCACGGCCGAGGGCGCCAATACTATTTACCTCAGGCCCGAGACCGCCCAGGGCATCTTCGTGAACTACCTCAACGTGCAGAAGACCGGCCGCATGAAGCTGCCCTTCGGCATCGCCCAGGTGGGCAAGGCCTTCCGCAACGAGATCGTGGCCCGGCAGTTCATCTTCCGCATGCGGGAGTTCGAGCAGATGGAGATGCAGTACTTCATCCAACCCGGCACCGAAAGGGAATGGTTTGAGTACTGGAAGCAGCAGCGCATCCAGTGGCACAAGGGCCTGGGCATCCCGGAGGAGAACTACCGCTTCCACGACCATGAGAAGCTGGCCCACTACGCCAACGCCGCCACCGATATCGAGTTCCGCTTCCCCATGGGCTTCAAGGAGCTCGAAGGCATCCACAGCCGTACCGATTTCGACCTGGGCGCCCACCAGGAGTTCAGCGGGAAGAAAATCGCCTACTTCGACCCCGACACCAACGAAAGCTATGTGCCCTATGTCATCGAGACCTCCATTGGCCTCGACCGCACCTTCCTGGCCGTGCTGAGCCATGCCTATGCCGAAGAACAGCTGGAGGACGGATCAGAGCGGGTGGTGCTGCGCATTCCTCCCTTCCTCGCGCCGTACAAGGTGGCGGTGCTGCCGCTGACCAAAAAGGACGGGCTGCCCGAGAAGGGCCGCGAGATCATGGACCGGCTGAAACGGCAGTTCATGTGCTATTACGAGGAGAAAGATACCATCGGGAAACGCTACCGTCGCCAGGATGCCATCGGAACGCCCTACTGCATCACCATCGACCACCAGACCCTGCAGGACAATACCGTCACCCTCCGCGAACGCGACACCATGACCCAGGAGCGCGTCCCGGTGGAAGCGATCGCGGGAAAAATCGCAGCAAAGCTGTAGATGTGTCCATGCGCATATGCGCCCATCATTTATTATTGTACGCCGCCATCGTCCGGTCGATGCCGATGCTCACATAGCTTTTTACGATTTCCACCGCTTGTTCTACTCTCGGGGGCAGGATTTTTTCCTCTTCCCTGCTCCATTTCCCGAGTACATACTCCACCTGGAATCCCCGGGCGAAGTTTTTCCCGATGCCGAAGCGGAGGCGGGCGTAGTCGTTGGTGCCCAGGGTCTCGGTGATGTGCGCCAGTCCGTTGTGGCTGCCGTCGCTGCCGCGGGCCCTCAGGCGCAGCACCCCGGGCTCCAGGTCCAGGTCGTCGACCACCACCAGCAGGTTCTCCCGCGGGATAGCCTCTTTCTCCATCCAGTATTTCACCGCCTTCCCGCTCAGGTTCATGTAGGTGGTGGGCTTAATCACCACCAGGGTACGGCCCTTGAACTTCACGCGGGTGACCATAGCCAGGCGCTCGGTCTTGAAGGTGGCCTGCCCTTCCAGGGCGAGGGCATCGGCTACCACGAACCCGATGTTGTGGCGGGTATTGGCGTATTCCTCGCCGATATTGCCCAGGCCTGCGATGAGGTACTTCATGGTTCAAAAGAAAAGGGCTGTCCCCGTGGCCTGGCGCAGGCCGGCTGCAGGGACAGCCCAGGTTTTTTACAAGGCAGAAAGGATTAGTTTTCGGCCGGTTCTTCGCTGGTTGCGCCGGTGTCCCCGGTCTCAGGCTCTTCTTCTTCCTCGTCGGCGATCACGGCACGCGCCGTCTTCACGCTCACGATCACAGAGTTTTCAGGATCCAGGAAGCGCATCTTGGGGTGTTTCATGTCGCGGATGAGGATCGACTGGGCCACGTTCAGCTTGGAGATGTCGATCTGGATGACATCCGGCAGGTCGGCCACCAGGCCCTTGACCTTCAGTTTGCGCAGTTTCTTCACCAGTTTGCCGCCGCGGAGCACGCCCTTGGCCGTGCCCTCGAAGAGGATGGGAAGGGAGGTAACGATGGGCTTGCCATCCGTCACTTCAAGAAAATCAACGTGCAGCACGCTGTCGGATACCGGATGGTACTGCACATCTTTCAGAATGGCCCGATAGGCCTTGCCGCCCAGGCTGAGGTTTACCAGATAGGTGTCGGGGGTGAAGATGAGCTTACCGAAGGCTTTCTCGTCCAGGTTGAAATGGACCTGCTCTTTTCCTCCGTAGAGGACGCAGGGGACCAATCCCTGGGTGCGGTGCCTGCGAGCATCTTTTTTCCCTACGTTCTCGCGGAGAGAACCGCTCATAGATACTTGTTTCATCGCAGTGTGTGTTAAGGATTAAAGTTTGAATAATGAACTGATGGACTCGTGCTTCACCACCCTGCCGATCACGTCGGCGAGCAGGTCGGCCGTAGTCAGAACTTTTATTTTGGGGCTGTTCACCTTCAGCGGGATAGTGTCGGTAACGAACACCTCGGTGAAGGGGGAGTCCTGGATGCGTTCGATCGCTTTGCCCGACAGCAAGGGGTGGGTACAGATGCCCCGTACGCTGGCGGCGCCCTTTTCGACCATGAGCTGGGCGGCGGTGGTGATGGTGCCCCCCGTGTCGATGATATCGTCTACCAGCACTACGTCCTTGCCTTCCACATCTCCGATGAGCTGCATGGACTCCACCTGGTTGGGCTTGAGGCGCTGTTTGTAGCAGATCACGAAGGTGGTGTTGAGCATTTTTGCGTAGGCTGCGGCCCGGCGTGTCCCTCCGGTATCGGGAGAGGCCATGACCAGTCCGGGCAGGTTGAGGTCACGGATATGGGGGATAAAGATGGAGGAGGCGAAGAGGTGGTCGACAGGGATATTGAAGAAGCCCTGGATCTGGTCGGCGTGCAGGTCGATGGTGATGATGCGCCCCACGCCGGCGGCGGTGAGCAGGTCGACGATAAGCTTGGAGGCGATGGACACCCGGGGCTTGTCCTTGCGGTCCTGGCGGGCGAAACCAAAGTAGGGGATAACGGCGACGATGCTGCGGGCCGAGGCGCGCTTGGCCGCGTCGATCATCATCAGCAGTTCGAAGAGGTTGTCGGTGGGGGCGAAGGTGGACTGTACGATGAAAACATCGTGCCCGCGGATGTTCTCTTCATACGACGGCTGGAACTCTCCGTCAGAGAAGTCGGTGACTACCGCCTTGCCCAGCTCGAGCCCGAAGCTCCTGGCGATCTTCTCGGCCAGGTAACGCGACTCCCTTCCGGAGAAGATCTTGACTAAAGATGTCATATTCCGCTGATTGGTTTACCCCAGGTTTCGGGGGGCAAAGGTAAGGATAAGTGAGGGAAGAGCAACCGCAACAGCAACAGAATCTTTCTTGCTCTTGCTGTTGCTCTTGCTGTAGGCGTGATTGTTTGATTTTATGGGCCAGGAAGAGGGAAAAGCAGTTTGGATCCGATAGCTACCGGGTTTGGTGCAAGCGTGAGGACTTCTTCTCCACACTCTTCCTCCAAACTCCAAACTGTTTTTGTACCCGGAGCCGGGATCGAACCGGCACAAGTGTTACCTTATTGGTTTTTGAGACCAACGCGTCTACCAATTCCGCCATCCGGGCAGGAAATGCAGGGCAAAAGTAACATCTTTCAGGAGCACTTGCAAACCATGGCCCTGCCGGATCATCTTACCCCTGCCCTTCATCCCTTTCCTCCCCTGCTAATCACTGATCATTGACCTTGAGCATTGAGCACTGAGCACGGATTTTCCCCTTATTTTGCAGTCGCGCAACACATCATTAAGATCGGTGTTGTTATGCCTATGAAAAGCCATACCCGCATCTACCTCTACCTTCCCCTGCTGCTCGCCCTGGCCCTGGCCATCGGCCTGTTGGGGGGGCGTTACCTCGACCGCCTCTCCCCCAACGGACTGCTCAGCGGGAACCCCTCCGGGATCAGCAAACTGCAGGACATTCTCAACTACATAGAAAAGGAGTACGTGGACAGCGTGGACCGGGAGACCCTTACCGAAGATGCCATCGTGGCCCTGCTCCGTGACCTCGACCCCCATTCGGCCTATATCCCGGCCCGGGAATACGACCAGGTAAACGACCCCCTCATGGGGAAATTCGAGGGCATAGGGGTACAGTTCAATATGCCCGAAGACACCATCCTCATCATCCAGGTGATCCCGGGCGGGCCTTCCGAAAAGGCCGGACTGATGGCCGGGGACCGTATCGTGACCGTGGACGGGGAAGCGGTGGCAGGGAAGTCCCTCACCACCCTCGACGTGATGCGCCGCCTCAAGGGCGACAAAGGCACCCGCGTGGAGCTGGAGATCAGCCGCCGCGGATACGCAGACCTGCTGCCTTATACCATAATCCGGGACGTCATCCCCCAGCACAGCATCGATATCTCCTACCTGCCTGAGCCGGGCATAGGCTACGTCCGCCTCAGCCGCTTCTCCATGACCACGGCGGAGGAGTTCGACCAGGCCCTGAAGGACCTTAAGGCGGATGGGATGCGCAAGCTCATCCTCGACCTCAGGGGCAATTCCGGGGGCTTCCTGGATGCCGCCATCGCCCTGGCCGATGAGTTCCTGCCCGATGACCAGCTCATTGTATATACTGAAGGCCGCGCCCGGCCCCGCCGCTTTGCCTATGCCACCGCCGCGGGCGACTGGGAAACCCAGCCCCTCATCCTCCTCATCGATGAAGGCTCCGCCTCGGCCAGCGAAATCCTGGCCGGTGCCATACAGGACAACGACCGCGGGCTCATCCTGGGACGCCGCTCCTTCGGCAAAGGCCTGGTACAGGAACAACTGCAGCTTCCCGACGGCTCAGGGCTGCGGCTTACCGTAGCCCGCTATTATTCCCCCACCGGACGCTGCATCCAGCGACCCTACGACCAGGGCGCCGATGCCTATGCCATGGAGATCATGGACCGCTTCCACGGGGGGGAAATGGAAAGCAACGACAGCCTGCCGGTCAACGATTCCCTCAAATACACCACCCCGGGAGGTAAGGTGGTGTACGGGGGCGGGGGCATCAGCCCGGACATCTTCGTGGGCCTTGAAAAGGATGAACGCCTGGGCTATTACAACCAGCTGATCAACAGGGGGATCTTATACAATTACAGCTTCAGCTATACCGATCGTCACCGTCCTGAGATGGCAAAGTTCAAAAACACCGAGGCCTTCGACCGGGGCTTCAGCCCTTCGCCTGTCATGCTGCAGGAGCTTGTGGACCTCGCCCGGCGGGAAGGCCTGCCCGAGGATCCCCAGGGCCTGGCCTACGCCCGGGAGCGCATCACCGCCCTGCTCAAGGCCTATATCGCCCGTAACCTCATCGGCGACCAGGCGTTTTTCCCCCTATACCTCCGGACTGACCCTGCCTTTCTCCGCGCCCTGCGCGAGATGCGGTCGGGTGGGGAAACCGCCGGTTTCGTGGACCGGGGAAGGGCCCAGAAACCGTCCACGCTCTAAGGACAACTGACGTTGGAAAGGCAGGTCCTCCCAGAGGACCTGGCAACTAATGACAGACCAGTTTGCGGACAAAGCGCCCCTGAGCCGTGTACACCACCAGCAGATAAATACCGGTCCGTTCAGGTCGGTCTACCCTCAACCCCCGCTCGCCCTGCATCCCGGCCCCGGGCGGGACCTGCCGGCCCTGGAGGTCATACAGGCCCACCGCCAGGATCCTGTTCCGGGGATCCCTGAGTTCAGCGGTCCACCCCCGCTCATCCTGACGAAGGTATAGCAATTCGCTGGTAACGGGGACTTCCGCGTCCGCACCGATGACATCGTACCAGTACCGGAACTTAGTCACGGGATAAGTCAGGGAGGTGGAATCCATGTTCCCGGCCCAGGGATCATGGATGTACACCCGGTTCAGGTCGGGGCGGTGGAGCAGGAAATACATCCACAACGGGCTGTACCCTACAGCGTGATAAAAGGGATAAGGGGGGGCGGTGGTAAAAAGAACGGTATCCGCCACCGGATCGTAGCGGGTGTCGAAGTTGTGCATATACAGCATGCCATTGGCCGCCAGGGGACGATAGTAGTTGGAGAAGATGTCGAAATGGTATACCGTGTCGAAGCTCAGGGTTGCAGTATCCAGCTCGATCAGCGAGGTCCTTTCCAGGGCGGTGGCGTATTCGATGCTGATGTAGATATGGTCCTCGTTGTTGGCGTCGCGCAGCGAAAGCATCCAGGTGTTCATGCCGCCGAAAGGGAAGGGCGCAGGCGTTGGAAGCACCGTAACGGTCCCGAAAGGCAGTGGGCTCAGATGTACGATTCTCAGCTCATCAGGATAGAGGATATACAGATCATTTCCGTGCAGCATGGCATCCACGAAGCCGGGGGGGACCTGGGCGGGCCCCAGGGTGTCCACCAGGCCGAAATAAGAATGCATCAGGAAATGCGGGCTGCTGTCGCGCAGATAAATGATCCAGCTGCCAAAGAGAAAGCCTTTACGCGCCTGTGCGCCGGGGAAAGCATGGAGCAGGAGCAGGCCCGGAAGGCCGTTGGGGGCCACCTGGTAAACGCGGGCATCCTGCCCGACGGCCAGCAACTTATCGCCCAGGATGTCGAAGTCCAGGTACAGAAAGGTATCCACGGGATAAACCTGGCCATTGTTGGTATAATCGATGCAGCGGAGGTATCCGCTCAGGTCAGGGGTATATTCCTGGCTCAGGGTAAACAGCCTGTGGTCGTAGAGCAACTGGGCCTGAAGCTGCTGCATGAGTCCTAAAACTGCAGCAACGGCAATGAGGGTGTAGCGCATTGGTTGCGAAGAGATTGCTCTGGTAAAGATACGCAAGGAAGACCCCTTTAGCACCCCCAAAGTTGCCGTGGCCTGAACTTCGGCCCGGAATGGAGCATACCCTACTCTACCGTCACCGACTTGGCCAGGTTGCGCGGCTGGTCCACATTGCAGCCACGCATGACAGCGATATGATAGGATAGGAGCTGCAGGGGTATGGTGGCCAGCAGGGGAACCAGCAATTCCTCGGTCTCCGGGATCTCGATGATATGGTCGGCGACCTTGGCCACGGTGGTATCCCCCTGGGTTACGATGGCGATGATGCGCCCCTTGCGGGCCTTCACCTCCTGAATATTGCTGAGCACCTTATCGTAGGTCCCTTTGTTGGTGGCAATCACCACCACGGGCATGTTCTCGTCGATCAGGGCGATGGGCCCGTGCTTCATCTCCGCGGCAGGATAGCCTTCGGCATGGATGTAGGATATCTCCTTGAGCTTGAGCGCCCCTTCCATGGCCACCGGGTAGTTGTACCCCCGGCCTAGGTAGAGGAAGTTGCGGCTGTCCTTGTGGATGCGTGCCAGGTCGATGATATGGTCGTTGAGCTTCAGGGTCTCTTCCACCTTTTCGGGGATGCGGTCCAGGCAGTGGATGAGCTCCTGAAAACGGGATTCGGAGATGGTCCCCTTTTCCTTGCCGATCATCAGGGCCATCATGGTAAGCACCGTCACCTGGGCAGTGAAGGCTTTGGTGGAAGCCACCCCGATCTCGGGCCCGGCGTGGGTATAGCTCCCGGCATGGGTGGCCCGGGCAATGCTGGAACCCACCACATTGCATATCCCCAGGATGGTGGCGCCCCGCGACTTGGCCAGGTCAATGGCGGCCAGGGTATCGGCCGTTTCTCCCGACTGGCTGATGGCGATCACCACATCCTCCTCATAGATGACGGGGTTGCGGTAGCGGAACTCTGAGGCATATTCCACCTCCACCGGCACCCTGGCCAGCTCTTCAAAGAGGTATTCGCCTACCAGACCGGCATGCCATGAGGTCCCGCAGCCGATGATGATTACGCGCCTGGCGCTCACCAGCTTCTGCTTGTAGTCGATGATGCCGCCCAGGGAAACGATGCCCTGGCGGGCGTTGAGCCTCCCGCGCATGCTGTCGCGTATGGAACGCGGCTGCTCGTAGATCTCCTTCAGCATGAAATGGTTGAAGCCTCCCTTCTCCAGGGCGCTCAGGCTCATTTCCAGCTTGTGCACATAGGGGCGCTTCTCCTGATCGGCCACCGTTTTGATGCGCAGGTCCTTGCCCCGCTCCACGATGGCGATCTCCTCATCGTCGAGGTAGACCACTTTTTTGGTGTATTCCACGATGGGGGAGGCATCCGAGGCGATGAAGAACTCGTCCCTTCCCAGACCCACCACCAGGGGGCTGCCCTTGCGGGCGGCAATGAGCATGTCAGGGTTGTTCTGGGAGATGATGACGATGGCATAGGCCCCGATCACCTGCCCCAGGGCGATTTGCACTGCCTCTACCAGGTCCACCTTCTCATTCTGAAGGATATCCTCGATCAGGTGGATCAGGACCTCAGTATCGGTGTTGCTCTGAAAGACATATCCCCGGTTGATGAGCTCTTCCTTGAGGTAGGCGTAGTTCTCGATGATGCCGTTGTGGATGATGGCCAGACGGCCGGAAGGGGAGAAGTGGGGATGGGCATTCACATCGTTGGGCTCCCCATGGGTGGCCCAGCGCGTATGGCCGATGCCCACCGTTCCGCCCAGGGCCTTGTCTTCCATGATGGACTCCAGCTCCGACACCTTGCCCTTGCTCTTGTACATCACAATCTCCTTTTGCAGAATGGCGATGCCGGCGCTGTCGTAACCGCGGTATTCCAGGCGATAAAGGCCTTTAAGAAGGATAGGGTAGGCTTGTCTGGGCCCGATGTATGCTACGATCCCGCACATGGTATGAACGTATTAATCAACAGGGACATAAATTATCTCGAGGCGCATGGCATCGCTGACGCGCCCGGGTCCGGCGATGATTGCACGGTTGCCCTGCACCGAACGGCTGCTCACCAGCAGCACCAGCTCCTCGTTCTCCTGGGTGCCGTTCAGCACCTGCTGCAGGTGGCGAGTAATGCGGAAACGGTACTCGGCCCGGGTGCTGTCGTAAGTTCCCCCGAAATAGGAGGTGCCTTCGTTGTAGTCTACCAGCT
>ERZ795055.4002-NODE-4002-length-10511-cov-46.978577_pt1 | contig 10511 bp, 8 predicted proteins | sample MGYA00375139_ERZ795055 | MGnify/ENA primary metagenome ERZ795055 (study PRJEB30184, sample SAMN05720283) | anaerobic digester metagenome | isolation source: active sludge of municipal wastewater-treating anaerobic digesters | place: USA | collected 2015-01-23 ...
TCTATAGAGCATCTCCCTCACTTATGCACCTGTCCAGTTTTGCCAGACCAGCTCAATTCTCTTCGCCGCCTGTTTTATGTATCCGCAGATGTCTTTGGCTAACGCACCTCAGGATGTGAAATTATCTTATGATTCACAATCACAGGTGCTAAACGTCACAATTACCCATAAGTCTCCATTTCCAAATTATCACTATATTAAGATTGTTGAAATTAAGAAGAACGGCAGTGTTGTGAGCACAAACAAATATGAAAATCAACCGGATCTGGCTACTTTTATCTATAGTTATAAGGTTCCGGCAGCAGCAGGAGAAACTCTTGAAGCCACGGCCAGTTGCAGCTTTTTCGGGTCCAAGACAACAAATCTAGCTGTGGGAAAATAGATATTATGAACTATCCTTTCCCTCCAAAAAGCGAGCATCCCGATAAATTTGGTATATTCTAAATCTTTTCGTTCGTAACAGATGGTTGTTATCATGTTGACATAAAAGACCATTTTCCTTATACTTCAACCATCCCAAGAGTATTTCTGTCGAACAAATGGGTTGCAAGGTTGAGGAGAGAAAAGCATGGGCAATTCTATCGACGAACATGGTGCGGTCCTTACTCGCAGGCTCTTGATCAAGATATTGGCATTCTTCTGGCTTGTTCTTACCATTCCCAAAACTGTATGGTCATTTTTTATAAAGGAAATGGAAACTAGAACCGTCGAAAACGAGACTTTTCTGTTTGACCCGATCAATGGAACCATCCGATGGAGAAACAAACCAGCCGTCCAGGAGCCTTATCGGTTGACTGTGGATGGTCTGGTAAAGGAGCCGAAGCGTTTTTCTTACAAAGACCTTCAGGCCTTCCCAAAGGTTGTTCAAAAATCGGATTTTCACAGTGTTGAGGGTTGGTCCATCAAAGACATACGGTGGGGTGGCATCCGTTTTTCTGAGATTGCCAAAGCCGTAAAGCCGAAGCCAGAAGCACGTTACGTGATCTTTCATTCCCTTGGAAAAACACAGGAACTTGGTCAAGGAATCGACCATTATGTTGAAAGTTTGTCCCTCGAAAAGCTTCTTGACCCGCAGAAAAAGTGCCTGTTGGCTTTGACCATTGATGGCAGGCCCCTTACATTTGACCGGGGAAGCCCACTCCGAGTTGTTTCACCATACGATCTCGGTTACAAAGGATCAAAATATGTAACACGCATGGTATTCTCCGCAGAGCAGACAAAAGGTTGGTGGACACAGGCTAACCCGATTTATCCCGTGGATGCTCCTGTTTCTGTCGGCCGACTCAAGGGTACGTAAGATTCATCATCATTTTTTGTTACTTCATGTTGGGGCATGCAATAACGAAGCCCCTGTAGCTCAAAAGAAGCAATGTGTCATGGACCATTTCTTTGATTTTATAATGAACACAAATGCACTTTCGATTCATGAAAAGAAAGCAAATTTGGAATGATCAATCCTTTACCTAAGAAAACCAGCGTAACTCTATTCTTTACGGTGATAATTTTTATTACAGCATCCTTTTTGATCATGATCCTGGGCTATTTATTTTATCAAAGCCAGAAAAAATACATTAATAATGCCGCCCAACAGCAATTAACAGCCATTGCTGAACTTAAAGTATGGGAAATTAATAATTGGCGCAGTGAACGCATTGGTGACGCAAACGTAATCTACAAAAATAATGTATTTGCTTCTAATGTGTTACAATATTTTAACAGTCCATCATCTCTGGAAGCAAAAAATAATATTTTGTCGTTACTTTCTGCAACACAGAAATCATATCAATATAAAAACATCTTACTACTCGATAAAGATAAGAGAGTTAGATTAGCCTTAGATGAGTACGATTCTGATCTTGGTATGCTGCACTCTGAGATTATCAATGAATCTATGACTAAACACAATATCGTATTTAGCGATTTCCATATAAATGGTAACATTAATCGTGTTTATTTATCAATAGCCATACCCGTTGTTCTTTTTCATAAAGAAAACACCTTACTCCTTGGTACAGTAATAATTATTCTTGATCCTAATGTACGTTTATACCCAGCGATTAAATTATGGCCTGTGCCCAGCGAGACGGGAGAAACACTGTTGGTGCATCGTGACGGTAACGATGTTGTGTATCTTAACGAGTTGCGTCACATCAAGAATATACCTTTAATGATGAGATATCCATTGACTGAATCGTCTTTACCAGCCGTAAAGGCAGTGCTTGGCCAGAAAGGCGTTGTTGAAGGGACAGATTACCGTAAAAAAAGTGTTCTTGCGGCAATCAAGGCAATACCGGATTCCAGGTGGTTTCTTGTCGCTAAAGTCGATTCAGAAGAAATATACGCACCCTTAATTGCACGCGTTTGGATGACTGTGTTCTTCGTCATAGCCGGCATATTGGTTCTTGGGGTTGTTGCCGCTTATATCTGGCGTTCTCAGCAGGCAAAATATTACCGGGAACAATATGAGGTGGAATATAAAAGAGCTTTTTTATATGCCCGGAGTCTCATTGAGGTTAGCCTTGATCCCCTGGTGACCATCAGCCCTGAAGGGAAGATTATGGATGTCAACGAATCAACGGAATTGATCACGGGAATATCAAGAAAAGAATTAATTGGCAGTAATTTTTCAAATTATTTTACTGAGCCGGTGAAGGCCGAAGAAGGATACAAACTGGTATTTGAAAAAGGCATCGTCCGTGATTACCCTCTGTCCATCCGAAATGTTTCCGGTCAGATTACTGACGTATTATACAATGCCTCTTTATATAAGAACGAGACCGGAGAAGTGCAAGGTGTTTTTGCAGCGGCTCGTGATGTCACGAAGCTAAGACGTATAGAGCAAGCGTTAAAGGCAGCACATGATGACTTGGAAATAAGAGTAAAAGACAGAACAAATGATCTACAAAAAGCTAATGAAGCTCTGCAGTCAGAAATACGAGAGCGCAAAGAAGTGGAAAAACTCATTGAACTGCGAACAAAATTACTGGAAGTAACAAACAAAGAGCTGGAAAGTTTTAGCTATTCTGTTTCTCATGATTTGCGCGCTCCGCTGCGTGCCATTGACGGTTACACGAGAATGATTCTCCGGGACCAAAGAGATATTCTCAATGAAGATGCTAAGCGTAAATTTGATTTGATCAGGAGCAATACGCAAATAATGGGTAAATTAATTGATGATCTGCTTTCTTTCTCCCGTTTGGGGCGACTGGAAATAAATATGTCCAAACTGGATATGGAAGGCTTAGTCAACGATGCATGGATGGAGTTGCAGATCATAAATCCCGATAGAAGGATTGATTTTAAAATTAAAAATATCCCGACAGCGTGGGGTGACCGCACCTTAATAAAACAAGTTTATTCTAATCTTTTATCCAATGCCGTAAAATATACAAAAATTAAAGACAAAGCACACATTGAAACCGGAGGACACCAGACGGGGAATGAAAATATTTACTATATTAAAGATAATGGTGTCGGTTTTGATATGGAATACTACGATAAGCTATTTGGAGTTTTTCAACGTTTGCACAGCACTGATGATTATGAAGGCACCGGAGTCGGGTTGGCTATCGTCCAACGAATCATTCATCGCCACGGAGGACGCGTTTGGGCCGAAAGCAAAGTTGAAGAAGGGGCTATCTTTTATTTTTCTCTACCGATTAAGGATTGATATTCAAAATGGATAATATCGATATCGTTATCATTGAAGATAATCATCATGATGTTGAAATGATTTTGGATGCATTTTGCGAATTAGATATTAAGATGGGATTTCTTAAATTCAGTGATGGAGCTGAAGCGGTAAAGAATTTTTTCGATCCCAGCGGGAAATATTATTCAGATAAAATCCGGCTGCCACGGTTGATATTGCTCGATTTAAAACTTCCCAAAATCAATGGCATGGAAGTTCTGAAATTGTTGAAATCTAGTGAAAGAACAAAATGTATCCCCATTGTTGTGTTTACGTCATCCAATGAAGAAAGGGATAGGATGGAAAGTTATAAATTGGGGGCCAACAGTTACTTAGTCAAACCATTGGATGCTGATCAATTCGCAGATCATATCAGGCAAATTATAAATTATTGGATTAGTCTGAATGTAAATGCCTATTAAGTCAGCTTGTGAATAGATGGATTACACAAATATTTGCAAATCAAAATGGGTGGTGTCCGGATGAATCATGAATTACGTATTTTAATATTAGAAGATACGGCTTCTGACGCAGAGTTGATGGAGGATGAATTAAAACAAGCTGGATTAATCTTCATTGCCAAGAGAGTTGCAACCAAAGCAGACTTTATAAGGCAAGTGGAAGTTTTTTTGCCTGATATCATTCTTGCTGATTATTCTCTACCCGGATTCAGCGGCAAGTCGGCATTAAACATTGTTTTAAATCAGTATCCCGACATTCCTTTTATTTTTGTCTCAGGCGCTCTGGGGGAAGAGCTAGCGGTTGAATTACTCAAAAGAGGAGCGACAGATTATGTTTTGAAAAACAATCTATTGAGACTTGCTCCATCAGTTAATCGGGCGTTAAAGGAATTAGCTGAGCACAATGAGCGCAGAAAAGCCGAGGATGATTTAAAACAAAGCGAAAAAGAATTGCAATTAAAATCCAAAACATTGGAAGAAGCGAATATAGCCTTAAAAGTGTTATTAAAGCACAGAGAAGAAGATCGAAGCGTTATGGAAGAAAAGATTCTGTCTAATGTTAAAAAACTGATTCTCCCCTCGATTGATAAATTAAAAAATCTGAAATTGAATGAAACTCAATTAGATCATGTGAACATTATGGAAAACCATGTCAAAGATATTATCTCGCCTTTCCTGCATAATCTGACCACAAAACATTTTGATATGACTCCAAGGGAAATTCAAATTGCCACTCTCATCAAAGAAGGCAAAACGACTAAAGAAATGACCGAATATTTGAACATATCTGCAACGGCTGTTGATTTTCACAGAAAAAATATTCGATCAAAACTCGGCATAAAAAATTCCAAGACAAATCTTCGATCATTGTTAATATCAATGTCTCTATGAGTCCTTTGCTAAGCTGACTCGTTGCACTTACGACTCATTTTTATGTTGTAGCTTTCAATTCGTTATCAATGAGGCTCCCCTTTTCTACTAATCTGGAAAGACCAAGAAGTATTAAGGAGGGTAGGTAAAAAGCTTGCTATGAGCAATCACCCTTCTTCCAAATCCAGCTGATATTTAACTGGGCCTCGGTAGCCCTTGCCAAATTTCTTATGCAGGGCGCATTCCGAATCAGGATGAGACCAGGTAGTCGCGATCGCTCCGTGTCCTTTGGGGAATGGCGTCACCTCGGCATCAATATAATCCAACGCGGCTAAAGTAGTATCTTTATCCACTAAATCATCACCTTCGCCGTAACAAATTAGCCACTTTATACCATGTTCTTTCATTCTTCTGAAATTAAGTTCTCTTCCGAATAATTTTACAGGGAGTGTTCCGTCACTGGTTATGGGAATTGTGTAAGAATCAAAACTCATTTGAGTAATGGCGAGAGGTAGATCAAGGCGATCATACATCAACCAGTGCATTAGCGCTGCCGCCGTTTTATTAATATGGAAACTACCATCGGGTAAGCTCATACTCTCCACTGAAGCAAGATCACGGCTGAAAGTAACTAATGGCGCTTCTTTCTCCATGCTTTTTAATTTATAAACCCAGCTCATAACTTTGCCGTCAACAACGCGGTTTCCGCTGGGTAGCTCTTTCGAGGCATAGCTTAAGTCACGGAAACGTGGGGGAATGTGTTCGAGGTATTCGACGAGAGCTTTGCTTCTAGTTCCGTCAATAGGAGAGACACAGGTAATCAAGGCGTCAACCAAATCATCCAATTCGCCAGAGAGTAAATTACACACACAAATAAAACCACCCTGGCAGAACCCATTCAAGGTAACCATTTTGTTATGTTTATTCTTGATGATTTCGCAGAAATACCTCATATCACGGGCATCATCTTCACCCGTCATAACCTGCAGGGAATGGTTTTCCTCAATGTCTTTTAAAATACGAACATAAGTGGGAATGCCCTGATCGGCAAAGGCATGAGCATAACTTTTCTTTTCATCGGGCAAGAAACTTAAAATATTCGCACCTAAAACATACGGATGGACAATCATGATCGGCTTTGCTTTCTTGCGCACTTTAATCTTTCTATCGCGGGAAAATACCTGATAGAGGGTAAAGCGGTCTGTTTCTGCAATTTTTGCATAACCGCCATCATCAAAATGGAAACCAAATTCTTTTTTGACATCTTGAATAGCCTGAGGGAAAGCCCGTACTAAATTACTCAATGTTTGAGCATTAATTTTAGAGACATCTTTAATATTTTCTCCATCAATATTAAAAAGAAAATGAATGAAAGCTTCCATGAATTTCTCTGTTTGACTTTTATGATATTCATGTAATCCTGAAATAGAAGGCCCTGCACCTTTTTCGGCAATTTGTATGTTGAATTTGTATAATTCGATGTAATCATGCATTGTTTCCAGCAAATTTACTTCTCTAATTTTTTCTTTTTCTTTTGTTAAAAAGGAATTAAGAGATGTCCAGAATGGTGTTGAAAATTCATTGAAATAAGAGAGAATACCAAGCCAATAGACCTGTTGTGCATTTAAGGAGTGCAATATTAATTCCAATAGATCAGCAGGCAATTTCACAATTTTTTGTTGATGGTCTGCCATCACATAATTGCTTACATTATATAATTTTTTAAAATATTCTGAATTGTTGTTTCCCATCTAAATATCAATTTGTAATATTATTGTCATAATTTACCAATCTTTTTACTTTAATGATTTTACTACAGGAAAATAGAGCACTTTACCAGCCCCTTTTTCGTTGCAAAACAGGATATGATCGTCAACCACCTGCCCGACATGAAAGCTTCCATTGAGCGGTGTTGCAACGCTCGCGGATGAAATCTGTTTCCCATCGTTTAGAGCCTGATGCGGTTCGTCATCTGTTACCTTCGGTATATTTTAACAGATTGTATGTTTGTAAATAAATTCGTCATCGCTTACCGCGCTTACCGCACAGCTGAACATTTGGTTACCTCTTGCGAGTAGTAATTCACAACGTATAAACTTTTCAAATTTGTTTTATAGGTGAAACAATTGTCACGACAAAACGTGATTGGACACTGCACGTCAAGTCAAGTATGAGCCAGAAAACCTTCGCGCAAATGTTTTTGAAGCATCGGATTCAACCCAAATAGGGCTGTTTGTATGAATCCGGCGCCTCCGAATTTCGCGTCAGGGAACGGATCAGGGCCATGCCGTTGTCATGAAAAATTTTATCGTAAAATTCCTGCGAGAGATCCATTCTCAAGAGGTTTTCGACCTCCGCCTCCCGTGGCGTTATTAGGTTAGGATAATCCGATCCGTATAAAATTCTTGATTTATATTTTTCAAGATAATCGGGGCCCAGGTTATATCCTACATACGGCGGCGGCAGAAAACAGAAGGCGGTATCCAGATACAATCGCGGATGCCGGTCCAGGAGTCCGATGAAACCGGTGTATTCATGCGCCCCCATGTGGGCGACCGTGGCGGGCAGTTCCGGGAATTTTTCGAGCACCTTCAGGAAAGGTTCAAGACCGACATATTTATTTCCCACGGGTCCTGTGCCTGTGTGAAACAACAGGTGTTTATTTTTTTGAATGATCATCTCGTATAGGGGAAAGAGCCGCGCGTCGCACGGATAAAAATTCTGAACAAGAAGTTGGAGTTTGAAACCGAGGATCTTCGGATTTTCGAGAAGCCGCTCCGCCATTTCCAGGGCATGATCATCGTCCGGGTGATACGCCGCGAAGCAGAAAAGGTCTTCATATTCCTGAAGAATTTTTATATTCCATCGGTTCAGTCCTTCAGCGATGCCGGCACGGTGGGCGTAGTTGGAATACACAATGACGCCGACGCCTGCTTGCCTCAGACGCGTGATGCACTCTCTGTAATAATATTGATGAATGATGTTCCAATTATAATTTTTAACAAAGGAATTCCAGAGGGCGTCAAAAAGCTTATCCGGGAATAAATGGACATGGAAATCGATTATTTTTTCGGGAATCCTTGCCGTCATCAGCACCGCCTTGCGCATCTATTGCGGATGGATCTGTGATTAAATATCAATCACCGTTAGTTCCAAAGGTGTTTTGCAGAGCATTTCTCCGCCATCCTTCGTAACCAGAACCGGGCATTCCAATCGCATGCCGCATACCCCGGGAACGCTCATGGCCAGGAAGGCTACTTCGACAACATTCTCCTCAAGAACAACATCGCGGAATTCATCATTGCTGATGATCGCCGGATACCATTCGTGGCCGAAGACGCCGAGTCCGTGACCGAAAGAGGGAATCGTGTACGGGGCATACCCGAGTTCAGTCACTTGATCCATGACCGCCTTGTGAACATCGCCAACTTTTTTTCCTGCCTTGAAATTCCGGACAATCGTTTCCGCCGTCGCCAGGTAGGCAGAGGCCAGTTTAATTTGTTCTGGAGACGGCTTTCCTAGAATGAAATTGTGGGCAAGGTCCGAAGGATATAACTGATAAAGCGGATGCAAGTCCACGATGATATTTTCACCTTGCTGCACTATTTTCTGTGTGGGCTGGGTTGTCCCGTTCATGCCATAGGTTGCCCGGTATCCCGATGCTATTTCCGATGATCCGGTAACAGCCCAGTGATATTCACTGCCGAGACGGCGAAGCTCCATTTCGCCGATGCCGGCTATTTGAGTTTCAGTCATGCCGACCTCTAGGGAAGCTTTCACACAATCTATGGCGGCGTCCGCCATGGCGGCGGCCTGACGCATGAGCTGAATTTCGCCGGGTTCTTTGATATAGGAGGCTCTGTCCACCACGTTGAGGGCGTTGAAAAATTTTGCCTGCGGCAGTGCATTTTTTAACAATTCGTATTCCGTGGCGAACAAATATCCCGTGTTCCCGCGAGGGGAGTGGCCGAGCTCCACGCCAATATTTCCATGTTCTGCGCCATTCTGCTTGATGAAGTGTATGATGAGGTCCATGAGGTCCATGCCGGGTAGAGGAGCATAGGGTGAAATATTGCTTAACCAGGATTCATTCTTCAATCGCTCACAGTCGATCAGCATGGTAATGAGACCTGCGTATCCATCTTTCGATACGATCACAGCGCTTCTCCATGGAATAAAAGCGCCGGCCACATAGCTTAAACTTACCGTTCGCGTGCCAACGAAGACATCGAGATTGGCCTTCTTCATTTCTTCCTGTATCTTTTTGATGCGCTTGTTATAATCGATGTAAATATTCACGGTGCCTCCATTTTCTTGATATGTGATAGAAACGTGCTTTCGTCGAACAAAGTATAGGTTTGTTGGAATGGCTTGTCAAGCTGTTGACCTTACCCCGGAATTCCTTCTCCGGGGGGCAGATCATACCAGCGGCACTCCCGATCGGCGAGCCATACGCTTCCAAAACCAGGCGGACAGACTGGATGCGGTCTTTTTGATTTCTTTCATCCGCTCAATCATAGCCTTTTCATGACGGTTCGATTCTCTGAATGCTTCGGAAGAAATTTCAGCCAGTAGCGGATCTGTGCTGTTCCAGGCATGAGCGGGAAGGCGGGCCGTCCAAGAAGATTCTCCGTCCAGAATATATTTTGCAACCAGGGGTCTGACGATTTCATGGCGCAGGATCGCGTTAATGTGATAGAACTCATGCCTCCACCAGAATGATTGATCGGAATAATAACCCGCCCCGACGCTGAGATCCCGGATGGGCGCTGCGGGTATAAATGGTTTGAACGCAGTCAGGCACGGAGCAGACCCTCCGGCAACAAATATTCTGAACCGGTCATTCGGGTGTAATTCTACAACCAGAGAGCCTGTTGTCTGAGACTTGCGAATCAGCGGGTCGGATGCGTGCATACACACATCGCGGTTGAAACCCTTGGCCGGCAGGTCGGCAAAGTGGTCCCTCAACAGGGCAAAGACATCGGTTGCGCCGATGGCGCCTTTTGCCTTGAGGATGGAAGCCTGGTTGTGGTCTTTGCGAAAAGCGCTTCCTGAAAAATAAGTCATGAAAGGATCGCTGAATTTACTGAAATCCGCACCCGCTGCCAGTGATGATGCATCCCAGTTTTTGGCGATGGTGATTCCGTTGGAGATCACGGCATAACCGCCAAGGCGCTGAAGCGCATAATCTCGGCCCGCTGTTTCCAGTTTGATGATGCCTTGTCTATCCATGATGATAAACGAGTTCATGTAAGTGAACTGCTTATCGCGGTATCCACAGGGCCCCGCCTGTCCATACTTTTTCAAAAGCTCGATGATCATTTGTGCCGACTCTTCGATGTTGGCGCTTCTTTCCAGAGCCAACCTTAAGAGATCCATGCCGATGAGCCCCGGAGCCTTTTCCGGTTTGACCTTGGTGAATAAGGCTTCGTTTCCGATGACCACGCCTTTTTCGTTTACGCCCATCTCCGCGCCCCAGAGCCAGAAAG
>ERZ795055.4006-NODE-4006-length-10504-cov-3.563690_pt1 | contig 10504 bp, 10 predicted proteins | sample MGYA00375139_ERZ795055 | MGnify/ENA primary metagenome ERZ795055 (study PRJEB30184, sample SAMN05720283) | anaerobic digester metagenome | isolation source: active sludge of municipal wastewater-treating anaerobic digesters | place: USA | collected 2015-01-23 ...
GGAAATTCACTTGAAAATCTGCGTACCTGGATATATCGTCTGATAGTAGCCGTTGAACAAACAATTGCGTCGGGGTATAACATGGATCTTGGCATCAGGGGAAAAACCGCGCTGGTGACTGCGGCGAGTCGCGGCCTCGGCTGGGCGGCGGCGATGAGGCTTTCGATGGAAGGGGCGAATGTCGCCATCTGCAGCCGTGACGGCGGGCGCATCGAGGAGGCCGCGGAAAAAATAAGATCCCGGACAAAGGGGGATGTGAGGGCGTTCGCTGCCGACGTGACGGACCACGATCGCATCAGGGAACTCGTGAAAGAAGTGCATGATATATCGGGCTCCATCGACATACTCGTTTGCAATGCGGGAGGCCCCCCGGCCGGCATGCACCATGAATTTTCCATGGATGATTACCGCTCCGCCCTCGAGCTCAACCTGCTCTCCACTGTGAACCTGTGTTACGAGGCCCTCCCGCGCATGAAGGACCGCCGCTGGGGAAGGATTATCGCCATCACCTCCGTTGCCGCGAAACAGCCGCTTGACAATCTCATCCTCTCCAACACGGCCCGCGCTGGCGTTTTGGGATTCCTCAAGACTCTGTCAAACCAGGTGGCGCAGTTCGGCATCACGGTGAATTCCGTGTGCCCCGGATACACAAAGACGGAACGCGTGGAGGAACTGGCGCGCAAGTTCGTCGCGGACGGCAACGGTACGGAAGATGATTTTTACGAGAAGCTCCACGCGTCGATCCCCGCCGGGAGGATAGGAACACCGGAGGAATTCGCGCAGGTGGTGGCGTTCCTCGCCTCGGATGGCGCCGGTTACGTCAACGGCGTTGCGCTGCAGGTGGACGGGGGATTCTACAGGGGGCTCGTGTAGCCGCGTGTTCGTGATTCGCGCCGCCGCGAAAAACAAAACGCCCCGGATTATTCCGGGGCGGATGCTGTGCCGAATACAGGCGTTGCGTATTACATCGCCGCGTCTTTCATTCCCTTGAGGATGCGGGCCTTGACGACCCTGCGTGCGGGTTTTGCCTTGAAGATGGTCGGTTCCTTCGTGAAAGGGTTGATTCCCTTGCGCTCGGGCTGCGCGGGCTTTACGATCACCTGGAGCTTGGCGATGCCGGGGATGGTGATTTCACCGGGGCCCCTGCGGCCGAGTTGCTTGGCGACGATCGTGTTCAGCGCGTTCAGGGCCGCCGCGGCCTGTTTCCTGGACATGCCGGAGTCTTTCGCCTGGTCGACGATCGCCTGAACGAGCTGGGTCTTGGTCATCTTGGCGGTTTTCGCCGCCTTGCCGTTTTTCGCATTTTTCGCTTTTGCCATTTTTTCTTCCTCTTGATTGGATTGCGGGATTGATGATACGGTTAGCTATTGTGCATCGGACAGATAATTGTCAATAAATATATAGTGCATCATCGCTGAAAATGGCGATTTTACCGGGAAAAATGCGATTTTTTCATCAAGGGACCCGGAGATAGCCTGGATTGCGCATTGTTCGTGAACGATTTCGCCTGTAATTGTTATTGAAAATATCATTGTACTATGCGGAACTGAATAGTATAGTCATCGCTTTTGGAGGTGTTCAATGCTTCATACTATCAATCCCTCAAAATTGAAATCATGGCAGGCTCTTCGCGCGCATTACAAAACCGCCGGGAAGCTGTATATGAAAGATCTTTTCCTGAAAGACAAAGGGCGCTTTGAAAAGTTATCCATCCGTTTCGGCGATATGCTCGTCGATTATTCCAAAAACATCGTCACGGCCGAAACCATGAAGCTCCTGGTGAAACTTGCCGCCGAGGTGAAACTCAAAGACGCGATCGGAAAAATGTTCTCCGGCGGCCGCATCAACGAAACCGAGGGCAGGGCGGTGCTCCACACGGCGCTCCGCAACCGCTCCGGCAGGCCGGTCCTTTCCGACGGCGCGGACGTGATGGGCGATGTGAACGCGGTGCTTCAACAGATGAAGGAATTTTCCGGCAGGCTGCTCTCGGGTGAATGGAAGGGATACACCGGGAAGGTGATCACCGACGTGGTGAACATCGGCATCGGCGGCTCGGACCTGGGGCCCGTCATGGTGACCGAGGCGTTGCGCCCGTACTGGAAGAATATCGTCCCACACTTCGTCTCGAATGTGGACGGCACGCACATCGCCGAGACACTGAAAAGACTTTCGCCGGAAACGACTCTCTTTGTCATATCGTCAAAGACTTTCACCACGCAGGAGACTATGACTAACGCGCATACCGCCCGCAGGTGGTTTCTCGACGCTGCTCGCGATGAGCTGCACGTGGGAAAGCATTTTGTTGCGGTATCCACCAATGAAAAGGAAGTGCGCACGTTCGGAATCGATACCGCCAATATGTTCCGCTTCTGGGACTGGGTGGGCGGGCGATATTCTCTTTGGTCTGCTATCGGGCTTTCGATAGCCTGCGCGGTGGGATTTGAGAACTTCGAGGAGCTGATCGAAGGCGCGCACGCGATGGACGAGCATTTCCGCACGGAGAAATTCGAGAAGAACATCCCGGTGGTGATGGCGATGCTGGGAATATGGTACAACAATTTCTTCGGTGCGGAGACCCACGCCATCCTGCCCTACGACCAGTACCTGCACCGCTTCGCCGCGTACCTGCAGCAGGGCGATATGGAATCCAACGGCAAGGGCGTTGACCGTGGCGGCAAGAGGGTTGGATACCAGACGGGCCCCGTCATCTGGGGGGAGCCGGGGACCAACGGGCAGCACGCGTTTTACCAGCTGATCCACCAGGGAACGAAACTGATTCCCTGCGACTTTATCGCACCCGCAGTGAGCCACAACCCGGTGGGTGACCATCACGCGAAGCTCTTGTCGAACTTCTTCGCGCAGACCGAGGCGCTGATGAACGGCAAGTCGAAGGATGAGGTCGTGAAGGAACTGCGGGCTTCCGGGATGGACGAGAAGAGCATCGCGAAGATTGCGCCGTTCAAGGTGTTCGATGGAAACCGCCCTACCAATTCCATCCTCCTGAAAAAGGTCACCCCGCGTGCGCTGGGAAGCCTCATCGCCATGTACGAGCACAAGATCTTCGTGCAGGGCGTCATCTGGAACATCTTCAGCTTCGACCAGTGGGGCGTGGAGCTCGGCAAGCAGCTCGCGGGGAAGATACTGCCGGAGCTCGCCGGCGATGGGGCGGTTTTATCGCACGACTCCTCCACGAACGGGCTCATCAACGCGTACAAGGAAATGAGGAAGAATTAATAATATTATCAAGGAGCGCATCATGGGAACACTTACGGCGATACTCAAAACCAGCAAGGGTGATATCAACCTCTCCCTCCACGATGACAGAACACCCGTCACCGTGGCGAACTTCATCAACCTCGCGAAGCGCGGCTACTACGACGGGCTGAAGTTCCACCGGGTGATCGCGGACTTCATGATCCAGGGCGGATGTCCCCGTGGCGACGGCCGGGGCGGCCCGGGCTATACCTTCGAGGACGAGTGCACGCCCGCCCTGAAGCACGACAAACCGGGTGTGCTCTCCATGGCGAACGCCGGACCGGGCACCAACGGAAGCCAGTTCTTCATCACGCACGTGGCGACGCCCTGGCTCGACGGCAAGCACACGGTCTTCGGTGCGGTGGCGGGCGCCGCCGACCAGGAGGTCGTGAACAGCATCCGGCAGGGCGATGTCATCGAGTCGATAACGGTGGAGGGAGATGCGGCCGCGCTGCTCGCGAAGTTGGCAGACCGTGTGAAGAAGTGGAACGCCGCCCTGGATTGACGGGCAGCGGCATTATCATCGTGTAATTTTAAACTCTGCGCGCTTCACCCGCTTCAGGTCGTTCTCTTTCGCGGGGGCGAAGAGGCCCGCCATGCCGCACATTCCCTCGGCGATTAGCGCGTTGATGTTGACGAACGAGATGCCGCGGTCGCGCCCCAAGTGCTCCGACACCGACTGGAGCGGCCACTGTCCCATGCGCACCGCCATCACTGGCCTGTCCAGGCGAGGCGCCAGGTTGAGCGCGAGGGAGAGGTTGCCGAGGTCGTCGTCGGTGCAGAGGAAGAATATCCCCGGGTCGAGCCCTTCCGTTTCAAGGTGCCTGATATCGCGCTGTACGAAACGGACCTTCTCCGCGATGCCGAGGAACTTCGACAGCCGGTTCAGGTCCATACCGATGTCCCGATGGTCGATCACGGTGATGTGGAAATCGCCGTCCGTCCCGATCTCGCCCACCAGCACCTCCAGGAGGTCGCTCCCGAACTTGCCGTAGCCGATGATGGTGAACTGCTTCGCGTTGCGGAGGTCCTCTTCGCGGAAGAGCGCCTGGAGCATCCTGATCGACGCGATGTGGTACGTGTCGAAGAACCGGATGCCCACCTTGCCCTCGGTGCGCACCGCCTCGCGCATGGTCTCCGAGAGCCTGTCGTCGGCGATGTGCGACCAGATGATCTGCACGGGGCCGTCGGGCCGCCTGAGCGCCTCGTACGCCGACAGCGCGGCCTCGATGTTCACCAGGTCGCTTCCGGAAGCGAAGATGATGGAGCGCGCTCTCGGTGCGCCGCACCTGCGCAGGTTGGAGGGAAGATAAAAGTCCCCGCGGATGAGGCGGAGCCTGTGCGCGTGTGCCCACTCCTCCATGTCGTCGGTGATGTCGCGGTCGAGGAGCACCACAGGGGCGCCGCCCGCCTTGAGCGACTCTGCCATGAGGCGCCCGAGCCGTCCCGCGCCGCAGATGACCACGTGCCCGCTCATGAACCGGCTTGCCAGCGCGGGAGTGAGCCTGAAGAGGTAGGTGACCGCGGTCCCCACCGCGGAAAGGGTGAGGAGCGGCGCCAGGAAGTAGATGATAATGAGCGGCCACGATTTTGGAAAGGTGGGGAGGTCGCGCTCGAAGACGAAGAGGCGCAGCGCGCTGTAGAGCGCCTCCCAGAATCCCGGGTGATCGTTCTCGTCCGGCATGAAGACCAGACCGACGGCGATGATGGCCACGACCATCAGGAGCCATACGCAGAAGAGGACCCTTTTGCGGATATGGGTGATCATTGCGCGGGAACGCTCCCGACGCGCGGTTCGCGCCTGTTATGCGCGTGATGATGTTTCATCATGTTCAACCGTTATTTTCCCAGAAATCTTATCGCATCGCTGACCGTCTTTTCCGGTATCTCCTCCATCGGGACGTGCCCCACGCCCTCGTAGACAACGAGCTTTGATCCCGGGATGTCGCGATTGAAATTGCGCGCGTTGTCCAGCGGTATCCAGTAGTCGTCGCTTCCCCACATGATGAGCGTGGGCGACTGTATCGTCCCCAGCTTCGTGAGAGTCTCGTCGTAATCGCGGGGCGTGCGGACGCGGTCGATGAGGGCGCGCCTGTTTCCCTCCCGGAGCGCCATGTCATAGTACCTGTCGATGAGCGCCTCCGTGATCTTCGAATCGTCCCCGTATACTTCGCGCAGGTTCTTCTCGACGAGGAAGCGCGGCGTGATGCACCGCCCGATGAACGAGAGGGGCGCGATGTTCAGCATCCGGAAAAGCGCGGGGACCTTCGCGACGGGGTATCCCGCCGCGTCGACGAGTATCATCCTGTCCACCTTGCCGGGATGGGTGAGCGCGTAGTTCCAGCAGATGAGCCCGCCGAGCGAGTTGCCGGCGATATGGAACTTCCCGAGCTCGAGTTTCGACAAAAACTCGTCGAGAAATTTGACGTAAGCGCGGACTGTATAGTCGCCGCTGGCGTTTGGCCCGGTGAGACCGAAAGCCGGAAGGTCCATCCGGATCACGCGGTACTTTTTCACGAGTTCGGCGGTCCATCCGTCCCAGGTGTGCAGCGACGACGACGTTCCGTGCACCAGCACTACGGGAAAGCCCTTCCCTTCGTCGCGGTAGTGTACCGGCATGCCGTCAATCGTCATGAAACGCGACTGGTCGTTCGCGTATTTCAATTTCATCGTGTCCAGGGGGATATCCCGGCGCACGAAGGGCAGTGGCAGAATGATGATGATGGCGGCGATGACGGCCGCGGCATACACGAACTTTTTTTTCACGGGCATGGTCCTCCCTGGGCGCGGTATCGAACCGGTAATATGTACCGCTCCGGCGCTCCTGTCAAGCCCATAACGGTCCGTTGCGGGAACGGCCGGGCGGCCTGATAAAAAGAAAAAATCCCGGCGGAATAAATCGTTGTTGCTCTCAACCCGATACCGTGCTAGCATCCTGTCGCAAGGGACGCCCGCGCCGCACAATCGCAGAGGGAAATGATGGATGATTACCGGACATGGATCCTGCCTCCGGATGAACACTACTGTGTCCCGAAGCAGAACGAGATACGGTTCATCGGAAACCGGCAGACAATCGCGCTGGTCATGGGGTCATGCATCTCCACCGTATTTGTCGGGGGTCGGGGGCCGTATTTCGCGGCGGCGAACCATATCGTCATCGCGAACCCGGCCGAGGGAAGCATTATCGCGACGAAAGGTGCCCGGATGCAGATCGAGCAGATCATCGAGGTGTTCGAAAGGGAATACGGCGTAGGGAGCGGGGATATCCGATGTCTTCACCTTATCGGCGCGGGCTCGGGAAAGGACCGTTTCAGGATCGCGGAGGAAAATGTCAGGGAGGTGGTGTCCATCCTCGACGAGAAAAGGGACCGGCCTGTGTTCAGGGACACCGGCAGCTACATGCACGCGACGTACTCCATCAACGGACCCGGCCTGTCGGTGCTGGTGGAAAACCTGATGCTCAAGGAGCACCTTTCCTTTAGCATAGACCTGGACAGGCTGATGAGTGAGCGGGTAAAAGATAGCTCGCTTCTGCCCGCGGCCCCACTGGTTCCGAATGATCCCGGCTTCGAGTTTCTCGTGGCCGAGCGGGTCATAACATTCATCACCGGCGCAAGAAAAAGACAGGCGGACCAGCCGGATGACGCAAGTTAAAAATAGGTTATCGGGGAGGTGGACATGCGGATATCTACGGTAATGCGGCACATGCTGGGCTACGCCATCGGCATATCACTGTTTTTCCTGCTGATTCCGTACGGGCTCTACATGCTTGCGGTCCAATGCGATCCGATTATCGGTATTCCACTCATCGGCAATGCCGCGGTCAGAACGGCTGTAGCGGTCGTTATCCTGCTCCCCGGGATCGTTTTCGCGCTCTGGTCCAACGCCGCGCTCCTGTTCATCGGCAAGGGCGGTCCCACGGACGGCTTCGGCGTGGCCATCAGCCCGCGAACGCAGCACCTGGTGGTGCGGGGGCCGTATCGCTTCACGCGCAACCCGATGGTGTTCGGCGCGCTCTCATGCTACTTCGCATTCGGGGTCTATCTCGATTCGGCGGCGGTGGGTATCGCCCTCGTGCTGATGCTTCCATTGATAGTAGTGTACCTGAAGCAGACCGAGGAAAAGCGGCTGGAGCGCGATTTCGGCGACGAGTACCGCGAGTACCGGAAGAGCGTGTCGATGATACTGCCGCTGCCGCCGCGGAAAGGCTGACTACGCGTCGATCTCCAGTACTATCGGCGCATGGTCCGAGCCGGTGACGCCGGGCAGGATGTACGATTTCTTAAGGGCCGGGCGCAGCGCGGGCGATATAAGGAAGTAGTCGATGCGCCACCCCACGTTCTTCTCGCGTGCCCGGCCCATGAAGCTCCACCAGGTGTAGTGCCCGCCCTCCTTTGTGAACTCGCGGAACGTGTCGATGAATCCCGCCTCGATGATCGCGTCGAAACCGGCGCGTTCCTGCGGTGTGAAGCCGGCGTTGTTCGCGTTGCTCTTTGGGTTGGCTAGGTCTATCTCCCTGTGCGCGACGTTGAGGTCGCCGCAGAATACGACCGGTTTTTTCTTCTCGAGCTTCTTCAGGTATTTCAACAGATCGACGTTCCATTCCTTCGTGCGATAGTCCAGCCGCTCGAGGCCGCGCTGCGCGTTGGGCACATAGATGTTCACGAGAAAAAAATTCGTAAGCTCGAGCGTTATCACCCTCCCTTCCCCGTCGTGCTTCTCGATGCCGATGCCCGTGGTGTGCGAAAGGGGCGCCTCCTTCGCGAAGACCGCGGTGCCGGAGTATCCCTTTCTTGCGGCAGGGTTCCAGAAGTGGTGCGGGTGGCCCGGGAGGTCGATATCAACCTGCTCCGGGAGGGCCTTGATTTCCTGCAGGCAGATGATATCCGGATTTTCAAAGGCGAGAAAATCCGGGAATCCCTTTTTCAGAACGGCCCGGAGGCCGTTCACGTTCCACGATATGATTTTCATGACGAGGCGCTATCTCGTTATGATAATGATGGTCCCGAAAGCCGCGGTGACGATCATCAGGATGATAACCGCGCGGCCAAGGAGCCGGTGCGGTTTACGGAGGTTTTGCCTGCCGGACATTATCAGGTTGCCGATAATTGGCATGCTCAGGAGGATTGCCAGGGTAAGCAGACCACCCAGGGAGTGGGGTGATCTGAAGTGCGGGTATCCCATCGACGATTTGAGGTAAAACATCGAAAGCAAGCCCAGAATTGCGGCGAACGAGCCCGCGATATTGATCAGGGCGTGTTTTTTCAGCCAGTCGGTCCCCTGTTTTTTCCGAACGATGATGATGGCTGTCGCGCAGAGGATGATTGCAAGCGTCATGAAAACAATATGCAGAATTCCGAATATGCTCATGGTGGCCTCCTTTTTGTGTATCACGATACCCAATGCGGAAAAATTTTCAAATGATATTTAGGCGCACCCTTGCTTTTATCGCAGCTTTTTGAATCAGGCTTCTTTTATTCAGGGGATTGTTTCGGAGCCAGCCAATATGGCAGAAAATGCGATGTCCGGGGGCCGTTTCTTGATGGTTCGCTTGGATGAGGTCGTTGCCTGAATATATATGTTTGTTAGGGGTCAGAGCCTGTTTGTATTGGGCAATTGGGGTCATTTATTGGGGGGTCAGAGCCTGTTAAGATTGGGTACTAACCGATGTGCCTGAAGGTAGAAACACTGTAATGGATTTTGCATTAAATCCACGCCATGGAGTGGCATAGCCCAAACAGATATACTGCTTTCAGGGGGTCAGAGCCTGTTAAATTACGGCATATTGATACCCCAGATGTTCTGGGCGTACTCGGTAATAGCCCTGTCACTGGAGAATTTCCCCATTCGCGCAGTATTAAGGATCGATTTACGCACCCATGCGTCCTGGTCGAGATAGAGTTTCCCTGCCTCCGCCTGTGTATCGATATACGAACGGTAATCCGCGAGCAGGAGATACTTATCACCGCCGTCGAGGAGCGCCCCCATGACGGGTTCGAATAGATGCGGAATTTCTGGAGAAAAGTAGCCGGACCGGATCATGTCTATCACCCGCCTGAGTTCGGGATCCTTCATGTAATATTCCCCGGGATGATAGCCTTTCGCCTTCAGGCCCCGCACCTCCTCGATGGTGAGCCCGAAGATGAAGATGTTATCGCGCTCGACTTCCTCCATGATCTCGACATTTGCGCCATCGAGCGTCCCGATAGTGAGCGCACCGTTGAGGGCAAACTTCATGTTACCCGTGCCCGACGCCTCCATCCCGGCCGTGGATATCTGTTCGGAGAGATCGGCAGCAGGCATTACTTTCTCAGCTTGCGAAACGCAGTAGTTCGGCAGGAACACCGCGCGGAGCACGCCATTCACTTCCGGGTCATTGTTCACCACCGCCGCAACCGAATTTATAAGCTTGATAATGAGTTTCGCGATGTGATATGCCGGCGCGGCCTTGCCCGCGAAAATCACGGTCCGTGGCACGTGTTTCCCGTTTGGGGTGTCTTTGATCCTGTTGTACTGGGTGACCAGGTGGAGAACATTCAGGAGCTGGCGCTTGTACTCGTGTATGCGTTTCACCTGGATGTCGAAGAGCGACGACGGATCGACAGTCACCCCGGTTTTCTCCTTGATGTAGGCCGCAAGGCGCTCCTTGTTTTTCCGCTTCACGCCGGCCCATGATTTTCGGAAAGCCGCGTCATCGGCAAGGGGCTCGAGCATCCTGAGGTCGTCAAGGTTGGTGATCCAGCGCGCCCCGATTTTGGATGAGATCAGCTCCGCGAGCAGGGGATTCGCCTGCAGGAGCCATCGTCGCTGGGTGATACCGTTGGTCACGTTGATGAACTTGCCCGGAAAAATCTCGTTGAACTCGGGGAAGATGTCCTCGCGGAGGATGCGCGAGTGGAGCGCGGCCACGCCGTTAACCGAGTGGCTTCCGATGATGGCGAGGTGCGCCATGCGCACGCGCTTCTCCGGCACTTCCTGTATGATGGAGAGACGCGCAAGGAGCTCGGGCCGGTGCGGGAATTTCGCCTGCACTTCCTGGAGGAAGCGGTGGTTGATCTCATAGATGATCTCCAGGTGGCGCGGCAGTATCCTGCCGAGTGTCTCCACCGGCCAGGTTTCAAGCGCCTCAGGGAGCACCGTGTGATTCGTGTAGGCAAAGGTTTTCACGCAGATATCCCACGCCTCGTCCCAGCCGAGGCCCTTATCATCAAGCAAAAGGCGCATTAGCTCGGGGATGCTGATGGCGGGG
>ERZ795055.4007-NODE-4007-length-10501-cov-3.943806_pt1 | contig 10501 bp, 11 predicted proteins | sample MGYA00375139_ERZ795055 | MGnify/ENA primary metagenome ERZ795055 (study PRJEB30184, sample SAMN05720283) | anaerobic digester metagenome | isolation source: active sludge of municipal wastewater-treating anaerobic digesters | place: USA | collected 2015-01-23 ...
CTAACAATGTCACAATGTAACAACCTCAGGTTATAAACGACATAAAATAGCTATAAACGGAACAAAGAAAGAAACCAAAATCACTCCAATCCATACCGCTGATGCGATGCCTATCAACAAGAACATATAATTTATCATTTTTCTTTTCCTTTCTTTTATTCAAATTTACTTATTAAATCCTCAGCTACACTTTCCTCAATATCTGAAAGTTCTGATAATATGTAGAATATATCCACATCTGGTTTACTTAATAAGTATTTTTTAAGCTCATCTATTTTAATTAATACCGCTGCTTTATCTACCGAATAATAAGATATATCACGCATTTCTAATGCTCCTTTCATTAAAATGCCTGCAGATTATGGAAACTCTGCAGGCATGTTTGTTAAGTGTTATCCATTTCGGAGCATTTTTTCAAACGTCCGCTCCAAATACGCATCATTCTGCTTTTCGCACGAATCACAGATTGGTTCGTCGTAAGGGTCGTATGTGTCAGTGTCTTTACAGAACAATCTTCCGCAACATCGGCATGTCCTTACATCATAAGGAGAATACCGGACTTTACGAGATGTTTCTTTTTCAGTGTATAACATTTTATTCACCTCCTTTTTATTCTACCTTTGTAATATTCATAAGACCTTTTATCGTACCTAATATTAAGTTTTTCTTGACATTTTAAGCAGAGTGTACCTTTTTCTTCTACAGTTTTTCTGGAATAATCGATATAACTAAAAATCCATAGAGCATCAAGTGCTTCCTCAACCGTTTCAACAGTTGCTCCACAATATTCGCATTGTTCCATTCTTTTTCACCTCCTTTTGTTTGGGGTTGAAGAAACGTCAATTTTTGACATTTTCAATTTTTGTGTAATGCTATTCACCTTCATCATGATAGTCAACAGCCATCGGACTTCCATAAACAACTGTTGTTGTTGCTTTGCATTTATTACATACTAAGAATACATAAACACAATTGTGCAAATCGAGTGGTGCTGATCGCTTAACGTCGTCTGAACCGCATTTTAAGCATTTATCGTTATACATAATATTCTCCTTTCTTTTTGTAATGAAAATAGTGCGTTTATTAATTCCACCAAAGTTTCCAATTTTTGTAGTTTTCATCCATAATCATTCTCCTTTTCTAAAATCCGTGCCCTTTAATATGTCCCCTTTTATGAACCCTATTCGGTAGGGTTTTCCTTTTCCGCTTGTCTTTTTTCGATTTCCGCCGTGACTGTGGCTTTGAATGTTGTCGAAAGTTTTCTCATCCCCATTGCATCGGCTTTGAGCATGAAATGTAAATCGTCGGTTTCGTAGGTGGATAGTTTGGGAAGGGTTTCCGTTTCCCACGTATCGACCTTTTTGTTTTTCCGTTCGGCACCTTTTACAACCACCTGACCTTTACCCGCAATTTCGAGGCCATTGGCGACAATAGCATCATGATATTCCCGCATGGATAAAAGCTTTGTTTCCTCGTCCTTTTCGCCTGAAAAATGATCTGTCACGAATTGTTTATAACCGTAATAGTAAATAAGGCGTTTCGTTTCGGGGTCGGTAATTTCGGACATATTGAAGGCATGATCGTTTCCCTTTTTATCCGTAACGATAGCATTGTCGCCTAAAAGTGTCCAGCTCCATTGTTTCTTTTCTGCTGTGTTTTCCATGATATGTTCCCCTTTCAATGTTTTGATATAATGTGATTGAATAGAGTGTACATATCAAAAGACACGGATTCCATATTTTGCGGTTTTTGTGTTTCGTGGTCGGAGCCGTAATTATCCAATTTTAACCGGCTGAAAACACGGCATCAAAAACCTATGTCAAAGATCAATCATGTATCGTTGCCGTATCGTGGCAACCGCCGCCTTTTTGTTATTTGCTATGTATATTGCATATGCCATGCCAAAAAGCTTTGAAATGAAAAACATGAAAAATGTAATAAAATCAATATGTTACGGGCTTTGATGAAACGGGCAAAAAACCTATCCGACAATAATGTCGAAGGTATTTATGCGAAATGCATAATGTATTGATTTTATTGGGGAATTGACTCGACAAATATGTCGAGACAAATTACAAAAATGTCGAAGCGAATTAATGCAACAATCATACCAAATTGGAACGATTTGTTGCTTTGTGTGTGATTCAATCGGGGTATTGGTGTATCTCTTTACGAATCACAAATAGCTTTGAAATAGGAATTATTCGTATTTATGTCCGCCGGGTTAAGAAGTAATACATTGTAATACATATAGTCAACGGTCGCATTATATTCTTTTTATATCCACCGTATAAAGAAGCCACCCCCAAGCCCCCAACGGGGTGGGTCTCGAATAAACAGACAACACACTTTTTACACACCTAGAAATTTTCACAAACCTTTCAGGTTTTTGCTTCTCAATCCTTCTTTATGTAGAATAAAGTACACTCTGTCTTCGTGTGTGTCTACACTAGCATAGGCCCCGGCCCCAAATTCAGCTACAAACGTCAATTATTGACGTTTCTTCATTGTCCCCCAATCAACACCTACAAACAAACTAAGCGTATCTGTGTTCAAGAAACGCACACTAAATAAAAAAGTGATTTTCTACAAAGAAAACACTTGACTTCTTTGAAAAAGTGTGATACGGTCAAATTAACAATATGAGTGCTCAAACGGAGTTCATTAGAGTGGGAAGACCTGAAGCGGAAGTTGATATGGAAGTCCTCATGGACTTCTTAGAAAAGGGCGTAACACAGAAGGAGATGGCCCAGGAACTGGGTGTGTCTATACCTACGCTCGCAAAAAAGATTGCCCAACTTCAAGCTAGTCATGATGTTATTCTTTCCTACCGTAAATTAAAATCCCTTCATTTAACCGAACTACAACACCTCCTCCTTTCAAACATTACAGAAGACAAGATTGCGCAAGCATCTCTCGGTGAGATTGCCACTGCGTATAAGAAACTTGCTGACAGTGAAACGGCCATTGAAGGTACTAAAGAGATCGGAGAGGTGAAGGGATTAGTTGCTCATTTGCTGTTTCTGGAGAAGCAGCGACAAGCTGTAGAACACCCCGCCCAAATTCTCACTGATTTGGAATACGATGAGTCAGATGGGGTAAACAAGGTCGTTGAGGACATTCCTAGGTTCTAATGGAAATAGCTGGAAACAACATATCAAAGCATGTTCTGCGCAAACTTGAAGAGTGGTATAATTCCCCGCTCCAATTTGTGCTGGAGTGCATCCAAGCTGTTCCATCAGATCAGCAGATAGAAGCTCTGCGAGAAATTTCAAACACTAAGAGAATGACCATTAGGTCAGGCCACGGTTGTCACGCCAAAGGTACGATTATTCATATGTACCCTTATGGATTTAAGCTTGTTGAGGACATAGAGCCTGACGACTTGCTCATGGGGGATGATAATACCCCAAGAAAAGTTCTGGAGCTTTATCGTGGACAGGAAACTATGTACCGCATAAAGTATTCTGATGGAACATTTTATGATGTGAATGAAAGCCATAAGCTTGCTTTAGTGTGCTCTGGAAGTAAAGGAAAGTATACTTCTGGAGATAAGGTTGAAATGTCTGTTAGAGACTACCTCAAACTATCCCCGACCATGCAGGGAAGACTTGTTGGTTATAAAGTTTCCGTTGATTACCCAGAACTTCCTGTTGTTATTCCTCCTTATATATTAGGTTTATGGCTTGGTGATGGTAGTCACAATAAACTAGAAATAACCAGCATAGATGAGGATTTAATAAGTATCTGGAGATTGTTTGGGCAGGCTAATGGCATGGCTATGTCAACACACTCTGGAAAACTTCATAGACTTATTTACGACAAAGACAATGTAGCGCATAAAGCTTTTGAGCACTACAATCTTTTCGGTAATAAGCATATACCAAAAGAATACCTGTTCAATTCAAAAGAAGTCAGGCTTAAACTTCTTGCTGGCCTATTAGATACTGATGGATATGCTGACACACGAAACAACAGTGTGCAGTTTCAAATAATTCAGAAAAGAAAGTCTTTGGCTGAGGATATATTGTTTTTGGCTCAGTCGTGTGGTATGCACGCCACCATTACTAAGAAGATAAAGTCTTGGACACACAACTATGAAAAGAAGTATGATGCTTATTACGAAGTAAGAATCTCCAGGAATACAGACCTAGTCCCAACACAGCTACAAAGAAAGCAGTGCAAGGAAAACACTACCAAACAAAGAACAAACTTACATTTTGGTTTTACTGTAGAAAAGTTAGGTCTTGGGGATTACTACGGATTTGAAGTTGATAGGAACCATCTGTATGTTTTAGGAGATTTTACAGTAACCAGAAATACTGGGAAGGACGCGCTGGCATCGTGGCTAGCTTTGTGGTTCCTCACCACCAGGCCCTACCCCCGCATCGCCTGTACAGCGCCTACGGCTAGACAGTTAAGCGACGTGCTCTGGTCGGAGCTTAGTAAGTGGCTTCGCAAAAGCACGCTGGCCGATGAGTTTGTTATCCAAAAAGATAAGATTTTTCATAAGGATGCACCTAAAGAATGGTGGTGCAGAGCAATATCCCCGTCCGTCAAGTCTACGAAAGAGGAACAAGCTGAAACTTTGGCGGGGCTTCATGCGGAGCATTTGCTTATTATTGTGGATGAAGCGTCTGGTGTAAGTGACCCCACATTTGTACCGCTTGAAGGTGCGTTGACACAGGCAGACAACAAGGTTCTTTTGATAGGGAATATGACTAAGAACCGGGGGTATTTTTACGACACTCACTTCTCCACCGAAATATCTAAGGCGTGGACAAAGCTTCACTGGGATTCGTCGAAATCATCTAACGTTGATCCGGGGTATCCCCCGTACATGGCTTCGAAGTATGGTATACAGTCAAATGTATACCGTATTCGTGTCTTGGGCGAGCCTCCGCTCGAGGACGAGAAAACGCTCATTCCGCTGTTCTGGGCGGAGCAGTGTATTGGCAAGGAATTTGAAGTGGCTGAAGACGAGCCACTGTATTTGGGAGTCGATGTTGCAAGGTACGGAGATGATGCATCTATCATCTTACCCCGGGTGGGGCTTAAGATTATGCCTTGGGAAAAATTCCAATCTATGAACACAATTACTCTGGGTGGTTATTGCATCCAGACTTACGAGGACATGAGAGCGGATGGGTTAGCGATAGATGTTATTGGTGTCGGAGCGGGGCTTGCAGATTGGTTGGAGAAACATAAGTTGAAAGGTTTGTATCAAGTTAATGTCGCTAACTCATCCTCAGATATAACTCGCTACGATAGGCTTAGAGATGAACTGTGGTGTAAGGTAAGAGATAATTGTATGCTTGGGAAGTATAGCTTCCCCGATTTGAAAAAGCCTGGCGAGACTATGTCCTTAGGACAGGAGTTAGCCAATGAACTTTCTTCAGTATCTTACGACTTTAATGCGCACGGCGGAATTAAGGTGCAAAGCAAACTTGACCTTAGAAAAGAGGGGAAGGCAAGTCCAAACATTGCTGATGCTCTGTGTCTCACTGAGTATTTTGCAAATATTTCAACTAGGGTATTCACAAAAGGTGCTCCGAGAAGGAATAAGGAGCGGGAATTTACAGCACATAACTTTAATAGGAGAAGTAAACAACTCCAACTTTGGCAGGTATATTAAAATGGCTTCTATTGTAATTCCTCAGTGGCTAGGCAAGGTCTTCAATCCTGCGGTGGGCGGGGAGTATCCTGATGATAGGGTTGCTCTTCAGCAGGCAATGGTTAGGGAGAATGTTGTTCCGGCAGCGACAAAGAAGAAAATGCGCTATCACGGAGTTGATTTGTTGGCGACTGATAGGGAAGGAAACACTTTCTTTGTGCGGGGTGGTAAGAATATTAAAGTGGCACTACCACCGAACGATGTAAGCGAACGGTACTCTGGAAGAGGGTATATTGTGGATAATCAGATGGGTAATCTGGTCGATAAGGTTCCGCAGCAGAAAAAGAAAGTGGATCACGTCGACAGGTTGGGGTTTGGATTTCCGATGTAAAACGTCAATAATTGACGTTTCTTTGATATGACACTACCAGATTATAGAATAAGAAATGCTGCCTCGTTAGTAAGGGAAATGTTGGGTGCAATTTCGACGAGTACCGAGAACGCCCAGGGAAACACGCCTACTAACGAGCAGCCCATTTTTTCGGGGCCGGTGTTTCCCGACTATAGCACTCGGGCCGGTCACGGCCCCTATGGGCCTCGTACCTGTGTAAAATGTAAGAAGTTTGGTAAAGTAGACAGACATCATGTAACATATGTTCCAGAAGTTATAGTTGACTTATGTCATGAGTGTCATAGTAAAATAACTGGATTGAATAGTAGAGCAGCATTTATTGCTTATACTAATAAGGCTACTAAAGTTACATATACTAATAGAGTAAGACTTATTATGTGGAGATGGTTCATATCTGATGAGTGGCCACTAGATAGAAAAAGAATATGTAAGACAGAAGTTAGAAACAGGTTAGCAAAAGCTAATCTTAAAATAGAGGTTCCAGAATATGCCAAAAAAAGTCGTAAGTTCACAAAAAGAAATGATGGTTGCTCTCGAAGGAAACATGAAAAAGATAAAACCATCACACAAAAAGGGCACAGTAGCTCAGCCGAGGGCTTAATTAGATGAATATAACAGAAGAAAGTGCTATCAAAACTTTGCCGCAAGGTGAAGGTGAGACAGAAGATGACTATAATCTTCGTAACAAGCTCTTGGAATGGCTTGGAGAAGCGGAAACAGCTACGTCTGAGGATGGGTGGCGTACAGAAGCTAAGGAAGATTATGACTTTTATTCCGGAAAGCAGGATACTTCGGAAGTTTTGGAAAAGCTTGCTGAACTGAAACGCCCTGCTTCTGTTTATAATGAGATAAAACCTAAAGTAGATATGCTTATTGGTGTGGCTACGCAGAGTAGAAGAGCACCTTATGTGTTTCCGGTCGAGTCTACTGACGAGGGGTTGGCTGAAGTAGCGAATGGGATGTTCAAGCATGTCCGCAAAGAGTCAAGGATGGCTAGAAATGAGATCGAATGCTTCGAGCATATTGCTAAAAGTGGAAGATCGTTTCTGCATTTTTATATAGACGATGCTGATCCGTACAATCCTGAAATTAAAACGAAAAGAATTGCTGGTCGAGATGTTTATCTTGATCCTCTTAGTGTTGAGTATGATCTTTCTGATGCTAGGTTTATTTTTGTTGATAAGTGGTATACCGAAGACGATATAAAAGTGCTGTTTCCCACTATTGATGTGGAGGAAGTTAAATCTTTATCGCAGTCTGGAAATAATATTCCACTATTTTTCAACACAGTAAAGAACAAATATAGAATAACTGAATGTTGGTACAGAAAATATGAGGTTGTTCACTGGGTTATTAATCCTCTTACACAGAGACCAGAGGCACTCACTGAAGAAGAGCTTGCAAGTTATGTGAAAGCTATGAAAACTGGCGTCGATCTTCCAGATGGTCAGAAGCTTCAGCAAGAAAATGTTGAAAGCATTACGAAAAATAGAATGGGAGTTTATTACGCTATCTTTTCTTCTTCTAAGATTATAAGCAAAGGAAGAACACCTTACAAGCATAATTATTTTCCTTATGTTTTGTATGGTGCTTATAAAGATGAAGATGAGAATCGTTGGTTTGGTGCTATAACAATGATGAAAGACCCGCAACGTGGCTTAAACACTATGCGCAGGCAGCTTTCGCACATGCTTCAGACAGCACCTAAAGGTATGCTGATGCATGAGGTTGGTTCTATTCTTAATATAGAAGAGTATGAAACTAAGTCGTCTGACCCAACTTATCATATGGAAGTAGCGCAGGGTGCGCTTTCTGGAGATAGAATCAGATTTACTTCTCAGCCTCAAATTAGCCCCGTCTATGCTCAGTTGATTGGTTTTGATGAGCAGATGATGAAGGATACTTCGGGTATTCAAGACTCACTTATGGGGCAACAGACGTCTTCCAGGGAGCCGGGAATAACTGTGCGAATGAGACAAGAGACCGGCCTTGCAGTTTTGTTTATCTTGTTTGATAATTTTAGGGAGTCTAGACTTCTTGGCGGTAAAATACTGCTTTCCATGATTCAACAGTATTATACAAACGAAAGAATCATTAGAGTTGAAGGTGAAGAAGGGTATAAACTTCTTCAAGTCAACTCACAGAGAAATCCTACAAGCGGTGGTTTTAACGATGTATCTGTAGGAAAGTATGATCTTTTGATAGATGAAGCAGTTGAAAATCAGTCAATGAGAATGGCGATAATGCAGATGCTGGTAGAATACGCTCAACAAAATCCTAACACTATTCCTCCTGAGTTAATTCTAGACTACAGCGATCTGCCAGTGTCTGCTAAAACTAAAGTTAAAGAATACCATGCTGCTCAACAAGAACGTGAGGAGCGTATTGAAATGGCGAAGGTTCAGGCTGCACAACAGAGCACGGCTGTTGAAGCACAGTTGAAGCAGATGGAGCTTGCCATGACTGAAAGAATAGCACAACTTGACGCTAGTGTTAAGTTGGCAATAGCTGGTATGAAACAAGATAGTGAACCAAACAAAACTAAAGAAAGGAAGGAAGAATAATTTATGCCATTTACTGTAGAAGAGTTAGACGAAATGCAGAAGGAGGCGGAGGCTGCACTGGCTGAGAACACCGACTCGTCTGAGGTTTCTGATGAAAAGAAGGAAGAGGAAGTAAAGAAAGAAGAGGAGAAACCTGCGGATGGCGGCAAAGGACAGGATAGTAAAACCGAAGAAAACAAAGAAACCAAAGACGAAAAAGCACCGGTAAAAGATGAGGATTTGACCGCAGATGAAATTAGAGATCTGCGAAAACAACTTAGAGATTCAGCCGATGCATATGCTGCTTTGCAAGCAAAGACAGAACGGATTGAGAAGATTCTCAAGGAGCAGGGCGTAATTGATCCTGAAGATGAAAAGGCTCGTGAGGAGAAGGAAGCTCAAAATAAGAAAGTGTATGAGGATAAGATTGCTTCTCTTAATACAATGCTGGAAACAATGCGTCTGATTCCTGGGTATGAGGACGTAGATGAAGTCGTTTCGCAGGAAAACTTTGATGATGTTGTTCGAGCTTATGCTACGTTTTATGTGAAAGAAAACGGTGGCAATCTCAATGAGGTTATCAGAGAGACTGAGCGAGAGATCTGGGCGAAACCGAATCCATACGGCTTTATGTATCCTATTATTAAGAAGGTTCATCCCAAGTACGTTGAGAAGGCAGTTGAAAAGAAGGCGGAAGAGAAGAAGGCTGTTAAAGAGGAGGACGTTGCGCCTAGTCTTCAGAAACTTCCTGGCGGTTCTGGTAATGAGGAGTCTGCTGGCTGGACGGCAGCAAAACTTGATGATATGGACGAGTTCGAGATAATGGCCTTTCAAAAATCGCATCCAGATGTTTATGACAAGTACATGAAAGGCACACTTAAATAAGGAGTAAAATATGGCTGGAAATCCTAAAACTCAGTTTCTTACTAATGATGCGCTTACTAGGAAGAAATGGGCTAAAGATCTATTTTCTGTTATGCTTCCGGCAACTGAGTTCAATGACTTTACTGGAAGTGATTCAAATTCCATCGTTCAGATGAGAACAGAGTTGGCAAAGGGCGAAGGCGATACGATTAAGTTTGGTATTCGTCTTCCGTTGAGTGGTGCTGGTGTTCAGGGTAATGACACTGTTGAAGGAAATGAAGAGCGTTTGATCTTCAAAGACTTCTCCGTCACGGTAGAAGAACTCAATCATGCGGTCGATACTGGTGGTAAGATGGAAGAGCAGCGTATTCCCTACGATCTGATGCAGGAAGGTAAGAATGGTCTGCAGGATTGGTGGGCTAGCAAGCTGTCCGATTATATGTTTGCTGTTCTTTGTGGTGATACGAGCTTTGAGATGGTTGCTGGTAAGGGTACGTTTGGTACGGCTATTACGGCCCCCGACACTGGTCATCTGCTTCGTGTAAATGATGTATCTACGGATGCAGCGATGACGTCTGCGGATACGATTGATCTGAGCTTTTTGGATCGTATGAAGCAGCGTGCTGAAATGCCTTCCACGGGCTGTTATAAAGTCCGTCCGATTAAGATTGGTGGAAAGAATTACTTTAGGGTTGTTCTTCACACCTATGTGTTCGATGCTCTGCGTCAGAATACGAACGTCGGTCAGTGGGGTGATTTGCTCCGTGCGGCTAATAAGCTGGCTGTTCCTCAGGTTGAAATTGAGTACAATGGATTGCTTATTTCTAAGTCTGAACGAATTAGAAAGAGTTCGACTAATTCGAGTGTTTACAGTAACGTACTACTCGGTGCACAGGCAGCTGTGTTTGGTTGGGGTGGTGCTGGTGATTCCAAGTCTACGACTATGGCGTTTGTTCCTTACACGAAGGATGCAAACAGATTCATGATGGTTCGTGGTGGCGGTATTTTTGGTGCAGCGAAGACGGTGTTTGACTCCAAGGATCAGGGCATTATCGTTGGCCGGTCTTA
>ERZ795055.4009-NODE-4009-length-10497-cov-105.582934_pt1 | contig 10497 bp, 10 predicted proteins | sample MGYA00375139_ERZ795055 | MGnify/ENA primary metagenome ERZ795055 (study PRJEB30184, sample SAMN05720283) | anaerobic digester metagenome | isolation source: active sludge of municipal wastewater-treating anaerobic digesters | place: USA | collected 2015-01-23 ...
ACGTCAAGTCGTGGGACTTCACGGCCCGCCATGACGCCATGATGGAAGGCGAAAAGGCCGCGCTGGCGGCGCTGCCGCAAATCCGCCAGAAACTGGGCCGCTAAGCATGCAAACCGCCATGGTCAGCGGCGCCCACGTCCTCTCGCTGATCCCGCCGATGACGCAGTTGAACGTGCCCTACCCGTCAACTGCCTACCTGACCGGCTTCCTGCGCTCGCGCGGGATCGCCGCGACGCAGGCAGACATCGCGCTGGCGCTGGTGCTCGACCTGTTTTCACCAGATGGACTGCGCGCCATCCGCAAATGCGTGGCCGCCATCCCGCTCAAAAAGCGCTCGCCCAGCCTGCACGGCTTCGACGAACAGTTCGACCGCTACCTGGCCACCGTCACGCCGGCCATCGCCTTTTTGCAAGGGCACGACCCGTCGATCGGGCACCGCATCGCCGGCCGCAACTTCCTGCCCGAGGGGCCGCGCTTCGCCGCGCTCGACGTTTATATCGACGAGGACGGCGGCGACCCGCTGGCCTGGGCCTTCGGCATGCTCGGCATCCAGGACCGGGCGCGCCACCTGGCGACGCTCTATCTCGACGATCTGGCCGACGTGCTGCGCGATGCCGTCGACCCGCGTTTCGAGTTCGTCCGCTACGGCGAGTCGCTGGCGCGCAGCCAGCCGACCTTCGAGCCGCTGGCCAGAGCCCTGGCCGCGCCGCCGACGCTGGTCGACAGCACCCTCGAAAAACTGACCATTTCGGCCGTCGACCGCAACAGGCCGACCATCGTGCTGCTTTCCGTGCCCTTCCCCGGTTCCGTCTATGCCGCCTTCCGCATGGCGCAGGCGATCAAAGCGCATGACCCGAAGATCGTCACCGTGCTCGGCGGCGGCTGGGTCAATACCGAGTTACGCGAGCTGAAAGAGCCGCGTGTCTTCGACTATTTCGATTACGTGACGCTCGACGACGGAGAACGCCCCATTCTCGCGCTGCTCGATTACCTAGCCGGCCTGCGCCCGCGCCTCAACCTCGTGCGCACCTACGCCCGCGTCGACGGCAAGGTGCGTTATTTCAATAATAGCGAACCCGACGTGCCCTTCGCCGAAGTCGGCACGCCCACCTGGGACGGCCTGCCGCTCGACCGCTACCTGTCGCTGCTCGACATGCTCAACCCGATGCACCGGCTGTGGTCGGACGGGCGCTGGAACAAGCTGACCGTCGCCCACGGCTGCTACTGGAAGAAATGCAGCTTCTGCGACGTCAGCCTCGACTACATCGGCCGCTACGACGGCGCGCCGGCCGCGCTGCTGGTCGACCGCATCGAGACCATCATCGAAGAAACCGGCCAGACCGGCTTCCATTTCGTCGACGAAGCCGCGCCGCCGAAAGCCCTCAAGGCGCTGGCCGACGAATTGCAGAAGCGCAACCGGGCGATTTCCTGGTGGGGCAACATCCGCTTCGAAAAATCCTTCACCCCGGAACTCTGCAACCAGTTGGCCGACAGCGGCTGCATCGCCGTCTCCGGCGGCCTCGAAGTCGCCTCCGACCGCCTGCTGACGCTGATGAAAAAAGGCGTCTCGGTCGATCAGGTCGCCCGCGTCACGCGCGCCTTCTCGGATGCCGGCATCCTCGTCCACGCCTACCTGATGTACGGTTTCCCGACGCAAACGGTACAGGACACCGTCGATGCGCTCGAATACGTCCGCCAGTTGTTCGCCGAGGGCTGCATCCAGTCCGGCTTCTTCCACCGTTTCGCGTGCACCGTCCATTCGCCGGTCGGCCTCAACCCGGCCGAATATGGCATCAAGCTGAAAGCGCTGCCGCCGATCAGCTTCGCCACCAACGACGTCGAATTCATCGACCCCACCGGCGTCGACCACGACGCGCTCGGCCAGGCGCTGAACAAGGCGCTCTACAACTACATGCACGGCATCGGGCTGGAAGAGGACGTGCGCAGCTGGTTTTCCGGCAAGGTGCCGCGCACGACGGTGGCGCGCCACAAGATTTCCAAGGCGCTTTCAGCCCACTACTAGCGCATTCAAGCGCCGCACGATCCCGTCGAACAACGGGCGGGCGCCGACGTTTTCCTGCGCGCAATCGGCTTGCAGGTCGGCGAGCATTTTCAGTGTTTTTTGACCGTCGACCGCAACAGGGCAACGTTCGAGCAGTTCTTCCAGCAAACAGGCGAAGGCGCGCACTTCGATGCGCTGCAAGGCTTCTGCCGTCGCCCGGTCTTCGGCAGCAACGAAGGAGGCGGCGCCGAAATCACCAAGCAGCGGATGCCCATCGGCGCCATGCAGGATGTTGTGCGCGTACAGATCGCCGTGCATGATGCCTTGCGCGTGCAGATGTTCGGCTGCCGAGGCGATGCCGAGCGCAATGCCGATGGCCGTGCTCAGGTCGAATGTCGCCTCCGCCGGATAAACATCGCGGGTGCACGAATCGAAGCTCGGTGGCCCAGCCAAGTTGCGGAAACGGTCGTCGATCAGCGCCATGACCAGCCCGTGGGCATCATCGGGATGCGCTGCCAGCTTGCCGAGTACCGGGATCAAATGCTGATGCGCGCCGGCCGTCATGCAGGCGTGCATTTCGTTGAGTGGCAGACCGTCGCTGGTTAGCGCACCCTTGAACAGCTTGAGCGCGACCGGCTGCGCGCCCGCTTCAGTGCGCCACTCGGCGTGATGAATGACGCCGGAAGCGCCCTCGCCCAGTGGATGGCTGACCTGCAAATCGTCCCAGTGAATCAGCGCAACATCAGCCGGGCGGGCGGCGTCGGCACAAAATGGATTGCCGGCGAAGGCCAGCCAGGAGAGCCTCGGCAGCAACAACAGCCAGTCGGGCAAGGCCAAAAGCCGATTGGCCGAGATGCGCAGCAGTTCCAGTCGCGTGCAGTTGGCCATTTCCGACGGCAGCGACTGCAAGCGGTTGCCGGCCAGCATCAGCTTTTGCAGGTGGATGCAACGGCCAATTTCCGGCGGCAGTTCGGCGATCTGGTTATCGGTCAAAATCAGCCAGCGCAAATTCGCCGGCAAGGCAGCGGCCGGCACCGTCACGATCCGGTTCGCCTTGAAGCCCACCATTTCGAGCGCCGCGCATTGGCCGATCACCGCTGGCAATTCGGTGAACGGATTATTCGAACAAAACAGGATGCGCAGTTTGCCCAAACGCGGCAGATCGTCCGGCAGCGCCGTCAGCGCGTTGCCCGACAGATCGAGAATCTCCAGCGTTTCTGCCAGATCGAAAATCTCGCGCGGGAACTCGCTCAGGCCGCAGGCCAGTTTCAGCCGTCGGCTGCCGGCCAGTTTGCCGGCGCGCAAGTCATCCAGGGTATTCAGAGGCATTCAGGTCATTGCAGCCGTGATAAGGTGCCGCAGGATAACAAAAGATGGTGAACAATGACTTGGGAGAAGCCTGCCAGCCCCGCCATGACCGAGCGCGGCATGCGCGTCGCGCTGATTTTCGCGCTGGCCGCCGAGCGCCTGAGCGCATTTTACGAACACGCGCAATGGATGAGCGAAGCCCAGGGCGCCAGCCTCGCCGCCGATTGGCTGGCACGCTCGAAAGTCAAGCTGCCGCTGGGCGAGCGCCGGCAACTTTCCGCCCTCGCCGACCAGCTCGCCAGGCAGATCGCCGGCACCTTGTCGCGCGAGGCCGGCATGTACACCGCCCACGAAATGATGGAATCGCTCGACCCCAACCACCACTCCGAAATCGCCGAGGCGATGATGAAGGAATGCGAGCGGCTGCTCGATGAAGGGCTGGCGGATTGAAGCACGCCACCCTGAAAGAAGTCGAACCTAACACGCTGCGGGAGAACACCGATGTCGCTATTCGCCAACCTGGGCCTTCAACTCCCCGTCATTCAGGCGCCGCTGGCCGGCGTTCAGGATAGCCGGCTGGCGCTGGCCGTCTGCGCGGCGGGCGGGCTGGGCTCGCTGCCGGCGGCGATGCTCTCGCTCGACCAGTTGCGCAGCGAACTGACAACGCTCAAAGCCGGCACCGAACGGCCCTGGAACGTCAATTTCTTCGCCCATACGCCGCCTTTGCCCGACCCGGCCCGCGAGGCGGCCTGGCGGCAAGCGTTGGCGCCCTACTACCTCGAATTCGGCATCGACCCGGAAAGCATCCCGCCCGGCGCCGGGCGCATGCCGTTCAGCCACGAAGCCGCCGATCTGGTCGAAGAATTCCGCCCGGCGGTGGTCAGCTTTCATTTCGGCCTGCCGGCCGACGACTTGCTGCAGCGCGTCCGCGCCAGCGGCGCCAGGATCATCGCTTCGGCCACCACCGTCGACGAGGCGCGCTGGCTGGCGGCGCGCGGCGTCGATGCCGTCATCGCCCAAGGACTCGAAGCCGGCGGCCATCGCGGGCATTTCCTGTCGGACGACCTGACGCAACAGATGGGCACCTTCACGCTCCTGCCGCAGATCGTCGCCGCCGTCAGCTGCCCGGTGATCGCCGCCGGCGGCATTGTCGATGCCGCCAGCGCCGCCGCAGCCCGTGCGCTGGGGGCGAGCGCCGTTCAGGCCGGCACCGCCTACATGCTGTGCCCGGAAGCCACCACCAGCGCTTTGCACCGTGCCGCGCTGCAATCGGCCGCCGCCGGGCACACGGCGCTGACCACGCTGTTCACCGGCCGCCCGGCGCGCGGCATCGTCAATCGCCTGATGCGCGAATTGGGGCCGCTCAACCCGGCGGCCCCGGCTTTCCCAATGGCGACAGCCGCCATCGCCCCGTTGCGGGCAGCGGCGGAAAAGCTCGGCCGCAGCGATTTTTCGCCGCTGTGGAGCGGCCAGAACACCAGTGGCTGCCGGGCCGTACCCGCCGCCGAAATCACGCGCGAACTGGCACGTGGTTTTGCCGGGGCCGGTTGAGCCGGCCACGCCAAACAGCATCAGCGCACTGTCATCGCTTCCAGCGTCGCCACCTCGACAATCTCGGCGATCCGGTCGCCCAGCCCGGCGAGTACTGCCGCATGTACCGTCGCCGCCGGGATGGTGCTCCCCGCCAGCCCAGGCAGATCGCGCGTGGCGCTGGCGTCGGCCACGACGCCGACTCGGTAGCCGCGATGAGAAGCTTCGCGCGCCGTTGAATCGACGCAGTTATGGGTCATGTAGCCGGCGATCAACAGCGTTTCGCTGCCCGCCGCCTGCAATACCTCGGCCAGCCCGGTGCCGGTAAACGCGGAAGGCAGATGCTTGTAAATAACCGTTTCGCCGGCCGCCGGCGCCAATCCCTCAATCGGCACCGCGCCGCAGGTATCGGGCGCAAAGATCGGCGCCGTGACCGGCGCGTGGTGCAGCACATGAATCACCGCAATGCCGACACGATCCGCCCAGGCGCGCAAGCGACGGGCGGCCTCGCTGGCAGCCGCCTCATCCGGCAACGCCAGCGGGCCTTGGCGGTACTCGTTCTGATAATCGATGAAGACGACAGCGGTTTTGGCGGCATCCAGCGTCGCGCCGGCGTGCAACTGAAGCGGTGCCCCGACGATCTGGCGCAAGCTGCGGGCGCTCATGCGGCACCGCCGGCTGCGTTGGCCAGTTCGCGCTGCGCCTTGCGCACCGCTTGCGTCTCGCCGTCGTAACCCCAGCTTTCCGCCGGCAATTCATGCAGCGCAACATAGGTCGGCGCCGCGCTGGGGCCGCCTGTTGCGGTCAACAGCTTTTTTGCGGCAAAAATGAAATCCGCCTTTTCCCGGGCGCTGTTGGAGCCGGCGGTAATCAAGGCCTGCATGCTGGCGCCGCCAGCAACGGCCAGCCCGTTGGCCGAAAAAGCTCCTTCGGGCAATTGCGCGATGCTAACCACGGTAAGCGCCGCCTCCTTGTGCAGAATTGTCTGCATCAGGCGCGTCGTTTCCTGCTGCAAATGCTGGATCGTGCCCGGCGCTGCGCTCGGGCCGGCCAGGGTGATGTGGATCAGGGGCATGATTTTCTCCGGAGGAAGTGACGGATGCATGATTTCACCTGGAGCCAATCAGCACAATCCGAAAATTTCATAACAATTTGTTTCTCTATGGAAACAATAAATCGGCGCGCTTGTTTGCGCGCGACCTTGACCAAGCAATTCCACGATGGCCCGCAAATGGTCAAACCAGCCAAGCAAAAACGCAGTCAGTCGCGCCATTCAACCCCAGCACGATACCGCCAGGAACTGGAGTTTTCGACTGGGCGGAAAGGTTTTCTGTCTGAGTCGTACTTGGCAAAGGTTGCCGGCTCTTGCCGGCCAGGAGCAGCGGATAGCGACGACGCTATAAAGCGCTCTTCCACGTCTTCTCGGTGTATGCTGACATGCTATATTTAGGGTGCAGATTTGCGCGTTTATTCAGTGCCGTATAAACCCCTCGCTAAAACGCCGCAACGCCCTTCGTAGAGCCGCTTTCCTGCGCTGGGCGGCGCCGAGTTAGGGAGCAAGCGACGGAGTTATGCAGCAAAACTGCTCCCGATAACAATGTTATGCCTCTCTCCATGCACCCACGAACTGAAGCCCGTTTTGCTGTTGGTAGTCGTCATGGACAGCGATCAACAATCTGGAAAGCATGGGTTCAAGGTGATGAGGCCTATCTTGCCACCCGCATGTTTGGCAAGTACCAAAAGGTGTCCTTCCACTCTACAGGGCAGTGCCAATGGTCCTGTACCGATGAATGGGTAAAGCAGCAAGAAGGCCGCCGAAACTCAGATCGTCACATTGTGCGATGGGAGATGGCAAAACCGCAAAGTGGCAAAGCGACACTGATTTTTAAGGTCGATATTCCAATGTCTGAGGTGCGGTCGTCACCCCCACCTACAGACAGGAAGAAGGTATTTTGGGTTGCCGGAGCCCCGCGCGAGGCTACTGTCCGTTTTGTACTTTTCATTGCGCCAGAATCGGAACATGATCCGGCTCCACCCGACACGGACGCGCGGCGCCACTTGTTTTCTCTGCGCTTTAGGTCGGGTCGTTGGATGGTCGTTTTTGTGGAAGTCGCGTCGCTTTCGTCAACTGATCTAGCTGCTGCGAGACGTGCCGTTATTGAACAATTTCTGCCCAATTCAAACAGCCATGCACTTGCTGACGTTCGTTCGGTTTTGTTCTCTCAACCGAGTGGCCCTGAACCTGGATGCAATGGATTTATCGAGCTTTGCCTCGATGACGCATAACCTATTAATCCACAGGACGCTGCGCGATGAAGCCTAGCAGCGCCTGTGATTTTAGACATTGAACGTCCGCTTGTTCTGGCGCGCCACTACCGCTTAGGGTCTGTTCCCGTCATCCCCCCTACCCCAAAATCGCATAAAGTCGAATTGAACTAGGCACCAACCCATACAATCCGACAATCACCTATCGGTTTGTTGCCCAATGGAAACAGTCAGCCCGCTCGACCACCTGTCCGACCTCGCCGTCTTTGTCCGCGTCGTCGATACGCGGGGCTTTTCGGCGGCGGCGCGGGCGATGGGGTTGACCAAGTCGGCGGTCAGCAAGCGCATCAATCGGCTGGAAAAACAGCTTGGCCTGCGCCTGTTGCAGCGCACGACGCGCGCCATGTCGCTGACCGAGGCCGGCCGCGTGCTGTATGAGCGGGCGGCGCAGGGGGTTGCGCTGCTGGACGAAAGCGCCCGTCTTGCCGCCGGTCTGGTCGATGCGCCGCGCGGCACCTTGCGCGTGACGGCCTCGGTGACTTTCGGCAAGCGCTGCCTGGCGCCGCTGATTCCCGAATTCCTCGCCCGCTACCCGGAGATCGAGTTGCAACTGACGCTGCTCGACCGCTTCGTCGATCTGGTCGAGGAAGGCTACGACGTTGCCTTGCGCCTGACTCGCACGCCGCCCGAGCAAGTGGTGGCCAAGGCGTTGATGCCGGTGCGCTACCGGCTGTGTGCTGCGGTCGACTACCTGAAAGGGCAAGAAATCAAAACGCCCGCCGATCTCGCCGGCTACAACTGCCTGCACTACGGCCTGCGCGAATTTGGCAACGAATGGCGTTTTGAGCGCGGCGATGAAGCGGCGCGGGTGCGCGTGAAGAGCAACGTGGTGGTCAATAACAGCGAGGTGGTGCGCGACCTGCTGCTGGCCGGCATGGGCATCGGTTTGGTCTGGAACTACGCCGTCGACCGCGAAATCGCCGAGGGCCGGCTGGTGCCGCTGCTGCCCGAATGGTCGCCGGTCGGCCCCTTCGGCCAGACCGCTTACGCGCTGTGGCTGCCGCAAAGCCATCTGCCGCCGAAAATTCGCGTGTTTGTCGACTTCCTCGCCGCGCGCTTGCAGGAAACGTCCGCTGACTAGGCCGGCAAGCCGTTGTCCGGCACGCTGGTCGTTTCCACGCGGATTGCCGGGTTAACGCTGCTTCGCCCAGTCCGGCTGCAAAGCGGCGATGCGCAGCGTTTCGGTTTCGCCAACACCCGCCGTGGCGGCGAATTCCGGCCAGCGGGCCAGCGCCTCGCGGATCTGCTGCAGGCGCTCGCGGGCGTGACGGATGTCGTAGGCTTTGGCCAGCGCCAGCAAATCGTCGGCGCCGATGTCCCATTTTTTGCCGCCCACCAGCATCTGGTGCCAGCGCGTCCATTTGCCGGCGGCCGGGTTGTGCGCAAAACAGGTGTCGTAGGCCGGGGCGAGGCGCCAATGGCCGTCACGATCCATCAGAAAGCCGAAATTCTTGGTGTGGTCGTCGCAATTGACGATGGCGACGTTGAAGGCGCAGCGCGCCCAGGCCTGCGCCAGCGCGTCGGCGCCCAGGCGCAGGCCGAGCACGGTGCGCAGGTATTGCTCGTAGCCATGCGCGTAGGGCATGTTGAAATCGAGGTGCATGAGGCCGCACAGCGACTGGGCGTGCAGTTTGTCGTTGCCCTCGCGGTCGAAGCGCCGGGTCATGAAATGCGCCCGACCGCCCTCCTCGAGCAGCCGGCATTCGCTCATTTCGATGCCGGCCGCCGCTGCCATCAGCGCATGGGCATATTCGATGCGGCCAAAGCCGGCTGTGGTGCCGAGTTCGCCGTCGCTACCCACATCGAACTTGAGCAGCCAGTGCTCAAAGCCTTCCGGCACGTCAAACTGCCCGGAAACCACTTGGTTGGTCTGACGGTTCCAGCCGATCACCGCCTTGGCGCGCGCCCCGCCGGCCGAGCTGCCGATGTCGATGATGTCCTGGGCGATGCTTGAAAACTCGCCCTTCAACGCCCGCCGCGCATCCTCGACCAGGTGCGCCATGTCGAGCGGCAGGCTGGCCGCGTCGCCGCGCACTTCCTTTTCGGCCGGCTCGAATTCCAGCGCGCCCATGCTGCGCCGCCCGACGTAAAGCAGGCGCTGCAAACTGGTGATGTCGCCGGGCGGGATGCCGCGCCGGGCCAGGTATTCGTCGATCAGCGCATTGCCGAATTTGTCGGGCAGCGCATCGGCCAGCAGGCCCGGCAGGCCGTGAAAGCTCTCCTGCGCCAGCGCCGGAAAGCTGAAACGGCGCTTCGAGCGCATTTTCATCAGGATGGGCGACAGTTCGAGCCGCCCCTTTTCAAAATCAGGCGCGTAGCTGAATTCGTAAAAGCCCGGCTTGCCGCGCAGCGGCGCCACGGCACCGACGAACTGCCCCCAGATATTGACCTGAACGGCGCGAATGGCATCGAGCGCCATGGTTCAGCCTTTGCGCGAACGCGGCGCGCGCTGGCGCGCCTGGCCGGATTTCTTCTGCGCGGCGGCCAGCACGTCGAGCGGGTTGGGGCTGTCGGCGTCGGGCACGATGCCGAGCAGGCCGTCGAGCAGATCGAGCGCGCGCAGCAGCGCGATCAGGTTGCGCAGCGTGATGGCGCCGGTTTTCTCGAAACGCTTCAGCGGCGTCAGGCCAACCCCGCTCTTCTGCGCCAGATCGGCCTGCGTCATCGCCGCGCCATTGGGCGAAACCCGCCAAGCCTTGAGGCTGGCCGCCAGTTGCGCGGCCAGTTCGTCGTTGGTCATGCGATAGGTATCCATAGCCTATTATTAGTCTCTTGATCTCAAGATATTGTATTTACAGCCTAATAATAGTCCGAAATTCTAATTAATCAATCAACCGTCTATTTTTAGGCTATTATTAGTTAAATAGTCAATTAAAAGTCGATTATTAGTCCATTAAAGAATTTGTACCGACCAGACTGCAACGGCAGTCACCCGCGCGTCGCTGCGGACGAATTGCCGCAGCGCCTTGCCTCCGTATGATAAATTTGCCGCCGACTTGAATCAGGACGCAGACGCAAGACCATGACCGACCAGCTCAATCTTTTCGGCACCAGCGCCCAACCGGAGACGCCCGAGGCCGTGCCGCCGGAAGGCCCAACGGCACCGTCCGGCGAATCCGTGGCGGATCGGCCCGGCGAACCGCCTGTCTCCGAAGCGTCTTCCGGCTTTCCCCCGGATTTGCCGCCGTCTGCCAGCGGCCCGGCCGGCGACATTCCCTCGCCCGCCGACTACGCCGCCCGCCGCTATCTCGAATACGCGATGAGCGTCGTCACCGGCCGCGCCCTGCCCTCGGCCGCCGACGGCCAGAAGCCGGTGCAGCGCCGCATTCTCT
>ERZ795055.4015-NODE-4015-length-10492-cov-8.759989_pt1 | contig 10492 bp, 10 predicted proteins | sample MGYA00375139_ERZ795055 | MGnify/ENA primary metagenome ERZ795055 (study PRJEB30184, sample SAMN05720283) | anaerobic digester metagenome | isolation source: active sludge of municipal wastewater-treating anaerobic digesters | place: USA | collected 2015-01-23 ...
GCGCTGGTTGAGCTCGCGAAGCAATTGCTGTTTATACTGGTTCTCAACCTGGTACAGACGGATAATCTTCCCGGGAGAAAGTACTGCCTTAAGGCTTTCATTGAATGATACAACCATTTCAGCCTCGTCGGAAAAGGTCTTTGCCAGCCTGTCAGCTGTCGATGCAAGTTCAGCTTCACTCATGTTTGCCTCATTCTGCGTCGCGTAGCGCATAGTTGAGAGACGGTCGGCAAGCAGCTTGTTCTTCCTTGCAGAGTAGTCATTGTAAATTGGCCAGAATTTTTCAGCCTCCGCAGCTGTCAGGTCAAGGTTCTTCGTAAAGAAGGCGATCTTGTAGGCCGTGAGTTTCTCACCGTCAGGCTGCATTGCACCCTGCCCGTATCCCTGTCCCTGGATATTTATGGCCCCAAAACCCGCCATCACCAGGATAGTCAATGTAAAAATCAGTTTCTTCATCTTAGTTTTATAACAGTTCATAAATATCATTGAGATCAATATCCTCAGACATCAGGTATTCTATGATGGCTTCTGATGATATTTCCTCATCAGGCATCACTCCGGTTTCTGCTTCTGTAACTGCCTCATTGATTAACAGTTCACTCTCAAGCGTGTAGGCATCCAGTTCCTCAAATGCCAGATCAGCGTAAAGACTCGTGCCAGGCTCATAACCTTCAGCAGAGCCGCCGGCTGTCACAAACCTGACCACAGCAGCTGAAAGAACTGCAAATCCCAGGATGGCGGCAGCCAGTGAGAAGAATGGCTTCATGCTGATGATCCGCGCTTTTCCTGAACCCGCAGTCACGGACGGCTGTATGGCGCCGGGTGATTTCATATGCACTGTACCTGGCACTTCTTCTTCAACCTCCGCTTCCACGGTGCCGCCCACGGACTCCACCTCCCTGATGGTGTCCATGGTGCGGTCAGCCAGCGATTCGAAGTAGCCGTCCGGCACCCTGAAGGGATTATCCTTTTTTATTTCATCATTGAGTTTCATGACCTTTGTTTGATGCCCTGATGAGGCATAGGTTTAATCATTCCTTAAAAATTGCTCAATCTTTTTCACTGCATGATGATACGATGCTTTCAGCGCCCCCACGGAGGTGCCAGTCACGCTGCTCATATCCTCATATGACATTTCATCGAAGTATTTCATATTGAATACAATCCGTTGCTTCTCAGGAAGTCCCAGAATTGCATTCTGCAGCTTCACCTGCGCGGCATCACCGTCAAACCAGCTGCTACCTTCAGCAGATTCCGAAAGAATAGCTTCCACATCATCGAGAGATACGCTGCTCTGCCGCTCCCTCTTCCTGATCAGCGTCAGGGCTTCATTGGTTGCTATTGACCACAGCCATGTAAGCAGGGAGCTGTCAGAACGGAAGGAGTCTATCTTTCGCCATGCGTTGATAAATGTATTCTGAAGTGCATCATCGGTGTCATCATGTGTGATGACCAGCCGTCGGATGTGCCAGTAGAGCTTTGAGCTGTAAGTATCAATTATCATCCGGAACGCCTTTTCGGCATCCGTGGCAAGAGCAGCCCTGATATCATCCTCGGTGAAATGTGACATTGGCCTTCCCGGCAGTGTTTGTCAGTCAGACGCCAGAAGGCGTCAATGGTTTAATCTCCTCAACCCAAAATTAACAAAAAGTGCATGACACACTGTCCGTACGCCTGCCGATAGCCTCTTTTTGGTAACTTTGCAGCAACATAAAAATGAGACATGCCATTGAAATGCGGAATTATCGGGATCACCAGTGTAGGAAAAACCACAATCTTCAACTGTATATCCAACACCAGGGGTGAAACCAACACCTACGGAACGGGCGTCAAGGCCAACCTTGGGGTAATACAGGTGCCTGACAGGCGGCTTTATGAACTTGAAAAGTTCCAGCCCACCGAGCGAATAGTGCATACAACCGTTGATATTGTTGATATCCCGGGACTTGTGAAAGGCCAGGGTGACAGCTCCGGTGCCCGCCTGCTTGGTGAGATAAGGAACACTGACGCACTGATTCATGTGCTCCGATGCTTTGATGATGACAACCTTCCTCATGTTGACGGGTCGGTCAACCCTGTCAGGGACCTTGAGAATGTGGAATTTGAGTTGCAGGTAAAGGATCTTGAGTCTGTGGAAAAGAAGATCCAGAGGCTGGAGCGGGCAGCAAAGACAGGCGACAAGGATGCAAAGCACGGCATAGAAGTACTGACCGTATACAAGAATCATCTTGAGAGTTTTCAGAATGCCTCTTCGCTTGAGCTCAAGCCGGAGGACAAGAAGTATGTCGACGATATCTTCCTCCTGACAATGAAGCCCGTGCTTTATGTCTGCAACGTTGACGAAGCCTCTGCCACAGGCGGTAATGCATATGTAAATGCTGTCAGGGAGTTCCTCAGAGCCAGGGGGTCAGAGCCCCTTGTGATTGCAGGCGCCCTGGAGGCAGAGATAGCCAACCTCACCGAAGAGGCTGACAGGCTGGAGTTCCTCGAGGCATCGGGGCTGACGGAGCCTGGGGTCAACAAGCTCGTCAGGGCAGCCTACCAGATGCTTAACCTGCAGGCATTCTTTACTGTAGGGCCGAAGGAGATACGCGCATGGACCATCACAGCAGGCATGACCGCACCTCAGGCCGCCGGCGTCATTCACTCGGACCTCGAGAGGGGATTCATAAGGGCTGAGGTGATGAAGTACGCAGACTTCATCAGGCTTGGTTCAGAGCATGCATGCCGTGAGGCCGGCAAGTTGTTCATTGAAGGGAAAAGCTACGTTGTGGATGACGGTGACATACTGCACATCAGGTTCAACGTATAACATATAAGGTGAGAATACTTCTGGTCATACCTGCACTCCTGCTCCTCCTGTGGGGGCCGTACGGTTACGGGCAGCACCCGGCAGGAGATGACATCAGGGAGGCTGTCAGGCTCCGCGGCCAGGCTGAGGTTGAGATAGGCTACCCTGGTTTTGATGCAATGACCCGCCTCGGCTCGCGGTTCCCGGTCTCATCATGTGACGGCGTAACCGCCAGGCTCTGTCTCTCGCAGCGCGATACGGATGAGTTCATCGCCGCAGGCATCCCTTACAAACTCATTTTCGCTGAATCACACAAGGCATTTTACACGGCCTCATCCGTCGCTGAGGCGATGCTGTGGCAGTCGTACCCCACCTGGAAGCACTATGACACTATAATGCACAAGATTGCAGAGCGATGGCCGGATGTGGTCCGTCTTGACACAATAGGCCTCAGCATCATGGGCAGGGAAGTGCTGGCACTGAAGATCTCGGACAACCCCGGACTTGACGAGCCGGAGCCGGCTGTCATGCTCAGCTCCTCCATCCATGGCGATGAGACAGCCGGGTTCATAATGCTGATGCGGCTTGCCGAATACCTTGCAGCCGGCAGCGGCGGCGGCGGGCTGGCGTCTGAGCTGGTGGCGGGACTGGAGATATGGATCAATCCGCTTGCCAATCCTGACGGCATGTACCGCAACAATGACACAATGACCTCGCCGGTCAGGGCCAACAGCCTGGGCTACGACCTGAACCGCAACTTCCCTGACCCGGCGGCCAGCCCGCCGCCGCCGCTGCAGAAAGAGACTGCTGACATGATGAACTTCATGAAGAAAATCAGGCCCGCACTCTCAATCAACCTTCACGGAGGCGCCGAGGTGGTCAACTACCCCTGGGACAGGTGGACACGCCTCCACCCTGATGATGAATGGTTCAATTCAGTCAGCAGACGGTATGCCGATACTGTCCACCTGCATGCCCCACCCGGATATATGACATTCCTTGACAACGGCGTCACCCGTGGCTGGCAGTGGTATCTGATCACTGGAGGGAGGCAGGATTATGTTACTTACAGCCTCGGCGGCCGGGAGGTGACTGTGGAGATGGATGATATAAAAATGACTCCGGGTTCAAACCTTGAGGCCATGTGGGAGTGGAACCACCGCTCCCTGCTCCGTTATATCGCTGAGGCTCTGACAGGTGTGCAGGGCACCGTGACTGACGCTGAGAGCGGTGATCCGCTCAGCGCCCGGATCTTTATTGCCGGTCATGATTCTGACTCATCGCATGTAATGTCTGACACCCTACACGGTGCATATTGCCGGCTTTTGCCACCCGGCTCCTGGAGCCTCGGATTCACATGCCCCGGTTATGAACCATACATACTCACAGCAGACCTGACAGCCGTCAACCCGCTGCTGATAAGAAATATCACCCTGCAGAGGAGCTCTGACATATACCCTGACCCCCCTGAAAACGGCCTGCTTATATGGCCGAATCCCTCCGGCGGCAATGTCAGCCTGCTTCCTCCCGAAGAAGTAACGGGCGATGTTACAATCACCCTCTCTGCCTCTTCCGGAGCTGTCGTATCACGGTTCACCACAACGGCCCTGCCTGGCATACCGGTCATCCATGACTTCGGGCCTCTCACTCCCGGACTTTACATAATTACAGTCAGAAAGGAGCCCATCGGGCCCATGGTAAGGGGCAAAGCGGTAATCACACGGTTGATAACCGAATAGACTCTGGTGATATCTTTTCCCGGCCGGGTTGCGGATAAACCCAAAACTGATATTTTTGGGACTTATTTATCTGATTTTTTTACTGACATGAAACGGCTATTCACAATTCTATATCTTCTTATTGTAACATTATCATTATCAGCGCAATCAGCCTACATTCCCCCTGACAGGCCGAAGCTTGTTATAGGGATAGTCGTAGAACAGCTCCGCTATGATCAGCTTGAGCGCATATGGGACATCCTGCCTGACAACGGACTCAAGCGGATGGTAAACGAGGGTACCTACTACCGCAACGCATCAATCGATTATCTCTCCACCCAGGCAGCGCCGGGCCTTGCTACAATCTCAACAGGTGCCTCACCCTCGGCACACGGTATCACCTCAGACTCATGGTTTCATCCTTTCAACAACGAGATGGTCTATTGTGTGCAGGATCCCAATGCAAGTCCGGTTGGTGGCAGCTTTGAAACAGGGCTCTTTTCTCCGGTCAACCTGTTGTCGTCTAGCTTCTCAGATGAGCTGCAGATGGCCAGTTGCGGAGGATCGAAGGTTTATGGCATCGGTATCCGTGAGATGGCCGCCATTATTACTGCAGGCCATTCCGCTGACGGTGCCTTCTGGTATGACGACCGCACCGGTACCTGGATGTCAAGCACATACTACACGAAGATACTTCCCCCGTGGCTGATGGATATGAATGCAATGCTTCTTCCCGGCCAGTATCTCAACCAGCCGTGGCAGCCGCTGATGGACCCGGCAACATACCCGGGTTGTCAGCCTGACTCAAGCTCACTTGAGAGAGGCTTTGACGGCCAGACATGGTTCCCCTATGACCTCAAGGGTATGTCAACCAAAGGCAAGCTTATCAATGTCACAAGGGACTATTCACTCCTTCGCGAGACCCCTTTTGCAGATGACTTCACAACGGAACTTGCCCTGAGGCTGATTGAAAACGAACAGATGGGACAAGATGATGTAACTGATTTCCTTGCAATTACATTTTCATCAACCGACTATATCGGTCATCGTTTCGGACCTTCCTCGGTGGAGGCATCCGATGCCCTCGTAAGGCTTGACAGGAACATCTCGAAACTGCTTGAGAGAATTGACAAGTCGCTGGGTAAAAAGAATGTCCTGGTTTATCTTGTCTCAGCGCATGGGGTGTCAGAGATTCCTGCCGTACTTGAGCAGAGCCGGGTTCCTTCGGGATACTTCAAGCTTAACCAGTCGCTGCAGCTGCTGCGCAGCTATCTCAATGCTATCTATGGTCAGGGCGACTGGGTGAGGGGTTTCTTTGACAGTCAGATTTTTCTTAACCGTGCCCTGATCGAGGACGCCAAGATTGATCTTGAGGAGATGCAGAAGAGGGTGGCGCGGTTCATGGTGCAGTTCTCGGGCATCGGGGCTGCCGTTCCCACATCAGCATTCGAGATGAGTGACTTTGCCGGCGGCCTGCTCCGCAAGATGAGCAACAACTACAGCCAGCAGCGCTCAGGCGACGTTATGATAGCCATGAATCCCGGATGGGTTGAGAAGACAGACAATGTAACAGGCCACAATTCACCCTGGGAATATGACAGCCATGTTCCCCTGATATGGTTTGGGTGGACTGCCAGTAAGTCATCAGTGACCAGAAGCGTCAGCACCAGGGATATTGCAACCACCCTGTCGGTGCTGTGCCGTGTGCCGCTGCCCAACGCATCAAGCGGCGATCCGCTGCACGAACTTTTCAGGTAAGCCGGCTCCCGGCCAATGCAGTGGCGGCTTTAAGGCACAAAGTGTCTTACCGGTGAAAGCTCTGAAATCTGTTTGCTAAATAACTGCTGTCGGGTTATTGAACCGGTCACGAACCTTGCATGCCTCCATTATCAGTGACGGATCCTGTTCACAGCCGTTCCCGATTACTACCATGTCGGCTCCTGCCTCAAACGCATGCTCAATCTTGTCTGCCGTGTCAAGGCCGCCACCCGTAATCAGAGGGATTGTTATCTCCGCGCTTACCGCCCTGATCATTGAAGGACTGACAGGCCTTGCGGCGCCGCTGCCACCCTCAAGATAGATTGCTTTCATGCCCAGCATCTCACCTGCGAGGGCTGTTGCCACGGCAATGTCGTTCTTGCCTCCGGGGATAGGGGAGGTATGGCTCATATATTCAACTGAGGTGTCACCGCCGCAGTCAATCAGCATATATCCCACCGGAATCACCCTCTCTCTCCTGCTGCTCAGTAACGGAGCGGCAATTACATGATTGCCAATCAGCAGCTCAGGGTTTCTTCCGCTGATCATTGAAAGGAGGAAGACAGCATCGGCCACGTCAGTCAGCTGCGTTAGATTTCCCGGGAAGAGCACCACGGGGATGGATGAGAGCTGCTTCAGCCTCCTTATTACACCTTCAACCGGCACACTCGTAAGGCTTCCTCCAGCAAGAAACAGGTCCACGGAGGCTTCTGCAGCATAACGAACCGCCACTGAGAGAGCCTCCTCACCGGCACGGTCAGGGTCTATCAGCTGGGCAACCAGCTTCCTCTTTCTCCAGGGGATATCAACTATCATGCTTCTTCTTTGTCCAGACAATTGTGTAGTTGTCATATCGTGAGTAGTAGAGAGTAAACCGGTCATCAATCCTCTCGTTGCTCACTGATCCCTTTATCTCTCCCGACTCCTTCACATCGAAGGGTTCAATCGTAATGTCGTTTACAATGTTTATTCCTTCCTTGTCGCAGATCTTATATATTGCCTCCTTAGCACACCAATGGATGTAGAGATGGTATGTGCGGTCTGCCCACCGTTTGGTGATCTTCTCCCTTTTGTTCAGGAATTTGGAGGCAAAGGCATTGATATTCACACGCATGTACTCAAGATCAATTCCTACTCTCTCATTGCGGCTGATCAGTATGGCTGTCAGCTTGTTGGAGTGGGTGATGCTGATAAAGTGAGAGCCGTCCTTTATGAAGGGCTTGTTATTCTTATTGTAGACTATCCTTGCCTCACGACCCAGCATCTCGGCCAGCAGGGCCCTGACGCTCAGGAATTCCATCTTCCGTGAGTTGCTGCGGAACACCTCGTATCTCTTCAGATCCTCAGGGCCCATCTCCACCATTGATAGGAGAGTGTCGAGGTCCTCTTCGATCTTCCAGACACCGATAACAGTCTCCTTGTTCAGATAGTGCTTGGTGATGCAGCCCATGGTTTAATTCCAGTTCAGCGTCTCGATGAGGTGAATGATGTCTTCCCTGATGAATTTTATCACCGGCATGAGCGAATCCTCATTGGGCTGGGCCATGAAATAGAGTGAGCCTCTCAGGTAATGGCTGGTGCTGTCGGTGACGAAGAACTGGACAGCCGATGCGGTGTTTCCCTTAAGGTCATAGAGAATGCCGTACACCTTCAGTGAATCATCTGCCCAGAGTTTCTCCTCAATGGCTTCGGCCCTGATCGTATGCTTGTATGCCATCTCCCGTGTGAGTTCAGTCAGGGTGGCCAGGTTATCATGTATGTCGAAATATGTCAGGTGGAGACTTGCCTTCATAGAAGGAAACTCGATATCCATCCAGCAGGTGTCTGAGGCGGCTGCCGGCCGCAGATTGATCCTGGCATATTCAGGGTACTCGATTGTGTAGGAGCATGGGGTTTCGTACTGAACATACTTCTTCTCAGGAAGGTCTATCCTGAAATAGCCAGCCGGTTTGGGTACGGGTGTTTGCCCGCAGCCCGCCAGCAGCAATGCATAGGCCGCCGCCATGGCAGCAACTAGGATTCTCATGCGTTCTTCCCTTGTTTTTCAGCGGTGATCTCTCTGATCCGCCTGTTTTCTATCGACTCAATAGTAAACTTAAATCCGCCTGCCGAAATTGTCCTCCCCTTTACGGGAATCTCTTCCAGCAACTCCAGCAGCAGTCCTGCCAGCGTTTCGGATTCGCCCCGCACCTCCTCGAAGGGATCATCTTCCATCCCGGTAATCCTGTAAAAGTCATTAAGCAGTATCTTTCCTTCAAAAATCCATCTTCCCGGTCCTGTCTCCCTGAAGAGAGGCACCTCCTCATCGGTCTCATCGGTAATCTCGCCCACTATCTCCTCCAGGACATCCTCGAGGGTCACCAGTCCGCTTGTGCCGCCGTATTCATCGACCACAATGGCCATATGTATCTTCTTGGTCTGGAACTCTTTGAGGAGCTCGCTGATCTTTTTTGTTTCAGGCACCACATATGCAGGCCTGATGAGTGTCTGCCACCTGAAGTTGTCAGGTTTGCCAAGATGCGGCAGCAGGTCCTTGACAAAGAGGATCCCCTTTACATTGTCAAAAGTGCCTGAATATACCGGTATGCGTGAGAAGCCTGACTCAACCACCTCCTGTATGATTGTATGGAATCCCTTGCTGATGTCAAGAGCCGTGACATCCATCCGGGGGCACATAATGGCGCTTGTGTTTGTGTTGCCGAAGCGAACGACACCCTTGAGTATATCCTTTTCGTCCTTGATTCCTGAAGAGGTGAGATCCAGTGCTGCCGACAGGTCGTCGATGCTGAGCGAAGCATCCCTGGATCTGGGCCTTCGTTTTACGAAGAAGGAGGAGTAGGAGAGGAGCGAGGCAAGGGGTTTGAGCAGGCCGGATGTGAATGTCAGAGCCGGGGCCATCATGAGGGCAAACTTCAGCTGGCTTCGCGCTGCGAGAACCTTTGGAATGATCTCGCAGAACAGCAGAAGGATGAATGTGATCACAACCACCTCAATGATGAATGAGAGGATGGGGTTGTTGCTCAGGTCGAAGAGTCTTGAGCTGATAAAGGCGGCGAGGATGATGATTGCAATATTGACAATGTTGTTGGCCACCAGGATTGTGCTCAGCAGCCGGTCAGGCTTTGCGAGCAGTCTAAGCGCGGTTGCAGGTCTCTTGCCCTTGCGGTGCTGGAGCTCCTCCATGTCATTGGGAGTGAGCGAGAAATAGGCTACTTCAGATCCGGAGATGAAGGCTGATGCTATGATGAGCAGCACCAGGAAGACAATTTCCGTCACCAGTGTAAGAGGTGATCCTGTCATTGCAACCTGTGCAACTGATCCTGTGAACAGACCTGCGAGCAACGTATCCAAAACCGGGTGATTTGGTTAGCTAAAAGGGCAGGTCATCAGCTGCATCGTGCGAGGTAAGGTCCTCACCCGGGCCCTCGCCCGGAAGGGGAGAGGAATTCTGTGACGGTGCGGAATAACCCTGACCGCTGTTCTGGTAGCCCTGGCCTCCGCCCTGGTAACCCTGGCTGCCGCCCTGCGCACCCTGCTGGTGCCCGGTTCCCTGCTGATTCTGCCCGTCAGGCTTGCGGCCAAGCAACTGGATCATATCTGCCTCAATCTCAACGATGTACTTCTTATTGCCATCGCGGTCATCATAGGATCTGTACCGCAGCTTGCCCTCGACGAGTATCTGGGAGCCCTTGCGGATGTAGTTTTCTGAAAGCTCGGCAAGCCGTCTCCAGGCAACAATATTGTGCCACTCTGTCTGGGTGACTTTTTCGCCTCCCCTGGGTGTATAGGTTTCGCTTGTTGCCAGGGAAAATGAGGCCTTGATATTGCTCTCGAAACGCCGGATCTCCGGATCCTTGCCGACGTTGCCCACAAGAATTACTTTATTGAATGACATAGCTTTATGATAATTTTCACCTTATTGAAGGATGTAAAGTTACGAAAAAATTTTGTGTAAGGCTCCGGGCACTGTATCTCAGAGGCTCTCCGGTTGCCCCGGGAGGGTGTCCGGAGGGGCTGTTGGCCCTTATATATTTTATAGGTATCAAAAAATCAGGATATTCGCTCTGAAAAAAAATCCTTATCACCTGATATTGATAAATAATATTTTATATTTGCACATTGAAAAAACAGAACATCAAAATAATTTGTTGAATTAAAAATTCTTGCAACATGACAAAAGCAGACATTGTTAACGAAATTGCCAAGAACACTGGAATTGAGAAAG
>ERZ795055.4016-NODE-4016-length-10492-cov-5.101466_pt1 | contig 10492 bp, 6 predicted proteins | sample MGYA00375139_ERZ795055 | MGnify/ENA primary metagenome ERZ795055 (study PRJEB30184, sample SAMN05720283) | anaerobic digester metagenome | isolation source: active sludge of municipal wastewater-treating anaerobic digesters | place: USA | collected 2015-01-23 ...
GTCGACGGCTCAAAAAACAGCATGACAACGGTCTTGCCGCGCAGGGCCGGGACCTTCTTGACGTCACGCGTGGAGACCTCTTTGAACGATTTTGCCGTCTCCAGGATCAGCTCGATCTCCGCCCTGGACAAGTCCTGCAGATCAAAAAGATCGTGTCTCTTCCACTCCATTATTCGCCCTCCCTTTCCACCACGACCACCTGATCAGGCTGCTGGTCCGTTTCCGAAAGGACGACCTTCACATCCTGCTCCAGCGATGTCGGAACATTTTTTCCGACAAAATCAGCGCGGATCGGAAGCTCCCTATGCCCGCGGTCGATCAAAACCGCCAGCTGGATACATTCCGGCCGCCCGAAATCGATCAGCGCGTCCAACGCCGCGCGGATCGTCCGCCCTGTAAAAAGCACATCATCCACCAGAACGATCCGTTTGTCGGTGATATCAAAATCCACGCATGTCTCGTGAACGATCGGCTGATGCGAGATCCGCGTCAGATCGTCACGGTAAAGCGTGATGTCCAGGATCCCCGTGGGAAGATCGACCCCTTCGATGGCGGCCACAGCCCTTTGGATGCGCTCAGCCAGCACCGCTCCGCGGGTCCGGATCCCCACCAGGCACAAATTTTCAGTCCCCTTGTTCTTTTCAAGGATCTCATGGGCGATACGTATGACCGCCCTGCGCACAAGTTCTTCATCCATGATCTTCGAAACCGGCGTCACCATCGCCTCCTTTGTTCAATATCCAAAAGCCCGCACGCGGACAAAAAAAATGCCCGCTTCCTTCGAAGAAAGCGAGCTTCTATACATCACAAGCTGAAAATTTTTAAAATTTTTCAATCTCATTGGATCCTTTACGGCCTCACAGGACCGCTTTAAAGGTTGTATATTGATGCAAATATAGCACTTCCGATGCCATCTGTCAAGCAAATGAAAAATCCGCTTCACGAAAAGAAAACGCTTCCTAAATAAGTGGATTCGGAATTGAAGTCAAAATCGTTATATACTATACTCATATTAACTATGAAACGCTTTCTACTTATATGTATTTTAATTCTAGGGGTTACACACAACGCGTCATCCCAAACGACCCCGAGCACTCTTCGCATCAGGTCATATTATCCCGTTCCTAATATAAGTTTTTATCAATTCCTTCTTTCCCCTATTCTGGAGCAAACGGGCCTTCCCTGCCCGATCGGGACATTCTACAATAACACGGATGACGGCAACCGATTGTATTATTGCCGCGACTCCGGAGCGGGAGTTCCCATATCAAAATGGGACCCCCTGCCTGAGGTCTGGCTCGAGAATCAGGACGAGCCGGACATTTTGATCTACCCCGCGGACCAAACGAACCCCCAGGCAAAAAAGATCGGGATCGGAACAAGCACCCCCGCTTTTAAACTGACCCTGGAACACAACGCCGGGATCTTGGCAAAAGGGGCGTTTAACTCGGCCACGGCTCCCACACACATGCCGCTTTCAGACGGCGCCTATTTCATCTGGTGGACCAAAAAGGCCGCCCTGCGGGCCGGAACGGTCAATTACAACTATAACGACGGGGTTGGCGTCGAAACTGATGAGCCAAACCGCACGGCATGGGACCCCACCCTTATCGGCAGCCATTCGGTCGCGTTCGGTTACAATACCCGCGCGGTCGGCAACAGATCCGTTGTGGCGTCCGGCGCGAACAACCGGATCGGAGAATACAACAATGAAAATCCCGATCCGACGCCGTACTGCGGCCCGTATTCCACGATCGCCGGCGGAGAAAGCAATCAAACAAACCTCGGGAACGCTTTTCTTACCATCGGCGGCGGTCAATACCACAATCTGGGAGGATATCTCAACTCAGGCCTGTCCTGCTCAAGCGGGGCGACCTATGAATTTGTCGGGGGAGGCCGGGGATATATCCTTGGAAAAAACTACACGACGATCATCGGCGGCGAAGGAAACTATTACCCCACGTCCGAACACACTATTCCTGGCCCTTACAATTCGATCGGGGGCGGCTCGTTAACAGGCGCAAGCCAAAACTTTGACGCGATCTCTTTTTTGACCTCTGTCGGCGGGAAGAACCATCAGATCAATCCTTCAAGCGCGCACTACGGGACAGTCGCCGGAGGGGCCAGCCACTCTCTGGCCGGACAATACAGTTTTATCGGAGGCGGGCTAGCAAACTCCACGACCGGAGACTTTGCCGTTATAGCCGGCGGACAGGGCAACTCCGCCGCCAGCTACTCCAGTGTTTTGGGGGGATCCGCTAACCTGGCCACCGGAAATTTCAGCACGATACTGGGCGGGCAGAACATGCGCGCCTACGGTACCTATTCTTCTTCCGGAGGCGGTTACTCCAGCCAAAGCCTGGCCCCGTATTCATTTGTCGGCGGGGGTTATTTAAACCGCGTTCTAGCGCTCTCCAATGAAAGCGCCATCATTTCCGGGTATTACAATTTGATCCAGCACGACGCGAACTCATCGGGACAGAATTCCTTTATCGGCGGCGGGCAACAAAACACGATCACAGGCAATTTTTCCGCGGTCCCGGGAGGCCGGACGAACACCGTCTCCTCCAACCATTCACTGGCGATCGGCTGGAACATGAGGGTCAATTCCGATAACACCTTCGCCTTTGGAGCGCCATCCGTGACGGTGGACATCAACGCGCCGGACTCTTTCATTGTCTACGCCACCACCGGAACGCCCGCCGTGGATACCAGAGTCGGGATCGGCACGGCCTCTCCATCGGAAAGGCTGCATGTAAAAGATGGACATATCCGAATCGAAAACGGTTCCCTGATCATTGAGCATCCTCCGGTAGGACTCCCTTCGCCGAGCCCTCTGGTGCGGGATGACACGACCGGGGCCATTGGTTTTGACCTGGCCGAACGCTTCCCGGTCTCAGAGGAAGCGCAAAGCGGTGATGTGATGGTCGTGGACGCGGATTCTGAAACCGTTGCGTTGCGCCGAAGTTCTCAATCCTACGACAAAAGAGTGGTCGGCGTTGTCTCGTTCGCTCCGGCGATGGTCTTGAGCAGTGAGACCCTGGAAATGACCTCCGGCGCCAAACTCGCGGACAGCAAAGACCTTCCCATCGCGTTAAGCGGACGGGTTCTCTGCAAAGTCTCTCTGGAAAACGGACCGATCTCCTATGGGGATCTTTTAACGACATCGTCTCTGCCCGGGCACGCGATGAAGGCCGATCGCGCGACATCATTCGGCACAGTGATCGGAAAGGCTCTGGAACCTTTCCCGGCGGAAGACGGCAACACGGACCAAACACAAACAGGGGCTATCCTGATCATGGTGACCCTGCAATAAATGACGATGAAAAAACTTTTACTGACAATCTGCCTCCTGCTTTTGACGCGAACCGCGGCCGCTCAGACCATCCTCTTGAGCGAATACACCGTCTCGCCGCAAGCAAAATATCAACGCCTGATGCTGGTCCCCAGGGCAGAACTTGACGGCGGCCTCGGCTCAAGCTGCAGCGAGGACGGGACCCTCTATGTGAACAAAGACGACCAGAGCCTGCCGCATTTCTGCCTGAATGGCTCCTGGGGTTTCCTTTCCGGGATCTGGCAGCAAACCGGCGATATCATCTCTCTTTGGGACACATCCTCTCCGATAACAAAAATGGTCGGCATCGGAACCGCTTCTCCTTCTTTAAAACTCACGCTGGATGTCGATGGCGGGATCTTCTCTCAAGGGACCTATGACCCCGCGAGTTTGTCTTTGGCGAACTTGCCAAATTTAAACCCCGGCCTTTATTTCATCTGGTATCCCAAAAAAGCCGCTCTTTGGGCCGGAGAGTTCAACGCCGGTTCTTTCGCAAGCGGGCTGCTGGACTCTCATATCGGCAACTTCTCCGTCTCGTTCGGGTCGAACAATCTGGCCTCCGGATCCGGCAGCGGCGTCCTGGGAGGAAACCGCAACCGCGTTCTGTCCGGAGCGGATTATTCCGTGATCGTTTCAGGCCAGAACAACACGATCAACGCGAACTCTGATTACAACATCATTTCCGCCGGGCACGACAATCAGATCACCGGAAACCACAACTTTATCGGCGGCTGCGAGAATTGCGACCTTATTGGTGATTTTATAACGGTCTTAAGCGGATCGAGCAACGATATCGACGGGCGGTCCTCCAATTCATTCATCGGATCGGGCTACAACAACGTTATCCATGGATTTAACCAAACCAAGGGCGCGGACACCCATAATGTGATCGCCACCGGGCAGGGGAATAGCATTTATGGCGGGTTGAACACGATCACAGGCGGCATCAATAATTCGATCGGCCGAAGCACCGACACCTCCGCCACCCTTTATTCCTTTATCGGGTCCGGCGGCTCCAATCAGGTGGTCCAATCCCCCTACTCCATGATCGGGTCCGGCTCCGAAAACTTTTGTTTAACGATCGCTTCGCATCAGACGATCATCAACGGTTCACTGAACCAGTCCAGCGGTCAATTTGCCACGATCGGAGGCGGACAGCAGAACGTTTTGGCTAACGGTCTACAAAATATCATAGCGGGCGGGTCAAACAATTCCATCGGCGCCGGATCCCAGCGCTCTTTTGTCAGCGGACACACCAACACGATCAGCGGCACTCTCCACTCTTCCGGCATTATCGGCGGAATGAACAACACGATCAATTCCTACTATGATTTTATCGCGGGGAGCAATAATGTCGTGATCGGCGCCAACGATCAACACAACTCCGTCATCACCGGACAGGATATAACGGTCGACAGGTCCAACAATTTCATCATGGGGACCAATATCAACCTTTCATCCAGCTACGCGTTCATCTGGGGACATTATTCCGAACCGGAAAATATCTCTTCAGCCAGCAACCATTTCATCATCGGCACCGGAAACGTCGGCATCGGCACCCTAGATCCATCCGAAAGGCTTCATATCGTCGGCGACATGAAGATCTCGGACGGCAGCCTTTCGATCTCCGTGCCGGTATTGGACGCGACAGGACCCCAGTTAAAAAGAGAGGGCTCCACCGGAATGATCGGGCTCGACCTCGCCGAACGCTTCCTCTCTCAGGGGGAAGTGGATCCCGGCGATATCCTGATCATCGCGGAAGACGGCCGCGTCCTGAAAAGCTCCCGGGCCTATGATCAACGCGTTATCGGCATTGTTTCACGCGCCCCCGGAGCGCTGCTGGAGGGAACACAGATGCAGTTTTCACCCGGCGGTATCACATTTACTGGAGGGGACAATCCTCCGGTGGCCCTTGCGGGAAGGGTCCACATCAAGGTGTCCCTGGAAAACGGCCCGATCGAGGCCGGCGACCTTTTGGCATCCTCATCATTGCCCGGGCACGCGATGCGCGCAGAGGATCCTGAAAGCGCCAGCCACGCGGTCGTGGCAAAAGCCCTGGAACGGTTCACTGGAGGGCCGGAGGGCCAGGAAACAGGAATGATTCAAGCGATCGTAACATTGAGATAAAGACATGACTAGAAACGCCGTTCACAATTTGCGCCTTTTCAGATCACGAGCAGCGAAACTTTCACTGGCCTTTGGCCTGTTTTTGTCCTTTAACCCGTCGGTCCTTTCAGCACAAACACGTTCTTTAACGATCCGGACCTACCTGTCTCCGCCGATCGAAGCGTTTGACCGAATACGCCTCATACCGAACCTGCCGGCGGCAAACGGCTCATCCTGTGACCCGGGATCGTTCTATCTGAATTCATCCGCAGGCCCATTGTTCTGCGACAACGGCACATGGCGGTCCTTCTCATCCGTATGGAGCAAGAACGACGACATTCTCACTCTGAAGAACACGGATTGGCAATACCAGCGGGTCGGCATCGGAACAAGTGAGCCTCAATTCAAGCTTTCACTGGACCAAGACGGCGGCATCCTGGCCAAAGATGTTTTAGCGGCCGGCAGCTCCAGTTATTCGAATCCTCCTGAGATCAGAGACAGCGCCGCCCTGCTCTGGTCGCCCAGAACTGCCAGCCTGAGAGCCGGAGAGGTGCGGGGTCCGACCCTGTGGCGCTCCACAAACATCTCGTCATATTCGACAGTTTTCGGGCTCAACAACACAACGACCAGCGTGGGATCTGCTTACAGTTCGATCCTGGGAGGGGAAAACAACTTGATCGCGAACACAAATTTTTCAACGATCATCGGGGGCATGAATAACGCGCTCAACGCTCCCTCCTCGGGAAATTTCCAGGCGATCTTAGGCGGAAGCGGGAATCTGATCGGCAGCTATAACTGCAACGGCTGCCTGATCGGCGGAGGCCAATCGAACACGATCAGAACAAGCTTCTATTCGGCCATCGGCGGCGGGAGCGGCAACTTCATGGACCGGGGAAACGGTTACAATGCCATTATCGGCGGTTCCGGCAATATGATCCAGCTGAACGAAAAATCTTTCATCGGCGGCGGGCAGAATAATTTATTAACAATGGAAACGCTTTATGACGCCCAAAACCTCTCGCTTATTCCAAACTCCCAGCCCGCTTTTTCGAGCATCATCGGCGGCGGCGGGAACGGATTCACCCCTGTCAACGGCCTGCCCTCCCAGGGAAACCTGATCGGGGGAAGCGCGTATTCCATGATCGGCGGCGGGAGCGGCAATCAGGTCCGCGGCCTTTTTTATAACGTGGTTTACGGCGGGCAAAACAACCGGATCGTGGCCCTTAACGCAAGCCTGCAGCCTAAGAATATCCACGCCAGCTCGATCGGCGGAGGAAAGTCCAATACCGTATTGAGTTCTTTTTCTCTTATCGGGGGAGGCGAAAGCAATGTCGCCGGCCTGGCAGCATCAAGCCATGAAGCCAACAGCTACGCCACAGTCATCGGCGGGTTCAACAATGAGGCCAGCGGCCACTATTCGTTTGTGGGCGGCGGGCAGAACAACACCGCCAGCGGCGACTATGCCACGGTCGGGGGCGGTAACGGCAACACCGCCAGCGGGGACTACTCTTTCGTCGGAGGAGGGTCAAGCAATTCCGCCCAGGGCGACTATTCCGCGGTATTCGGCGGCCAGAACAACGCCGCTTTCGGGGACCATTCCTTTGCCGGCGGACGCAATATGGCCGCGTTGGGGGCCCGCACCTTTATCTGGGGCCACGACGATACCGTGCGCACGGCCTCGAGAAGCGACACCTTCATCATCATGTCCCAAAAAGTCGGGTTCGGAACCCTTGCTCCTGAGGCCAAACTGCACGTCAAGGGAAATGTCCTGATCGAATCAACATCCATCCCATATTCTTTGATCCTGAGCAATCCTCCGACGCTAACAACATCGTCATGGCCAATGAACGTTGACACCTCCATCGGGACCATCGGCTTCGATATCGCCGAGGAGTTCGCCTCCACGCAGGCCATTTCAGCCGGAGATGTCCTGGTAATGGACACTGAGAACCCCGGACATCTCAAAATCAGCGACACCGCCTACAGCCCCCGCGTGGTCGGAGTGGCTTCCCAGGCCCCGGCCGTGATCCTCAAAGGGTCACAAATGGAACTGAAACCCAACGCGATCAGCTTTGAAACTGGAACGACCCCGCCCGTCGCCCTGAAAGGGCGGGTGGCCGTCAAGGTCTGCCTTGAGAACGGGCCCATCATGCCGGGGGACGCCCTCACCACCGCCTCCATTCCCGGACACGCCATGCGCGCGGCCGACAACGCGCTCTCAACAGGTGCGATCATCGGAAAAGCGCTGGAGCGCTTCGACGGCAGCGAAAACCAGACCGGCATGATCGCCGTGTTCGTTTCGTTATATTAATCTTGATGGAATAACTCTTCCCGTTGAGAGATCAGAATGACGACCTCTCCTTTGGGCTTGCGGGACATGAAATGCTCAGAGACGGACCTGGCGTCTCCCTGGCGGACCTCTTCGAACTTTTTTGTCAGCTCCCGGCCGACCATCACATGCGGATTGCCCAGGACCTCCGCGATATCCCCTAACGCCTTGACCAGGCGGTGCGGCGATTCATACAGAACGATCGTCCGTTCTTCACTCTTCAATTCCGTGAGCCGGCGGACGCGCCCGGAGGACTTCTGCGGCAAAAACCCTTCAAAAACAAACCTGTCCGTCGGAAATCCGGACAAGCTCAAAGCAACGACCGCCGCGCACGCGCCGGGGACCGCCGTCACTTCAATGCCCTGTTCCCTCGCCGCCCGGACCAAACGATAACCCGGATCGCTGATGGCCGGCGTGCCCGCGTCAGAGACAAGGGCCACGGACTTGCCCTCCTTCAAAAGGCCGATCAAATACTCTTCTTTATTGTTCCTGCTATGCTCAAAATAACTGGTCTGGGGAGTCTGGATCCCGAAATGTTTTAAAAGGATCCCTGTGTGGCGGGTATCTTCCGAGGCGATCAGGTCGACGGACTTTAAGACCTCCACCGCCCGGAAGGTCATGTCCTTTAAATTTCCAATTGGAGTGGAGACGATATAAAGCATAGGCAAGCTAACAGATATCAATTATGTATTCCTTCGGAATGCTGAATGCCGGGTCGCGAAGCGACTCCTCAATTGTTATCTGTTCGTTGTTAATTGTTAATCCTATATTATTCAACCGTGACGGACTTGGCCAGATTCCTCGGCTGATCGACATCGCAGCCCAGCTGAACGGCCACATAATACGCGAACAATTGGAACGGCAGCGCCACAGCCAGCGGGGTCAAAAGATGGTGCGTCTTAGGGACATAGATCACATGATGGGCGTGCTTCCTGATCGAAAGGTCCCCTTCGGTGGCGATAGCGATGATCTTTCCCTTGCGGGCGCGGATCTCCTGCATGTTGGAGATCATCTTGTCATAGGTCTCGGATTGCGGCGCCATACAAACGACGGCCCGGTATTCATCGATCAACGCGATCGGGCCATGCTTCATCTCGCCGGCCGCGTAGCCTTCCGCCGGGATATAGGAGATCTCCTTTAATTTGAGCGCCCCTTCCAGGGCCGAAGGATAATTGATGTTCCGGCCCAAAAAAAGGAAACAGCCGAAATGGGAATTCTTCTTGGCGATCTTCGCGATCGCTGTCTTGTGCCGTAAGATATCTTCATAGAGCCTGGGCATGTGCTTTAACGCGGAGATGATGCGCTTGCGCTCCGCCAAAGGGACCTTCCCTGTGAACGACCCCAGCTTCAAGGCCAGAAAATACAGCATCGTGATCTGGGCCACATAGGCCTTTGTCGAGGCGACCCCGATCTCTGGGCCGGCATGGGTATAAAGAACCCCGTCAGACTCCCGCGCCAATGATGAACCGACCACATTGCAGATCGATATGACCCGGGCCCCCTTCTTATGGGCCTCCCGCACCGCGGCCAGCGTGTCGGCGGTCTCTCCCGACTGACTGATCGCGACGACCAACGTTTGTGAATTCAGGATCGGATCACGGTAACGGAACTCACTGGCCGCGTCCACCGAGACCGGAAGCCCGGCAACCCGTTCGATCAGATAACGGCCTATCATGCCGGCATGATAGGCCGTCCCGCAGGCGACGATCACAATATTCCGGAGCTTTTTAAGCTGATGGTCCGTCAAGGAGACCCCTTCCAGCTCGACCCGGTTGCCTTTGATCCGGCTCTTGATCATGGTCTCGAGCACCGAGGGCTGCTCATGGATCTCTTTGAGCATATAATGCGGAAATCCCTGTTTTTTCACGGCATCAACATTGAACTTGACCGTGTCCACCTTGGGCGCCAACGGCTTTCCCTTAAAGGTCATGACCTCGATCCCATCGGGTTTCATCACGGCCATTTCGCCGTCTTTCAGATAAATAATATGGCGCGTCTCCTCCAGGATCGCCGGCACATCCGAAGCAATGAAATATTCCCCTTCCCCGACCCCGATGATCAACGGTGAACCGATGCGCGCCGTGATCAATGTTTCGGTGGCGTCCTGGCAAAGGATCCCCAACGCGAACGTGCCTTGCAGCCGCACCAGCGCTTTCTGCACAGCGGACACAAAATCGCCCCGGTAATAAAAACCGATCAGCTGCGCGACCACCTCAGTGTCCGTTTCAGAAATGAAACGCACCCCTTCTGACTGCAAAAATTTTTTGATGGATTCGTAATTCTCGATGATCCCGTTATGAACAACAAGGATCTTTTTGGACTGGTCCCAATGCGGATGGGCGTTGACCTTATTGGGGACCCCGTGCGTGGCCCAGCGCGTGTGGGAAATGCCGATACGGGCCGCCCCGACCGGCTGGCGTTCGATCAACGCAGCCAGCTTGGCGATCTTTCCCGGCATCTTGCGCACGATGATCGACCCGCGCTTAGAGTCAATAACGCCGATCCCGCTTGAATCATAGCCCCGGTACTCGAGTTTCCGAAGGCCGTTCAGCAGGATCGGTGCCGCTTGTCTTTGACCAACATAGCCGATGATACCGCACATAATGAATGTGAACCGTGAAAGGTGAAAAGTGAAGCGCTGATGCAACTCTAAAAAGCCGAAAAAAGCCTTTCAAATGGTGACACGCCGCTTCTCACGCAGGGTTTATTTTTTTTCGACCGGT
>ERZ795055.4017-NODE-4017-length-10492-cov-4.851202_pt1 | contig 10492 bp, 8 predicted proteins | sample MGYA00375139_ERZ795055 | MGnify/ENA primary metagenome ERZ795055 (study PRJEB30184, sample SAMN05720283) | anaerobic digester metagenome | isolation source: active sludge of municipal wastewater-treating anaerobic digesters | place: USA | collected 2015-01-23 ...
ATATACACGGGCCATGAAGCCATCATGAATGCGCGCGCTCCCAGAGCCGGGTTGAAGATATTGAATCCCAACCCCCCGAAAACCTGCTTGACGATGATTATACCGAAAAACGAGCCGATCACAACCATCCAGGCCGGGGCGGTCGGGGGAACGTTCATTCCGATGAGAAGCCCGGTGATCACTGCCGACCCGTCGATCACGCTTATTTTCTTTTTCAGCAGGGCCTGATAGAGCGCCTCTGCCGCGACAGCAGAAATTATGGAGGCCGCGATCAGAACCAGGGCGTGCAGCCCGAACGTGTAAACGCCGAAAGCGGCCGCCGGAACGAGAGAGGCCACCACAAGCCACATGATTTTTTGGACCGAATCGCCGGTCTTGATATGCGGCGCATTTGACAGGATCAGACCCTGGGTTTCTTTAATGTCAGTCATACGGGGCCACCGGTTATTTTTTTTGTTTTCTGACCCAGGCCTGGGCGAGCTTGATGAAATGGCTCAGAGGCCGGTTTGACGGGCAGCTGTATGAGCATGACCCGCACATTATACAGTCAAGCGGACGAAGCTCCTCGACCAGGTCGTACCTGTTCTTTTCAACCGCGTTCCCGAGATCGCAGGGCACGAGGTTTATGGGACAGGCGGCGACGCATCTCCCGCATCGGATGCACTGTGAGAAATCGCCCGTCTTGACCTCGTCTTTGGAAAGGAACAGAATGCCCGACGTTCCCTTTACCACAGGTATGTCGAGCGAATGAATGGAGAGGCCGCACATGGGGCCGCCGATCACAATTTTGGCAGGCTCGCCTTTCAGGCCGCCGCACTCCTCGACGATGTCGGATATCCTGGTTCCCAGGCGGACTTTGTAATTGCCCGGCTTGTTGATCATCTTGCCGGAAACGGTGATGTAGCGCTCGAACAGCGGCTTCGAAAAAACCACCGCTTCCCTTGCCGCAAAAATGGTGCCCACGTTCTGCACGACCACGCCCACTTCCATGGGAAGGCCGCCTGACGGGACCTGTTTCCCGGTAAGGCTGTATATCAGCTGTTTCTCCGCACCCTGCGGATATTTGGTGCGAAGGGCCTTGACTGCGATATCTTCTTTGATGCTCATCGAGGCCAGGGTTTTCTTCAAAGCCTGGACCGCCTTTTTTTTGTTGTTCTCGATACCGATAATAGCGCGGGTCACACCGAGGACTTTCATCAGCATTCTCGTGCCGTCGATTATTTCTTTGGGGAAAGTCTGCATGAGCATGTCATCGACAGTGAGATACGGCTCGCACTCGGACCCGTTCACGATCAGGATGTCTATCTTTTTGTCTTTCGGGGGCGAAAGCTTGACCGCAGCAGGGAACGCGGCCCCGCCGAGACCGACGATTCCGGCCTCGCGTATCCTTCTGAGTATTTCCTCCGGAGCAAGCTTTTCCCAGTCATCTGTCTGCCTCGGCTGGGCCGATGACGAAAATGCGCCTTCGGCCTCGATGACCACCGCCATCTGCCTGTTATTCACCGTGTTGATCTCTTTAATTTCAACGACCTTGCCCGGCACAGGGGAATGAACATTGGCGCTGACGAACCCGCCGGCTTCAGCGATGAGCTGGCCCTCGGTCACGGTCTGACCGACCTCGACCACCGGCTTGGCCGGGGCGCCGAGATGCTGGCTCAGCGGGATGTAACACATCTGCGGGACAGGCAGGTTGGTGAAAGCTTTATCTTCGGCGACATGCTTATTTTCAGGGGGGTGGATACCGCCTTTGAACCCGGAAAACATGATCATACATCCTTGGTTGAATAAATTTCATCCTTGATGGGGAGTTCTTTTCTGAGATTTTTTATGTAGGGAAAAAGCTCGCCGGATTCGATATAGTATTCACAGTCATCCATGATTCGGCGCGCGACGGTGAAATACTTGTAAAGTTTTTCCTCTCCCGATCTTTTGACCCACTTCTTCTTCAGGCATTTGACTCTCAGAACATACCTGTCCGGCTCGGATTCATACTGGCGTATGACAATACAGCTCTGGCAGTTAGCGCAGAATATTTTTTCTTTCGACATCGAAGATCTCCTTACTTAGTGGGATAAATCGCGTTGAAACAGGAAAATAAAGTCAAGACAAATTTTAACGAACCATCTATTCATGAAAGCTGGCCCAGTCAACAAGAAAATTAATGTTTTTTTTGCTAAATTTCATGCACTCCCACCAGCCGGATATTTTTATTGACAATTTCCATTGAATTAATCATCCTATAAATAAGGACATTCAAGAAGAATGAATGATATCAAGCAACAGAACAACCTCAAAAATCTTCTTTTCAAAGAAGGCCTCCCCAACCCGGAAACGCTGTCCGAGCTAAGAAACAACCCGATTCTTCTTATCGACATCGGGTATGAGTATGTCGAGCAGGGGGAATACGAGCAGGCGTACGAGCTTTTCCGCATGGGAATGTCCATCGATAACACGGATCTCGACATCGTCAACGGCCTCGGCATAACCCTGTGTGAAATGGGCAAATTCGAGGAGTCCAAGCAGGTTCTCGAACAGGCTCTTAAAAACAATCCCAATGACGCAATCACGCTGGCGAACATCGCCGGGGTGTGCTGGGAGATAGAGGACTATGACCGGGCCATATACTACTACCACCAGGCGCTCCAGAACGATTCGGAGATAGAGGAAATCTATTACAATCTGATCAATCTCTACATGGACAATGACATGCTTCACATCGCCTATATAACCGCGCTGGAATTCGTCAAAGCTTTTCCCGATAGCCAGGACGCAAAGGACCTCCTCAACGACATACTCATCAACATGGCCCTGTGCAATATCTGAATCCCCGATCTGTAGTTATTCAATCAAAAAGACTTCTCTTATATGACAGGCTCTCTTTCAACGTGAACAGATCGCTGCCCCGCGGTACGTCCCTGAGTTTCGTCATGAGGGTCTTGCTGTCGATCAGCTCGGAAAACGGCACAGCCTTGATGTCAAAATTATCGGTCACTGAAACCATCACGCCGAAATTTCTCTCCATATAGAACTTCGCAGCGCCGTAACCGAGCATGCTTCCGAGCACCACGTCGAATCCGGTGGGATGCCCGGACCTGATTTCATAACCGATCTGCTTGGCCGTGATCTTTACATCTATCCCCGTTTTTTCCCTGTACTTCGCTTTGGCTATCTCGGCAAGATGGGAGGCGACGTGGGCTTCGCTGAAGAGCAGGTTCCCGTGCCTGTCGGTCGCCTTGGGTTTCATTCCCTCAGGGAGCTTGTCGGCGAGCCCCTCGGATACGGCTATCACCCCGTAGGGCTTCCTGTCGTTTTCCCTGCTCAGGATAACATCCGCGATCTTCTCACCCAGCTCGTCGAGGTCCAGCGTGTCTCCCTCGATGTCCTCGGAAGAGATCATGAGGATGGATTCGGCCGCGACACCGGCCGCGTAGGTTATCCATCCGGCCTTGCGGCCCATGAGCTCCACGATGAAATAGCTGTCGGTCGACTGTGCGTCGGCCTTCAGGTTGAGCAGGATCTTCTGCGCAACGTCCACCGCGGTCCAGTAGCCGAATGTCCAGGCAATGCCGTAATAATCGTTGTCGATCGTCTTCGGGATATGGATCACGGGAAATCCCATGAGCCAGAGGTAATTTGCGGTTTTGAGGGTATCGTCGCCTCCGATCGAGATGAGGGCCCCGATCTGCAGATAATCGAACGCGTCGAGGATGTTTCTGAGTCTCACGTTTTTTTCCGGATCGTTCAGATCCTCCATAGTCTTGATGTCTTTCCCGGGATTGGCGCGGGAGGTCCTCAAGAAAACGCCGCTCCTGTTTCTGGCCTTGGTTATTTCGCGCGTGACATACCCGTAGTGCAGGTCCTTGCGGAGCTTCGGATAGCTTTTATTGAAATCCTGAAGGAATTCGTATCCCCGCATTATACCGATCACGGGAACATGGTTGTCCAGAAGGTTGAGCCCTATGGATGAAATCACCGCGTTCGCGCTTGGCGCGGGTCCTCCTGAAAAAAGAATACCCACTTTGTCAAACTTCGGTGTGGTCATATTTTCAAGCTCCGAACTTCAAGTGAAAAAATGAGTTTCGGGATAAGTGTGACGATGAATAATAATAACCATTTTTTTAAGGCCATTCAAGGAAAATGAAAGCCAGGCTAGTTCATATTCTATAACAGCATAGCATAATATTACAAGAATAAAAAAGAAACAATGTCAGGACAGTTCGCCCAGGATATTGTCCGCGGTAAACTGCATATGTAGATATGTGGCGATGATGTCCTGGGCCAGGATATTCAGGTCTCCCCAGATTATTTTCCCCGACGATGCTTCGACATACACAAGGTCCTGCTCGGTATCGAAAAAAATTCTGGTGAGATGTATAATCGCGTATGAGTCGCCTTCCAGGTGCGGTACGGAGAGATCGAGCGGCAATTGGCGATCCTCGTGCAGGCCAAGCAGCTCAAAGACAAAATCCGACAGGGCCATCTGAAGGGAGAACATGCCCGTGCCGATATCCACGGAGAGCCTGTCGAAATGCTGTTTCAGTTTCAATTTATCCTGGGACATGAAATCCCCCGCCGCGACACGGGCTTGAGCGCCGATTTTGCTGTATTCAGGAAGAGAGACCGAATTCTACCGATAACAAGCAGGAGAAATATGTGCCGCGAGAGGGATTTGAACCCTCACAGGCGTCCGCCTACTAGACCCTGAACCTAGCGCGTCTACCAATTCCGCCATCGCGGCATTCATAATTTCCAATGTACTATCAATATCAGCGTGATTTTTTGTCAAATACATTTTCTGACCCGCACCGGACACGCTGCAGCCGGATAAACAGGCCTGTCCGTACGCCGGCTAATTTTTATATTTGTTGATTTCTTTTATCCTGAACTTGTTTCCTTCATCGCCAAGATTCAAAACCACCATATCGTCGACCTTCTTTCCAAGAACAGCCTTTGCAATCGGAGAACGGTAAGACAGCACCTTCTTCTCGAAATCCGCGTCCCAGGGGCCAAGCACGGTATATTCGGTCGCTTCGCCGCTCTCGATGTCTTCCAGTGTGATTCTGGTGCCGATGTTCACCGCATCGATGCTGATCGCGTCGTTCTGGAGAACCGATGCGATTTTCATTTCCTCGTCGAGCTTTTTAATGGCCAACTCCAGGGTGGCCTGCTTTTCCATAAGCGCGTTATACTCGACATTCTCCCGCATGTCCCCGGTCGCCTCCGAAACTTCGGCGAGTTCCCGGGACAGGGCCGGCATTTCGACATTGACGAGTCTTTCCAGCTCGCCTTTCATTTTGTTGTAACCCTCCTGCGATACGATAAGGCGCTCCGTATCGTATTCCCAATCGCCGCCCGGGGTTTCGGCCGCCTGAAAATCAGGGTTGAGATCTTTTATGATCGAATAGAACTTGCTTCCCCTGCTTTCTTCAATATAGGAAATATTTCTGAAAAGATCGTAGAGTTTCGCAAGAAAAGGCTTGGACGATCTTTCGATAATGTCCTTGATGACCGTTGCTTCGTTTTCGAACAGGGTTTCCACCATGATGTTCTTGAGCCTGTTGCCCTCGATCTCGATTTTCTTCAACTCATTCATAAGACGAAAATAGGCCACCGTGAGGGCCTCCCATGAGAAGTCAAGCCACTGGTAATCCCATGCTTTTGTAAACAGGTTCTTCGAGACCCAGATGAAAATCTCGGGGTACTGCTTCGCGCCGGTTATCACCCGGTCGATAAACATATTGATGACCGTATACGAATGCGCCCTGATAAGATTGTTGAGAATATATTTGTGAATCCTGACCGGGGTCTCATACAGAAGCTCATGAAAAACCTGCGGCCAGTCTTCCCTCGACTCCTCGATAAGATTCACGAAATCCTTTTTATAGTCATAAGAGCTTATCTTCATCGAAATTAGGGGCAGATCGTGGCTCTGCTTTATGTATTCGATGATCCTCTCCTTGATGGGTTCAAGTTTCAGTTTGGATGAATCGGTATACCTGGCGAGGTCGTTTAAAATGAAAAACGAGAGGATCTGTCTGGTCGCCGAGGCGCCCCGCACCTCATCCATGAAATAGTCAATGAGATATGGGGCGACAGACGCACCTTCTTCAACCTCGATGTTGTTGATGAATTCCATGGCAGCGTCCAGTTTCTGGCTGAATGACGCATTTTTGGTGAAACTGTTGAGCAGCTCCTCTGCGAACGTGACGGGCTTGTCCCTGAGGAATATGAGATCTTTCTTCTTGTCCGATACTCCGAAGAGCGGGTCCTTTTTGATCGCAGTCCTCGCCCTGGTCCACCACTTGCTCCAGGATTTCGCGTCAATATATTTCGGAATGAGCTCCCTCTTGATGTCTTCGAGCATGATTTCGCCGTTGTACGACTTGATCAGGATTTTGAAAAATTCGATAAAATCGTCCTCGAACATGGCCTTCAGGGTCTCGGGATCTTCGAATTGCATGGCATAAAGGTGGTCCTTGCTGATCGGGGTCAGGGACTGAAGCGCCATCTTGATGGACATCTTGTGCTCGGGCTTGTCCGTAAAATTTATCACTATGCTTTCGCTGTCGATATCCGCTATTTTGCCGAGCCCCCACGAATTGTGGAAAGCGTAGTTCCCCTTGTCGAAGTAGATGTTTTTTTCAAAGTCCTGTATGGCGTACTTGACCGGGTTCTTGAAGCTGTTGAGCCGGGAAAGCTTCATGAACTGCTCGAACTGTGAATGCGTACCGTACTTGACCCGGTAAAAATCGATAAGCTCCTTCCGGGCGTGGGTGTCGTCGGACCGGTACTCGAGAATCTTCTTTAAAAGCTCGATGCTCTGGTCGGGATTCTCCTTGTCCTTGTATTTTGCAAGGAGCTGTTTCAAGAGATTCGCCGCAAGCTCGAATTCCTTGGCCTCCACGAGCAGACGCTCGATTCTCTCAAAAAAAGCGATGTCCTCCCAGGACACGCTTATCAGCTTGTTCCAGAGGCTCGTAACCTCGTCATACTTGCCGTTTTTGATGAAGCCTTCGATCGAGAGCTTCATGTACTGTATGCTCTTTTCCTCGTCGTCTTCGATGATCGCGAACGCCAGTTTTTTGGCCAGGTCGGCGTCGAACCTGTCAATTTTCAGAATGTTTTCAAGTACTGGAATCGCCTCCCTGCTCCTCCCTTGTCTTTCGAGGCTCAAAGCCAGTGAGCGCAGGGCGTTGCTGGTTTCCCCATACTCGAGTATTTTTTCAGAAATCTTTTCAAGCACGGCCCACTTATGGCTCTGCGTGAATATGTCGATAAGCCTCCTGAACTGGACCTGGTCCTCGATACTTTCGGTCTGATATCCGCACAGGCCGACAAGATAGATTGCGGTGATGGAACTGGTATGTTCCTCCAGGTGTTTTTTACACGCAGAGACCGCGTCGCTGATCAGCCCTTCGGAGACGATGGTGTTAAAAAGATCATCAAGGATTTTAAATTTTGAGATGCCGATATCCTTTGGCTCGATCCTCCCCCATACTTCTTCTTTAAATAGCGAGTTCAGCCTTTCAAGCGCCTTTTCTTTTGACATAACACCATCCCGAAAAATGTGATTTTTAAAATAGAAAAATACCCATCTTTGTGCTCTGATGGGTATTTTCCTCAAAATATAAGAGCGGTTAGCTCAGAATTTGATACGAAACAGGGTTACTTTGCGTTTTCGCCGCCCGCTTCTTTCTTTTGCTCTCCCTTGAAAGCCTTGTGGAGATCTCGCCCGTCGAAATTCACTTCGAACACGTCAGTCAGAACCTTAAGCTGGTCTAAGGAAAAGAACGTCTCGGCGGTCATTTCCTGATGACTGGCGCTTTCTTCAGCGCGGAGAACGAAGCGGGTAATTTTAGTCACCCTTGTCTGAGGATATGATTCATAAGATTGCGGTACTGCAATGGGAATATCTGCTTTCAACGGCTTCCAGCCGACAAAGTTTACCGAGCCGAATTTGAGGATGTGGGTATTCCCCAGGTAATCCTTCAGCCAGGCTTCCAGATAATATGGATTTCCCCGCCCATGCACCCAGACCGAAATGGCCTTGGCCCTGCCGGGCAGCTGAATTCCTCTTTCCTGCTCGTCCTTCCTGGTGCTCGGATTATAGGTCAGAACCGGCGTCCTGTCTTTCCACTCGAGTTCGGGAGGCGCCAGAATATGGACCGAATTCGTCCCCGGATATCTGAACTGAAAGAACACGCCGAGGCATTTTTCTTTCTTTTTACCCTGGCCGGTGAGCGACCATTCTTCGACAGCCATGTCATTGGGATAGCCGTCGATTATTTTCATATCGAGAACGGGAACCGGATCCTTCATTTTAAGCTTCTTCTCGGTTTCCTGGCTCTCAAACTTGCGGGGTTCTGATTTGATCGTCCAGCCCTGTTCGCCGACCTGCGCACTTTCAAAATCGTCGATGACAAGAGCCTTCAGCTCTTCATCGCTGATATCGGCCGGGACATTGGTGATGATCTTCGAATCCGCCTGATACGGATTGACAATTCCCAGTATGAAAGCCGCAACCAGTATAAATATGAACGATAATGCTTTTTTATGGACCATAATTATTTTAGCCTCCCTTCCGTGCGTTAACCAATTTTACCAGGTATCCTTGATGGACTCGTCGCCGGTAAATTCACTGAGATCGGTGATGACCCTGAACTGATCCAGATAGAAATAGAAAGTACCGGGAACCTCATATCTGTCGCTTTCAACGAAAAAGGATACAAAGTGAAGGTTCTTATCAAGAACCGCATAACTAGCCGACTGAGGAAGCCAGCCGGGGATGATAACGGATAACTCTTTCCAGCCCCAGAAGTCCAGAGGCCCGATTTTTAACTTGTGAAGATGTCCGCGAAAATCCCTGAGTTTCACATACAGGGTGTGGCGGAATTTTCTGCCGAGCACCCATACTTTTATTTCCCTTGCCTTTCCCCTCACGATATATTCGTTCGGAGGGAAAACTTCGACTCTGTCGTATCCCCTTTCGAGGAAGTAGGATTTTACGCCTATGACATATTCGTTTTTATGTGAAATACCGTTTTCATCGGTAAGCTCGTTTGCAAACTCGCCGGGTTCCCCGTTTTCATTGACGAACTGACCCCTGTCGTTGACGGGACGGGGTTTCCCGGGTATTTTTCTAATTTTTGTTTCTCCCAAGGGGCAGGTCGAATCAGCCCTCCAATCCTCGCACGATTCGAAGTCGTTCAACCAGTCAATGACCAGTCCATCGACTTTTTTCTTCGGGGTTTCGGCCGTCTGCGCGGCCTTTTCCATGTCCCCGCCCTGCTGCTGGGCGTTAAGATCTATGCTTCCATTGCCGACGAAGAATATTAATAATCCAATCCATATCGACAATACAGAAAATTTGAATCTCATTTTCATAGTTCTCCTCTTCACTATTTATTCAAATGCTATATTTCATCCATGAAATCTAGGAAGATTCTTCTTTACTTTATATGTATCGGAAAGTTATCAACACAATTTAGAATAAATTAGTATTGTTATTAAGTATTATATTTATTTGGTTAATTGTCAAGAAATTAATAGTCTATTTTCATATTCAAAAAAAGCTACAAAACAATTAATGAAAGTCAGGCGAATGGGGGGACGATTTTGAAACCTCATAAAAGAAAAATCTATTGCATTTTATCACTCGATATTGGTACCCTGATCATTCCATCAAATAAATAGCAAATAATACGAATTTTCAACCGTTTTACAAGGATTACGCATCAGCCATGAGACTAATCGACCGGTACAAGAAGGGTTTTACCATATCGTTCGAGATATTCCCCCCGAAAACACCCCAGGGAGAAATAAACCTCTGGAAGGAGCTCGTAGAATTGTCCGCTCTGAAACCAGGCTATATTTCCGTGACCTACGGCGCCGGCGGCTCAACCAGGGAAAAGACGCTCGATATTGCATTGAAGGTCAGGGACAGCCACGAAATCGAACCACTTGTTCATTTCACATGCGTCGGAGCCGACAGGGAAGAGATAGCCGCCTATCTTAAAATCGTCAAAGAAAAAAATCTTGAGAACATACTGGCCCTCAGGGGAGACCCTCCGCAGGGGCAAAAGTCGTTCACCCCGCCGTCCGGGGGCTTTTCCCATGCGAACGAGCTTGTTGGCTTCGTCAGAAAAACCGGGGATTTCTGCATAGCTGTCGCCGGGTATCCAGAAGGGCACATCGAGGCCGAAAGCCTCGAGGCCGATATCGACAATCTCAGGAAAAAAATCGACGCCGGGGCGGACTTTATCATTACGCAGCTTTTCTATGACAACGCCGATTACTATAACTTCATGAATTTGACGGCGCGCAGGGGCATATCAGTGCCGGTGATCCCGGGAATCATGCCGGTAACGAGCCTCTCCCAGATCACCAGGATAACCGGGATGTGCGGCGCGAAGATTCCGGAAAAGCTCATGGACGATTTACACGGATGCGAATCAGAGGAGTCCATATGCAGAGCGGGAACCGATTATTCGAT
>ERZ795055.4018-NODE-4018-length-10492-cov-4.285810_pt1 | contig 10492 bp, 7 predicted proteins | sample MGYA00375139_ERZ795055 | MGnify/ENA primary metagenome ERZ795055 (study PRJEB30184, sample SAMN05720283) | anaerobic digester metagenome | isolation source: active sludge of municipal wastewater-treating anaerobic digesters | place: USA | collected 2015-01-23 ...
AAGATTGCTGGCAAAGTGTTTAAAATTGTATTATTAAAAAATAATGTACTCCGGCAGCATTTGTATGTATCTAATATCTAATACATTATTTCAGTAACAAAGCATTGAATGTTTTTAATGTATCAAGTACATTTGATTTTACATTTACAAAATATTCAATTCCCTGTGCTTTCAGTTCGTCCATGTTGGCAGGTGCACCGGCCACAACTAATATGGCTTTTCCTTTCGATGCTTCGTAAGTTGCTGGAGCCAATTCGGTGTATTCATCGTCGCTTGAGCAAAGTACAATAATATCTGCATTCGCTTCCAAAGCTGCGGTAACGCCTTCTTCAACACTTGCAAAGCCCAAATTATCAACTACTTCGTAACCTGCACAAGCAAAGAAATTGCATGAGAACTGAGCACGTGCCAAACGCATGGCTAAATTTCCAATGGTTAGCATAAAAGCCTTCGGACGTTTTGCAGCAGTTTCGGTTTCAAAACGCAATGCTTCAAATTCCTCGGCAGCACGAACGGGAACTAATGTCTCAATTTCCTGATGATCACAATCGCAACCGGCAGTTGACTTTTTCTCCACTTTAGAAGCGGCAACTTCAGCAAAATTTGGGAACTGATTGGTGCCAAGTAATACTTCACGACGGCTCGATACTGATTTCAGTCTGGACGATGCAGTTGCTTTAACAGCTTTTTGAACTGTTCCGGCTTTGATGGCAGCATAAAAACCACCTTCTTCTTCCACTCCAAGGAAAAGTTTCCAGGCTTGAGCAGCAATTTCGTTGGTCAATGTTTCGATATAATATGATCCTGCTGCAGGGTCAGCCACTTTATCGAAATGCGATTCTTCTTTCAACAACAATTGTTGATTGCGTGCAATGCGTTCTGAAAACTCATCGGCTTGTTTAAATGTTGAATCGTAAGGAGTTACGGTCAACGAGTTTACACCACCGAGTGTCGCACTCATGGCTTCGGTTTGGGTGCGAAGCATATTTACATTCGCATCAAAAGTGGTTTTGTTAAATTCAGTAGTTTGAGCGTGGATGCGCATTTTAGCCGAACATTTACAAATTCCATCAACGGTGTGTTTGCAGGTTGTTTTCAGACATTTAGGTTGATAAGCATCAACAATCATTGCCCAAAGAAGTTTCGCTGCACGGAATTTGGCTATTTCCATAAAATAGTTTCCACCCACTCCAAAGTTGAATTTCATTTTCTTAGCGGCAATTGATGGTTCAACACCTGCTTCAATCAGCATCGACAAGTAATCGTTGCCCCAAGCCAATGCATAACCAAGTTCCTGAAAAAGAAATGCACCTGCGTTGCTCAAAGTAGTTGCGTTTACGCCTACCACCCGATAGAAAGGCAATTCTAAAGCAGCCTCTACGGTTTTTTTAGCCAATTCTGTCAGTTCTGATTTTTCCAAATCTTTGGCACGCAACAACATAGCATTCATGCCATCCCAATTGATTGAGCCATGCAATCTGGTTAGTTCGTAGTTTTTCGATTTAAAATAATCGGTAAGAATTGTTGCCAAATCAGCCGAACGTTTGGTACAAATAGAGAAGTTAAGTTCAACACAATCGGCCTGAATGTTTTGAAGCAAAGTGGAGATGTAATCGGCACTTAAGTCTTTCTTTTTCAGTTTAAAACCAAGCGAAGTTGCCCCTTTACACAAAACATCCAACGCTTTTGCATTGGCTTCTTTTGCATTTTCTACCACAATGTCCTGACGAACATGCCATACGTTATCAGCTTTTGTTCCACGGACATAAGGAAATTTTCCGGGAACCACATCGGTTGATTTCAACAATTCGGTATCTTCAGAACGATAAAAAGGCATCACATTGAAACCTTCGTTCGTTTTCCAGACAAGCCTTTTGTTGAAATCAGCTCCTTTCAGATCGGCTGTGATTTTATCCATCCATTGCTGTGTGCTAACTGATGGAAAATCAGCCAATAAATTTAAATTTTTTTCTGCCATAATATATATAAATTTTCGAAATTTCTAAGCGACTGCAAAATTACTATTTTAAGTTCTAAAAAGCATGAATAATTATAGAAATTTTTCTTTAATTGATACAAGATCAAATATAAAAATTCAGTTTCAAGTAAAACAAATCTTTAGTTTATAAAAAACGGGAAACATTTACTGTTTCCCGTTCTCATTATTTAATCCTTTTTGCTTTCAGAATGCGAACATCCTCTATTGGCCTATCGAGTTTTCCTGTTTTTACTTTCGAAATGTTACTTACTATTTCAATACCTTCAATAACTTCACCAAAAACTGTATATTCACCATCCAAGTGAGGCGTTCCGCCAATGGTTTTATAATCTTTTCGTTGCTGCTCAGTAAATTTATATTGTTGATTTTTATCCATTTCGACGTTCACCCGATTCAAAATGGAAAGTTGGATTTCATCTACTTTTGCTTTATTACCTTCAGTCTGGTATTTTTTTATTTCGTCCTGTTGTGATTTTGAAAATTCCTGAAAAAGTCTTGATGCTAATTTCTGTTTGTTTTTACTTTCTAATGCATCCAATTGAGCATCAGTATAAGTATGACCTTTTACAATATAAAACTGTGCTCCGGACGATGCACGTTCAGGATTAATATCATCGCCCTGACGTGCTGCAGCTAATGCTCCTTTTTTATGATAATATTGAGGTGAAACTATTTCGGCTGGTATCGTATATTTCACATCGCCTGAGCCAAGTGTTGCTTTTTTACCCGCGTTTCTCGAATCAGGATCACCGGCCTGAATCATAAAATCAGCGATAACCCGGTGGAATAAAACTCCTTCGTAATACCGGGCTTTTACTAATTTTACAAAATTATCTCGATGTTTCGGTGTTTCAGGATAAAGTTTTACAACAATATTTCCCTGGGTTGTTTTAAATTTTATGACAGGTTCCAAATCATTCTTTTTTGCACACGAGGTACTTACAAAAAGAATTAATAAAGTGATTATTAATGTGTTTCTCATTTTATTTTATTTAAATATTTGTTTGCAAAAATACTAAAAAATCTTTGCTGGTTACCATAATATTTTACTTAATACAACATGAAATTTTAAAAATAGTAAATCATAAAGTATTTTTTTTATTTTTGCATTTACTAATTTAAATTTTATCAGTATGTACGAAGCGCTTCAACAACTCGACCCGATTAAAATTAATTTCTCTGCATCAGGGATGCATGCTATCAATATTGTATTGAGTTTCATTATGTTTGGTGTTGCATTGGGAATAAAACCTGCCGAATTTAAAGACATAATTAAGCATCCCAAATCGGGCATTGTTGGTTTAATTTCGCAGGTTGTGGCACTACCTTTAATGACATTTTTACTTGTAATAGCATTGAGCAATTATATAACGCCCACTGTCGCCATGGGAATGATATTGGTTGCAGCTTGTCCGGGCGGCAATATTTCGAATTTTATGTCCTCATTATCGAAAGCGAATACCGAATTATCAGTTGGCCTGACAGCTACTACAACACTTATAGCTACAATTACAACACCTTTCAATTTTGCCTTTTGGGGCGGATTGTACACCCGTTATATTAGCAAACATGCCAGTCATATATTGCAACCGCTCGAAATTGACAATGGTCAAATGTTCGAAACAGTATTTATTTTGTTGGGAATTCCTTTGATTTTGGGAATTATATTTGCACATTTTTTTCCTAAAATTACTGAGAAGCTCAAAAAACCAATACAGATTTTATCCATCGTTTTCTTTCTGGTAATGGTTATTCTGGCTTTTACCAATAATTTACAGTTGTTTCTGAAATTTATCTTTTATATTTTTATTATAGTGTTAATACACAATTTATTAGCATTACTTACGGGTTTTACATTGGGTTCGATATTTAAATTACCAAGAGCCGACAGACGAACTTTAACCATAGAAACAGGCATTCAAAATTCGGGATTGGGATTGGTTTTACTTTTCAATCCAAAGATATTCCCGCCCGAACTTGCCATTGGCGGAATGTTGTTTATAACAGCCTGGTGGGGAATCTGGCATATCATTTCGGGTTTGAGTATTTCTTTGTACTGGAGCAAAATTGAACCAAAATAAAAGATTAATGATCTAATTTTTATACTATAAATCAATTTGTTTGTCTGTAATTTTTACTTTATTACACATATTTTATGTCCAAAATATACGAACTCCCGCTCTCATTCCGACTCGTAAAAAAATACATACGGTTCACTTTTACACGTTTCTACGGAAAATTTATTGTGCTGGGCAAAGAAAATATCCCGAAAGAAGGCCCTGTAATTTTTGCACCTAACCATTTGAATGCCTTAATGGATGCATTGGTTGTTCAATCTGTTTCGCCCGATAATTACGCAACAATTTTTCTGGCACGTGCTGATGTGTTCAAAAAGGAAGCTGTTGCAAAATTCATGCGTTCTGCCAAAATAATGCCTGCATTCAGATTACGCGATGGAATAGAAAATCTTGGAAAAAATGCAGATGTTTTTGATCAGGGTGTAGAAGTGCTCGAACGAAACCATGCTTTAGGGATAATGCCTGAGGGAAATCAGGAACTCGAACGTAAAATTCGACCATTGGTAAAAGGAATTTTCCGCATTGCATTCGCTGCACAAAGTAAAATGGGCGAAACCAAAAGTGTAAAAATAATTCCGATAGGCATTGATTACGATGATTTCATTAAGTTTGGCAAAAATGTAATTGTCAATATCGGACAACCCATTGATGTGCAGGATTATATGAAAGCGTACGAAGTAAATCCGGCAGTAGCTGTAAATGAAATAAAAAACCGGTTAAAAACGGAACTCGAGAATCTGACTGTACATCTTGATACCCAGGAGTTTTATAGCTGTTTTGAAACTACAGTTTATGCGGCCAACGAAACCATGTTACAAAAAATGGGGTTGGAAGATAATATAGTTAACAGATTTATGGCCCGCCGCGAAATAGGGAAAAAATTAGTGGCAACAGAAAAAAATTCCAAAGATAGGATCTTAAAATTAAATGAGTTGTGTGTAAAATTTAATAACGAACTTAAAGACCTTAATTTTAGAATAAAAGATATTTCGCGTAAACCCGATAAAATATCTGTGCTTTTATTGAAATGTTTAGCGCTTTTTCTCACATTACCTGTTTTTATTTTTGGCTTTTTATTCAACATTTTGCCATTTTTTAGTCCGGTTTTCACTCGTAAAGCCATCAAAATTAAATTTCCAGGCTTTTTCAGTTCAGTTCATTATGTAGTTGGATTACTTACCTTTCCTCTTTTTTATTTATTGGAAATAATTATTGTATTATGCATTTTTACTCTCCCGTGGTGGATCGGTTTTTTCCTGATTCCGGTGTTTTATTTTTCTGGAAAATTTGCATTTTATGGATGGTATAAAGTTTTCAGGAAGATAATTTTAGATTTTCGATTGAAAACGATTCGTAAACGGCATCCTGAAAAATTCAATAGTTTGTTGGTGTTAAACAAACAAATTTCTGATTTGATTGTAGAGTGATGAGAATAGAAAAATGGGTAATTAAGAAAATATGAAAATAAGAAATTAAGAAAATAAGAAAATAGGAAAAATAGGAAAATAAGTTACATTTTTAAAATAACATTTGCACTATTCATATCATAACAAATCATTAATTTAATTATTGAAAATAGAAAAAAATAAGGGCTGAAAGTAATTGTACTTTCAGCCCTTATTAAATATACACGATCAATTATTTATTCTCCAGAAAAGTAATAAATCGTTTGAGATTATCAATTATAAGTATTATTAAAAGAGAAAGGATAAAACCATAAATAATGCTCATAACTCCATATTTAATTCTTCCGTTTTCAGCGTTAGGAGAAACAACAAAATCAGATGGTAGATTTACCGGTCTGATATATTCGGCTAATTTGGATTGAGCTTCACCTTTAACAAAATTAATTCTGATTAATTCCTCAGTAAACAGTTGCTTTCTGTTTTCGCCTACAATCAATTTGTTGTTCTCTAATTTTAACTGTTCAATATTATCTTTGAAATAAAACACCTTGGCCAGGCTGTCAATTCTTTGTAATTCAGCGTTGCAAATAGCAATCCTGTCGAGATAATTATTTCTTCCGGCTTCAAATTTTGATTTTAAAACCGGATTTTCATCAAAGTATTTTACTAATGCTGCCTGAAATATTGGGACTTGCGAAATTTTTGTTGTTTTAATTTGAATGTAAATTCGGTCATTCATTTTAATATTCATCGTGTCTTCAAGCGAATGATTGTTATTAAAATCAATTTTATCTGCAGTCTTATTTTTTAAATAGTCAACTACATCAAAGGTTTTTACCGAAACAAAATTCTTGGAAATACTATCAGGAATCCCCAATTTCTTTGCGAGAGTTAAACCATTCACCCTTTGTGAAGAGTTTACGAGTTGTTTGCAAATTTCCTTTACAGTTTGAGCGTCAGCACCATATATCATTGCCATGGCTTCAGCTTTGTAAACACGCGCAGATGGTCGGGCAAAATACTGCCCTGCAATAATAAATAGAGCCGTAACAATTATCACAATCCATTTATATTTAAATGCAAGTTGCAAGAGACTTCCTATCGCTTTATAAACATTCAGAAAGACTTTTTTAAGCCATTGGAAAATGATTGAAATTAATTGTAACAAATTGATTTCTTTTGAGTTGATTTCTTCCATAAATTAGTAATTTAGTCTGTGTATTATATAATGTTATTTCTTTTATTTAATTCATTATCGGAATCAGTTGTATCGTCTGCAATTTCTTCCGGATATTCATCATTTTCAACCTCTTCATCCTCCTCGTCATTTTCCCATATTATTTCTGGCTTTTGGGGTCCCGAATTGCGATAAATAACCGATAAAATTAAACCCGTTATGCCACCCGCTAAATGTCCTTCCCACGATATCGGATCGTTCGTTTGCCATGGAAAAACATGCCAAACCATACTACCGTATAAAAAAGTAATAATAAGCGAAATAGCAATTAACGGAACATGTTTCCGGATTAATCCGCTGAAAAACAAGAAAAAAGCCAATGAATAAATCAAACCACTGGCTCCGATATGCCAACTATCCCTTCCTATCATCCATAAAATTATTCCACTCGAAAAGTAGGATAATAATAGAATCTTAGTTGCAATGGGTCGGTAAAAATAAAACAAAGAAACCGATAAAACAACAAAAGATAAAACATTATTTATCAAATGTGCTACGTCGGCATGAATAAAAATATATGTAAAAATACCCTGGAAATTTTTTAAACTTCGTGGTAAAATGCCGCCGTGATGAAAATTCAATCCCATTCCCTTTTCAAATACAAAAGTTAAAACCATTATTAATGCAATAATCAATGGTATAAATAATGCTCTGAAAAATTGCCTTTTTAGCTCATTCTTATTCTGTTCGGTCGACATGAAAAATTATTTCTGATACTATTTTTATTATGCAAAAGTATAACGAAATAATTATTAAAACGTTGATAAAGCCATAAAATTGCTTTTTAATTAAAAAAAATCAATTTTGTTTTTAAAAATGCATCCAAAATAACGATATTTATTCTTCGGGGGTTTAATAAAAAAAATCTCATAATGTTATCATTCAAAAATATGTTTTAGGAATACTATTTTAACTGAAAAAAATGTTTGTTATTTCAATTATTTTAAATATATTGCAAGCGCAAATTTGAATTATTCAATATTTAATCAAAGCATGGAATTTGAATTAAATATAAATAAATTTACGGCTGCAAATAAACTTTACAATGTTAATTCTAAATACTATACTATATGAGTTACCTCAATTTTGACAAAACACTGTTGATGAATCTTGATAAATCTCTGTCGAAAGAGATGATTCGTACCAATCGGGCAGGAGCGTATAACAGTACAACACTCATTGATTGCAATACCCGAAAATACCACGGACAGTTGGTAGTTCCACTCCCTGATATCGATGATTCGAACCATGTGTTGCTTTCATCGCTCGACGAAACAGTAATTCAACATGGATCTGAGTTTAATCTCGGCATTCATAAGTACGAAGGCAATAATTTCAGTCCCAATGGTCATAAATACATTCGTCAGTTTGATTGTGAAGTTATTTCACGCACCATTTACAGAGTAGGTGGTGTTATTTTATCGAAAGAAAAAATGCTCGTGTCGTTTGAGCCGCGTGTGCTTATTAAATACACAATCATTGAAGCACATTCAGCCACTATACTGCGTTTTAAGCCTTTTCTGGCATTCAGGAGTATTAATGTGTTGACTCATGAAAATAGTCAGGCAGATACCTCGTACAATGAAACAACACAAGGAATTAGCATGTGCATGTATGAGAAGTATCCGTGCCTTTACATGCAATTTTCGAAGAAAAATACCTATCAGCACAACCCTGTTTGGTATAAAAATATTGAATATTATAAAGAACAGGAGCGTGGATATGATTACAAAGAAGATTTGTTGGTACCCGGTTTTTTCGAAATGAATGTAAAAAAAGGGGATACGATCATTTTTTCTGCCGGAATTTCTGAAACTTCGCCACGCAAGTTGCAGACTTTGTGGGATGAAGAAATGAAACGTCGTAACTCACGACTCGATATGTTCAGTTGTTTGAAAAATTCAGCACAACAGTTTTACAAACGCGAAGGCGATAAAACCTATTTACTTGCCGGATATCCCTGGTTTGGAGCCCGTGCCCGCGACCAATTTGTATCCTTGCCCGGTTGTACATTCAATATCGATCGAATGGATTATTTCGATGCAATTATTAAAACATCATTGGAAGAAATAAATCTGTTTTTGAATGGAAGTACTGAAGGAATAAAACTTCAGAATATTGATGACCCCGATGTTTTGCTTTGGTTTATTTGGGTGATACAACAATATGCAAGTGCAACTTCGATGAAAGATGCAGCCGACCGTTTTGAAGAAATAGTGTCAACCATTATTACTTTCATTCGCAAGCAAAACCACCCCAATTTATTTATTCACGGCAACGGATTGTTGTATGTAAATGGAAAAGATAAACCTGCAACCTGGATGAATGCCATTGAAAATGGTAAACCCATTACACCACGAACAGGCTATGTGGTTGAAATTAATTCGCTTTGGTATAATGCCCTAAAATTCTCGTCGGAACTTACAAGGTCAGCCGGCAATGAACATGCGGCGGACATGCTCGATTATCAGGCAGAAATTACCCGACAGGCATTTGTTGAAACATTTTGGAATGGAACTTATTTGTACGACTATGTAGATGATACTTATTGCGACTGGGAAGTTCGACCCAATATGATTCTTGCCGTGGCTTTAACTCATTCGCCCCTTGATAAAGCAAAACAAAAATCAGTTTTAGATATTACCACCAAAGAGTTGTTGACTCCAAAAGGGTTGAGAAGTTTAAGTCCCAAAAGCGGATCATACCGACCTATATACATTGGTGGTATGCTTGAGCGCGACAGAAATTATCACAATGGTCCGGTTTGGCCCTTTACATTTGGAGCATTTGCCATTGCTTATCTTAAAATTTACAAACAAAGCGGATTATCATTCATTAGAAGAATGTTGATTGGATTTGAGGCTGAAATGACTGAACTTTGCATTGGTACAATTCCTGAATTGTTTGATGGAAATCCTCCTTACAAAGGGCACGGCGGAATGTCATTTGCCATGAGTGTATCACAAATTTTGAGGGTGTTGGACTATGTAAAAAAAATCGAAAATTAATAGATTATGAAAGCATTAATGTTTGGATGGGAATTTCCCCCACATATTTTAGGAGGATTGGGAACTGCAAGTTACGGACTTACAAAAGGCATGGCTTTGCAACCCGATATGCAGATTACTTTTGTAATCCCCAAACCTCATGGCGACGAGGATCAGAGTTTTCTGAAAATTATCGGCGCTTGTAACGTTCCTGTCGTTTGGAAAGAGAATGACTGGAACCATGTAAACCATCGTATTGGAAAAATGATGCATCCCGATGAATATTTCTGGCTGCGCAATGGAATCAAATACGATTATCATCGCATATATACAAACGATTTAGGTTGTATTGATTTTTCGGGAAAATATCCGGATAATCTGATTGAAGAAATTTCAAATTACGAAGCTGTGGCAAGTGTGTTGGCTCATCAGGTTGATTTTGACATTATTCATTCGCACGATTGGCTAACATATCCTGCAGGAGTTTTTGCTAAACAAATCAGTGGTAAACCGCTTGTTATTCACGTACATGCCACCGATTTTGACCGGAGCAGGGGCCAGGTTAACCCAACTGTTTATGGTATCGAAAAACGCGGAATGGACATGGCCGATCATATCATGACAGTTAGTAACCTGACCCGGCAAATCGTTATTGAAAAATATCATCAGGATCCGCGAAAAGTTACAACAGTTCATAATGCAGTAGAACCGCTCGAAGATGTGGATTCGTTCAAAAAAACACCACGAAAAGACAAAGTAGTCACTTTTCTGGGGCGTATTACCAT
>ERZ795055.4023-NODE-4023-length-10483-cov-6.344649_pt1 | contig 10483 bp, 8 predicted proteins | sample MGYA00375139_ERZ795055 | MGnify/ENA primary metagenome ERZ795055 (study PRJEB30184, sample SAMN05720283) | anaerobic digester metagenome | isolation source: active sludge of municipal wastewater-treating anaerobic digesters | place: USA | collected 2015-01-23 ...
GTTTCTCGGGGGGGACTCGTACTGCGTCTGAGCAGCATTTCGATCCTAGCCGCTGCAAGACCTGCACAAAGAATGGCAGCGCGTTGAAGTACGGTTCAGGGGCCGGCAAGTCCAGCACATCGGCCTCCGATGAAGAAGTTCGCGATTGCATCATGAATCGCAAGCCGACGCGCCCTTACTCTTTCCCACGATACGTTTGCACCGACTGGGCAAAGGAGGCGGCTGCTGACTGTGGGCTTACATGCAAGTGAGAGGAACACCGATCCCTCGTATGATTCTCTCACTTATTGTGGCGCTGGCGGTCATCGCTGGCACAGCACTGCTCCTGGTGCAGGGCATGAGAACGGCATGGACTTCGAAGGGGTTGGTAGCCACGGTTGCCTTTGGAGTGGTAGCGGCCGTGGCCTTGGCCATTGGCATTCGCTTTGGGGTTTTCGGTGAGTTCCAGTTGAGCGAGCGCATGCGGATGCAAGGCGCGCCGATTCCGCTGGTTGTATTCGTCCTTGAAGGGCAGAACTGGACTGACTTCGTAAAACCCGCATTCGTCAGTTACATCTGCATGGCAGCCAATGCGCTTTTCCCAATGGGGGTTGTGGGCCTGCTCTGGACGCTTTTCTTTAAGCGCCTTGGCTGAAAGGACGCGCTTGCGCTGTCGGTCAATGGGTGCGTGCCAGTCGAGTGACCACCGCGATTCATCCTTTGCTGATCGACTCCACGGTGATGGCGGCGACGGCGCACTGAGCGGGGTCGAGTTGGGCGTAGCGGGCGGGCCGCGTTCGCACGGCGAGGAGGTCGCCGTCGCGGAGCCGTTGGACGACCCGCTCCAAGCGCCAGCCGGTGAGGGTCACGTCGGCGGTGGCGAAAGCAATGGTCAACTTCTCCGGTGGGGCCTCTTTCCCGGCGGTATCATTGGCCGCGAGCCGGTAGTGCAGCAGTTGGCTGGCGTGGAAGCCGTGGCGCTCGCGTTCGCCCAGGATGAACTCGATGCAGGAGCAGTGCTTTTGCGTGGTGAGAAGGCATTCGTCGTCGTTGAACTGGTTCATGGGATGGATTGAGGGTGAGGGTGAAGTCACACGCCGATGCCGCGGGAGCGGCCACCGGCTTGGGGCTTGATGCCATGTCGGGCGACGCGTTTTTGTTCGAGGGCCTCGCGGACGGTGCGTGGCGGTTTGACGGTCTCGGTGTGCGCCGGTTGCTCCGTCAGCTTCTCGACCTTCTCCGTGACGGCTTCCGGCTTTTGCGCCAGTCCCTCGATGCCGAGCTTGTCGCCGAGCCAGCGGGCGAGTTCTTCCACGACTTGCACGAGACGCTGCACGGGAGTCAGGCGAGTGGCTCTCGTGACGCGCATCGGGCGCACGGTGCGAAAGCGCGATGCCGGCGACGGCACTTTTTCTTTTAGCTGCTGAGGGAGGAAGCCGAGTCTGGCCAGGTCATCGCGCAGTCCCTGGAGTTCGACAGCGGCTTTGCGTTCGTGCGAATCAGTGACGCGGCGGGCAAGCAGATCGGCGTCATCGGTGAAGACGTGGACGCGCTCGCGGCCCCGGGAAATGCTCACGTAAAACTGTTCGCGGTTGACCGCGCCGAACGAGCGCGACGATGCGACCAGCAACACTTCATCGACGGTTTTGCTTTGCGAGGAATGCGACGTGACGGCGTAGCCGTGGGTGAAGATGTTGAAGGTGCTTGGGAGCACTCGCCCATCGGCCAGGGCGATGCGGCCGTTTTGGATCTCCCGGACCTGGACGCGCTCGCCGTTGACGAACTCTTTGCCGTGGTTGGCTTGGAGCAGCAGCATGTCACCGGGCGACACTTTCAGTTCACGCGCTTCCCCAACGTCAATGGCCGAGGCAGAACGGCTGGGAGAAAAGACGACTTCGCGACCATCGGCCCGGCGCAGCTTCAATGACTGGCCCGCGACGCTGACCACCTCAGCCGTTTCATTCTTTGCGAACGACTTGGTTGCCCGGACAAACCGAATCCTCTGCCCCGGCTGGAACTGACCGGGATTTTTCTTTTGGGCCTCGGTCCACGAGAGCGAATCAAACACGCGGAGTGTGTGTTCATCGTGGCTGACGACGCCTTCGGCTTTCAACGCCTCGCGCACCTTGTCGGTGAGGGCTTCAATCTCGGCCCACGTCGGCGAGACCAGCAGCGCGGACTTTCCTTCCTCCGTCGCCTTCACGTAAGCGTCAGCGGCCTTCTGGTAAAGCTGGCCGTCATCGGTCAGGGCTTCCGTCACTGCGCCAAGTTCGAGGAGTTTGGCAAAGGCTTTGTCGGGTTGCTGGTCGGCGGCGAGTTCGACGACCTGGCGGAACGCCTCTGGCTTTTGGCGGCGGATGGTTTTGAGTTCGGCGAACTGGTAACGGGAATACTCCTCGATGATGCGAAGGGCGTCACCACGGGCCACGGAGGCATGCTGGCCGGTGTCGCCTGACAACACCACGCGGGCATCGTGAGTCAGGGCCAGCTCGAAAATCTTGCGCATGTCATCGAGGCCCACGGCGGCAGCTTCATCGACGACCAGGACGGAACGGCTGGACAACTGGCGTTGGGCCATGGGATCGGACAGCAATTTGGCAATGGTCATCGGCTCCGAGGTGGCCGTCCGCAAGGACCGCAAATCTTTCCTGAGTGTGTCCGTGGCGGAAGCGGTCGGGGCACAGAACAGGCAATGCCTACTCTCACTGTGCAGAACCCTGGCGAGTTCCAGGAGGGCGGTGCTTTTGCCAGTGCCCGCCAGGCCGCGAAATCCGGTGAAGCGGTCGCGGCTCGTCAACACATGCACCAGAGCGTTGCGCTGGTCGGGACCGAGCTTGTCCGGTGGTTCGTAACGGTCGGCAATGGACGGGAGGGCGTCACGACCGGCGTTGACGGTGTGAATCAAGAAAAGTTCCTGGGTGAGAATGTCCCGCGTGGAAAACTCCGAACCGACACCGACCAAGCTGGCATCAGCGGCGAGCTTTTCTTTTAGCTGTTCGAGGTTCAGTTGCCCGCGACCCTTGACCAAGGCAGCTTCCAAAATCCGGTGCTGAGGAACGACGGAAGCGCGCTCGAAGACATGAGCGATGCCGTGCTCGATGGCGTCATCAGCAGTCACCCGTTGCGGCCAATCATCCGTCTGACCCGTGGCCCCTTCGACCACTTTGCGCAGCGACCGCTTGTCGAAGAACCCGAGTTCGCCGAGCTGCTGTTCCCGGACTTGCTCATCCGTTGCGCCCTTCAACTTTTTGGGCCGGGTCTGGTGGACGACGTGGGCGACTTCATTCCTCGTCAGCTTCCGACCGAGCTTGTGTTCCTGACGTTTGACGGCCAGGTCGCGTTCTTTCGACCGCTTGGAGAACTGTTCAATCAGTTTGGGAGACACGCCCTCAATCTCGAAAGCCTCGGCGGTGGGACGAATCCGGTAGCCGAATCTCTGGAGGCGCTTGACCAGTTCATTGCGATAGACCTCGGTGCCGTAGTGGATGGCGTCGAACATGGCGGACGTTTGCAGCGCCTTCCATTGTTGCTCTCTGGGGTCGAACGTGGCGTTGAACAGGACGAAGTGAGTGTGCAACTGCGGGTCGAGAGCGCGGGAGGACGTGTGCAGGAACGCAGCACCGACCAGGTTGCCGGTGGTTCTGTCCCCTTCCTCGATGCCGCCTTTTCGGATGCGAGTTCCGGCGAACTGCTCGAGTTCCCGGAGTGCCAACTGAGAAGCTTCCTGGTGTGCCTCGACAATCCTTCGGTCATCCATCGTGACGGCGAGGATGGAGACGGACTTGGGCGGGGCGCATTGAAAGTCGAAGAAGATGCGCCGCTCTTTGGCCGTCACCTGAGTCAGCCGTTCGCCGGTCTCCGGATGTTGATTATCGCAGAGCCGGAGGAACGCTTCACGAGACACGACTTCACCCTGTCGCAAACCCAGCTTCTCGACACCGACACCAATCCATTGCCCGGCCTGCTGACCGACGTCCTGGGCGTAGTAATCGTTATGCGACAGATGCTCGTCGAAATAGGTCGTCGCGGCGCCGCGGTTCTTTTGGGGCTTGCCCGTGAACATGGTCAGGACGGTAGCAGGGAGGCCGACTCATTTTGTGTGGCAGGAACACAATCGACATCGGGGGTTGGGGGCAGACTGTCGGGGTATGACGAGCGGTCATTCATCCGGGGCAGTGTGGCGGAAGGCGGACGCGAGAAAGTGCCCAAGGGGCACAATCTGGTTCACGGGTTGGGCTATGAATCGGGGCACGGCAAGGGCGGACTCGGCGGCGGGGAAAAAGGGAGGAATGGGTATGACACCAACCCCGCTTGAAACCGGTGGGACGCTGCTTGGGCCTTGTCGGCGTGGCTGCTCACCGGATGTTCGGCGGACGGTTCGCGGTCATATCGCGGACACGCCGTCGGAAATCGTTCGGCCATTGGCCGGACGTTCAGCGGCCACACCGTTGCCGGAATGACCATTCAACCAACGAAACAACCATGAGCACACCGATTGATTACACGAAGCTGGCCGCGTCCCTGGACTACGCGGCGTTGGAAAAGAAACTGACGCAGTTGGCGCAAGCGCAACCGCCGAAGAAGCGCAAGAACGCCGCCGACGTGCTGGAGCCGTTGCGCGAGCGACTGCTGACGCTCCATCACAACGGCTGGAGCAGTGGCCAACTGGCCGAGGAGTTGAAGGCCGCCGGAATCCCGGTGAGTCCGGCACGCTTGCGCGACTGCCTCAACCGCTGGGCCAGCGGCGACAACGGCGCTGGCAAACGTCGCGCACGCCGACGGCAGGTTGTCGCGCCGACTGCGGCAACATCGCCCACTTCAACGCCGACGCCGGCGACGCCAAGGAAGCCGGGGACGGACACGCCGCCCGGTGGCTTCACGTTGCGCTAAACGCAGGCCGCCCAATCGCTCCGACCCACTGGCGCCGGCACCGGCTCAAGTGGCGTCGGTTGCCGGAGCCAGAGCGTCGGCGCTGTCGATAGGGTGACGGGCATGGCAGTCGCCCGGTTGTCCGTCGCTGTGCTCGCGTGGCGTGCTCGCGACCGACAACGGTGGAACAAGCGCGAGCCGGAAGATGTTCGCCAACGCGAACAGAATGCCGACGCCGCATCCGCTCACGGGCCGACGCCAAGGCTGGCGGGGGAAACACACGTCATCCTCCGCTTCCTGGTTGGCTTCATGGTATCCTGCGATGCTCGGTATCAAGGTCGTATGGCATCGGCCTCCTTATCCGTCCGCCGGAGCCATCTCCACCTTGACACCTGCGCTTCTCGGATGGGTCGCCCGACCAAAAAGGAAGCGCATGAAAAAATCCAAAATTGACTCGATCACCATCCGTCGCCATCACCTGGGCCTGACGGCGATTGTTTACTCCGAAGGCTACGCCTACGCGGTGCGCTATGCGCCGGACACCCTCGTCACCGAATCGCTCATCCGCAAAAGCTGGCGCGAACAGCGCAGCGCGTTCCGACCCTACAACGACTCGGCGGACATGTTCCTGTGAGTCGCACGGGGGCAGCCGCCCCCTTTTTCATGGACACAGTTACCGCTGGCCGCATCCGCTGCTCATCGGATGGCGGCAATGCTGCCGCGACCGTGACGGGCTAAACGCCGGGGAGCGAACTGCCCGGAGCCGCCGCCTTGTGCTGTCAAGGTAGTGCGTTCGCGCTTCGTAGGCCTGCGCGCTCACGCCTCCACCTGTGACAGCGGCGGCGTTCCGGGCCGGGTTGCTCTTAGGTTCCGGCTTTGGAGAAACCAAAGCCGGAGGCTTTGTCTTTCCATCGGGAACACGGAGGCCGCGCAGCGAACGGCAGTCGCCGGAAACCTGACGGCGCAGTTGCTTGGAGCGCGGGCGGTGCGTCGCTCGTGAGTGTGAGCGCGTAGTCGCGTGCGAAGCGTCGCGGGTTTTTTCTTTTAGCTGCCGCCGTTGTGAGCAGCGCCGGTTCGGTTCCCGTTGCTGCGGCCGTTGCCGTTCTGGTGTCCGGCCACGAAGGTCTCGACGACATCCACAATCTTTTGCTGGTGATGTCGCGGCAGCTTGCTCACGGCCTCGAAGGCCCGACGCGCTTTGCCGGTCGGGCCGGTGCCGCGCTTTTTGGTGGTGGGCACGCCCAACAGATGATCCGTGCTCACGCCCAAGACGGTGGCCAACTGCGCCACTTGTTCGGGCCGTAACGCGACTGACTCGCGCTCCCACCAACTGAGCGCACGTTGCGTGATGCCGAGCTTGTCGGCCAGCTCGCGCTGGCTCAAGCCCGCTTCCTCGCGGGCCGCGACGAGGCGCTCACCGAACGCCGACCGCTTTCGATTGGAGGGTCTGCCCATGTTTGGCATGAGCCAAGGATAACCCGACTTTGCCGCAATACGGGAAAGTGCTTGCACAGATTACCGCAATACGTGAAACTCGCCCGCATGTCAAAGTCTTTGAGTTCGGGCTTGACGGGTTCCGCCAAAAGGCCGCCTTCGATGAAGAAGTTCCGCCGCCCGTTGGACCTCTTCGACTCCGGGGTGTTCGACTGCGTTTACGGCCACTATCCTTGGGACGATTGGGAGCGGGACGCGCTGGCGGCGGGCGTGCCCAAGGAACTGGCGGGGCTGGGCCGATTGACCGTGCGCGAGGCGTATCAGCACGGATGGGACGACCGTTTGAAATCGCTCTGCGGTTGGCACGACCAGGGCCGGCGCATGATTAAGGTGGCGCTCCGCTCGCCGGAGACGGCCCGCAAACGCTGGCAGCGGTTGGCAGTCGCCCGGTTGTCCGTCGCTGTGCTCGCGTGGCGTGCTCGCGACCGACAACGGTGGAACAAGCGCGAGCCGGAAGATGTTCGCCAACGCGAACAGAATGCCGACGCCGCATCCGCTCACGGGCCGACGCCAAGGCTGGCGGGGGAAACACACGTCATCCTCCGCTTCCTGGTTGGCTTCATGGTATCCTGCGATGCTCGGTATCAAGGTCGTATGGCATCGGCCTCCTTATCCGTCCGCCGGAGCCATCTCCACCTTGACACCTGCGCTTCTCGGATGGGTCGCCCGACCAAAAAGGAAGCGCATGAAAAAATCCAAAATTGACTCGATCACCATCCGTCGCCATCACCTGGGCCTGACGGCGATTGTTTACTCCGAAGGCTACGCCTACGCGGTGCGCTATGCGCCGGACACCCTCGTCACCGAATCGCTCATCCGCAAAAGCTGGCGCGAACAGCGCAGCGCGTTCCGACCCTACAACGACTCGGCGGACATGTTCCTGTGAGTCGCACGGGGGCAGCCGCCCCCTTTTTCATGGACACAGTTACCGCTGGCCGCATCCGCTGCTCATCGGATGGCGGCAATGCTGCCGCGACCGTGACGGGCTAAACGCCGGGGAGCGAACTGCCCGGAGCCGCCGCCTTGTGCTGTCAAGGTAGTGCGTTCGCGCTTCGTAGGCCTGCGCGCTCACGCCTCCACCTGTGACAGCGGCGGCGTTCCGGGCCGGGTTGCTCTTAGGTTCCGGCTTTGGAGAAACCAAAGCCGGAGGCTTTGTCTTTCCATCGGGAACACGGAGGCCGCGCAGCGAACGGCAGTCGCCGGAAACCTGACGGCGCAGTTGCTTGGAGCGCGGGCGGTGCGTCGCTCGTGAGTGTGAGCGCGTAGTCGCGTGCGAAGCGTCGCGGGTTTTTTCTTTTAGCTGCCGCCGTTGTGAGCAGCGCCGGTTCGGTTCCCGTTGCTGCGGCCGTTGCCGTTCTGGTGTCCGGCCACGAAGGTCTCGACGACATCCACAATCTTTTGCTGGTGATGTCGCGGCAGCTTGCTCACGGCCTCGAAGGCCCGACGCGCTTTGCCGGTCGGGCCGGTGCCGCGCTTTTTGGTGGTGGGCACGCCCAACAGATGATCCGTGCTCACGCCCAAGACGGTGGCCAACTGCGCCACTTGTTCGGGCCGTAACGCGACTGACTCGCGCTCCCACCAACTGAGCGCACGTTGCGTGATGCCGAGCTTGTCGGCCAGCTCGCGCTGGCTCAAGCCCGCTTCCTCGCGGGCCGCGACGAGGCGCTCACCGAACGCCGACCGCTTTCGATTGGAGGGTCTGCCCATGTTTGGCATGAGCCAAGGATAACCCGACTTTGCCGCAATACGGGAAAGTGCTTGCACAGATTACCGCAATACGTGAAACTCGCCCGCATGTCAAAGTCTTTGAGTTCGGGCTTGACGGGTTCCGCCAAAAGGCCGCCTTCGATGAAGAAGTTCCGCCGCCCGTTGGACCTCTTCGACTCCGGGGTGTTCGACTGCGTTTACGGCCACTATCCTTGGGACGATTGGGAGCGGGACGCGCTGGCGGCGGGCGTGCCCAAGGAACTGGCGGGGCTGGGCCGATTGACCGTGCGCGAGGCGTATCAGCACGGATGGGACGACCGTTTGAAATCGCTCTGCGGTTGGCACGACCAGGGCCGGCGCATGATTAAGGTGGCGCTCCGCTCGCCGGAGACGGCCCGCAAACGCTGGCAGCGGTTGCTCGACACCGACGGCTATCGTGGCGAGTACGACGAGAAAACGGGCGAGTGGGTCTCGTTCTGCTGACCTATGGCCTGGCGCATCCCCGAGGCAGACATTGAGCGCGTCAAACGCGAAACCGACCTGGTCGGACTGGTGCAAAGCCGGGGCATCGAACTCCACAAACATGGAAGCAAGGACTGGATCGGGCGCTGTCCGTTCCACGCCGACCGCGAGACACCCAACCTCATTGTCTCGCCAGATAAAGGACTGTTCCACTGCATGGCTTGTGGCAAGGCAGGCAATCCCATCCAGTTCGTCCAATATCACGACGGCATCAGCTTCCGGCACGCCTACGAAGTGTTGAGCAACGGCCAGGCGGCCTTCGCGGCCCAGCCGCTCCAGAAGCAAACGACCGTGCTCAAGCTGCCCTGTCCGCTCGATCACGACGCCGATGACGCGGCGCTCTTCCAGCAGGTAACGGCTTACTATCACGAACGGCTGAAACAAATCACGGCGGCGCGCGCCTACCTGGCCACTCGCGGCCTGGACAACGAGGAACTGCTCAACCAGTTCCAGCTTGGCTTTGCCGATCGGACGCTGGGCTTTCGCCTGCCGATGAAGAACCGCAAGGAAGGCGAGGCGTTGCGCGCCCGTCTGGCGCAGTTGGGTCTGTGGCGTGACAGCGGGCACGAACACTTCAACGGCTGTGTGGTCGTGCCGTTTCAGGACGAGGCCGGAAACATCGTGAGCTTTTATGGACGGCGGACCACGCGAGGCGAAATCCGGCATCTGTATCCACCGGGGCCGCATCGCGGGATCTTCAACCGCCCGGCGTTGGCCTCCACCGAAATCATCCTATGTGAAGCGGTGTTCGACGCGCTTACCTTTTGGGCCAATGGCTTCAAAAATGTGACGTGCCTGTTCGGCACCGAAGGTTTTACCGACGAACTTTGGCAAGCCATCCTCGCTCACCAGGTGCAGCGCGTGCGCATCGCCTATGACGCGGACGACGCCGGCGAGCGGGCTGCGCAGCGTGATGCCGAACGCTTCCGCGCCCACGGCCTCGAAGTGTATCGGGTCAAGTTCCCTTGGGGGATGGATGCCAACGAATACGCGCAGAAGGTCAAACCCGCTGACAAATCGCTGGCGTTGCTCCTGAACTCGGCCGCCTGGATCGGCGCGGGCGCACGACCACCCAGCCCCCAGCCATCGGCACCCGTGAAGCCGGAAGCGCCGCCACTGAATCCAACACCGGTTGTCGCAGAGAGGACGCAGCCTTTGGCGTTCGAGTCGCCCCATGAAAATCCGCCCGCGCCAGCCCCTTCTTCTTTAGTAGCTGCTGTTAGCGGCTCAGAGAGGGAGACGGCTAAAAAGGAAAGTCTGACCACGCCGCTGTCAGTCACGAGCGAAGTCCCAACCCGTGTGGCGCCGGTGCAAACACCCATGCCGGCCGGCGACAGTGGCCGTGCGCCAGCACCAGCACTTGCCTGCCCACCTGTCCCGACACTCCACCAACGCGGTGAAGCGTGGTTCCTCGACGTGGAAGGCCGCGAGTATCGCGTGGCGGGCCTCGAAAAGACGGTCGGCACCGACACGCTGAAAATCACGCTGCGCTTGCGTTGCGGTGAACGCTTCCATCTCGATCAAGTGGACTTGAGCCGCGACCAGGAGCGTCGCCGCTTCATTGAACGCGCCGCCGAAGAAACCGGCCTGACGGCGGAACTGCTCAAGCGCGACCTGGGGCGTTTGTTGCTCGCGGTCGAACAGGCGCAACTGGATTTGCACAAACCACAGGAGCCAACGCACCTCGTCACGCTTTCACCGGAGGAACGCGAGGCGGCGCTGGCCTGGCTGAAAGCGCCCGGCCTTATCGAACGCCTGCGCGAGGCGTTCCACAAGTCGGGCATCATCGGCGAGGAAACCAACTCGCTCGTCGCTTATCTGGCCGGCGTGAGCCGCAAACTCGAAAGGCCGCTGGCCATCATCCTCCAGAGCGCCAGCGCCGCCGGGAAAACCACGCTCATGGATGCGGTGC
>ERZ795055.4025-NODE-4025-length-10475-cov-3.758445_pt1 | contig 10475 bp, 11 predicted proteins | sample MGYA00375139_ERZ795055 | MGnify/ENA primary metagenome ERZ795055 (study PRJEB30184, sample SAMN05720283) | anaerobic digester metagenome | isolation source: active sludge of municipal wastewater-treating anaerobic digesters | place: USA | collected 2015-01-23 ...
GACAAGAATATTTATGCTCCACTATGGGTTATTGACTTTCCACTCTTTGAATGCGACGAAGAAACTAAACGTTATTATGCTACACATCACCCATTTACATCACCAAACTTAGACGATGTACCATTACTTGATACCGATCCGGGACAAGTACGGGCAACAGCTTACGATATGGTTATCAATGGGGTAGAGTTGGGTGGGGGATCAATCAGAATTCACGATAGTGCATTGCAAAAACGCATGTTCGAATTGCTTGGATTTACACCTGAGAAAGCTCAGGCACAGTTTGGCTTCCTGATGAGTGCATTCCAATATGGAGCGCCACCACATGGAGGTTTAGCTTTTGGACTTGACCGTTTAGTATCGCTTTTTGCAGGGCTCGACAGTATTCGTGATTGCATTGCATTCCCCAAAAATAATTCAGGGCGCGATGTTATGATTGATGCGCCATCAATTATTGATCAGTCACAATTAGACGAATTGAATCTAATGATAACAGTAAAGCAAAATTAAATTATTAACTTAAAAGTATCTTATTATGAATGAAAAAGACATTAAAGAAAGATCAGAAGAGATTGTAGAAGCATTAACTGATTTAAGTCTTGGAAAAGAACCACATTTGTTGTCGAATGATATTTTCAGAAAATTAGGTAAACATCCAAATTTTGAGCAAATTAAAAATGCTTACATTGGATATTTACAAACATTTGATGGGAAAATTGATTCACCTGAAGAAATTAAAATGCTTTTTGATTTTAGAATGAAAATCACAGCATTATTGGACTAATTTAAAAAAGCTGCTTATGGCAGCTTTTTTTGTGACATTAAGACGATCAACTAACGAAGTTTTGTATCTGAGTTTTGAATATTGATTTTTATTCTTTTAAAGTAGAATAAGAATGAGATTTGAATAACTTTGAGTTTTTAATGAGAAGAGGAGGATTTGAATAATTCTATTTGACATAATATAAATTATAAGTATTTTAATACATATTTTTAAACCATAAAAAGAGTCATTTAATCCATTATTTATTTTGCAATTTTTTAAGTTGTATTTTGCTCATAATTAAACCATTGTTTACAGAGTCAGCATTCAGATTTTCAAAAGCTTTTAATGTTATTATTGCACAAGCACGTGCATCATCACCGGCACGATGATGATTGAAACGAATATTATGAAAATCGCATAAATTACCAAGTGAATGACTCGGCAATTCTTTCCAAACTTTGCGCGAAAGACTAACGCTACAAAAATATTCGATCCAAGGAATTGCCAAATCGTAATAATTTAATGTTGATCGCAATACATTCATATCGAAGGCTGCATTATGCGCAACAACAATATTATCTTCTAACCAGGGTTTCAGAATTGTCCATAATTCGTCAAATGTTTTGGCTTGAGATACATCGGCTGTAGAAATTCCATGAACCCGCTGATTCTAGGGATTCATATATGGAAAGCAAGCGGGTTTTATTAACCACGACTCAGTGCGCGTAATTATTCCGTTTTCAACGCGTGTAAGACCAATTTCGCAAGGAAATGATGCATGAGCAGTTTCAAAATCGATGGCTGTAAAGGTCATGTTATATTTTTCTGTTTTTGAAATCAAAAGTTCATATCAAGATTAATAAAAATATGTTTATCTTCATTTGAACATATATGATAACGAAATGTTAGTGAAATCATAATTTCCATAACCCCCACCCGTCCAGCGATGACCTAATCCAACCTGAAATTTGGTATTTATTCGTAAACCGGTCATAGCTTCAAGTCCGGAAGTATGCACTAAATTGGTGTTTTGATAATTTTCATTATCCTGCACCCGATTATCATTATATAGTGTAATTCCGAGAGCCGGTCCACCTTTAATATACCAACTTAATTTATTAGTTATAGGGATGTTGTAGCCTATAAGCAGTGGAATATCAATACTTATACTCGTTTCGTCGGAATAATATGATTGAGCAGTTGTTTCTGAAGCCATATAAATTAAATTTAACTGAGTTTCCCAGAAAAAGTTTTTGATGGTGTTGGGTTTGCTGAACTCAGCTTTCAGCCCTAAATGATACCCTAATTTCGGATTGAAATCATAATTGGAGTCGTATAAATTAAATTGAGGAATATTTATACCCAACGAAACTCCGGTATTTTTTATGGTTTTTTCAACCGGTTCATCAGGCTCAATGTAAACATTTTCTTCCACAATTGGTTCAGCTTCTCCGGGTAAGTAAAACTCTATAATATAAGCAGATACAATATAGCGAACTTCGGTGTAAATAAGTACTGCCTTCGTCTTCATTTCAACTGTTTCGTTAATTATGGCGCGCGATTTACCGATTAAACCGGCATTTTTGAGCATCTTCTCACGTGCTTTGGCTATCATACCACCTTTTCCGGATCCGCCAATACCTAAAATATAACTGGCTGTGGATTCGCCTTCGACATATTTAATAATTTTGTAGTTTTTTTGACTGAGTACTACATCGGTTTGATGTATGTTATTATTATGCGTGAGACCGATCGAAGAACTACATGCTGAAAAGAGTAAACCAGTGGCAACTAATGCGATAAAGAAATAAAATGCTTTTTTCATTGAGTTATTTTTTTACTTAAATAGAGTTAAATAGATTTCATTTTTCAATTTATAAAATCGCCTGCAAAGATAGTTAATTAAGCACAATTACAATTTATAAATCCATTTAAGTAACATGTATTTAAAAAGAAATCCCCAATAAAATGTATTTTTTAGATATATACATTTTATTAGGGATATCATTTTAAAAAAAGGTTGTTTTTTCCTTTTTGAAGTAGTAAATTACACGTCAATCGACTGAATTTCAACCAATAACTCATCTTTCATAACTGATTGTCCGGTTTGAACGCGAATTTTCCGAATCACTCCATTGCAATTGGCAGTGATTTCGTTCTGCATTTTCATGGCTTCAAGCGTAAGTATTGGTTCGCCTTCGTTCACAAGGTCGCCATCCGAAAGAAAAATATCAACAATTTTTCCGGGCATAGGCGCAATTATATTATTTGCATCAATTTTGTTTTCGTCGCTGTTAATCATGCCACGCCGGATATACGAAAAAATAGACTCCAAACTGTATTTATACTCTACGCCGTTCACTTTAATAACAGCTTTGTTTTGATCGCGCGAAACAAGCTCGCAATGAAATCGTTTTCCTTTCCAATCGAATATATAATGAAAATCTTCCTGTTCAACAAAATTTATATCCTGCTCGACACTGTTAATTACAGGGTTCGATTCTTTTGGAATATATATTTTATACCGTTTTCCGCTATCGCGTACAGCTATGAATAAGCGTGAAGCATCTCTTTTATAAATATATGAAGTACCCATTATTTTTATTTACAATTTAAACATTTACAATTTACAATTTTTTCAACATCAACTCATAACTGAATTTAGTAATTTAACCTTTTGTTTAGTACCCAAACATTTAGCGAATCGTGTTTGTAAGTTGGTAAATCGGACGAAAGTTGCAGATATTCAGAGGCATACATAATTGTTGCTGCTAAAGCTCCGATCATTTCGTCTTCTTCATTTTCGAGCATTTCTGGCGAAAAAACCTGATCGACCCAACGTGTGGTATAAGTTGCATTTACAAAATCGGGATGTTTTAAAACTGTTCGGCAAAATGGAACGGTAGTTTTTAGCCCGATAAGACTGAATTCGTACAAAGCAGCGAGTGATTTTTCTATAGCTTCTCCCCTATCCTTCCCATGAACAATTATTTTAGCAATCATGGAATCGAAATAAGGAGTTACTACAGAACCACTTACAACCCCGGTTTCAATTCGGATTGAGCTATCGATTGGAAAATGAATTTTATCGATAAATCCGGTTTGAGGACTGAAACGGTTTTGAGGATCTTCGGTATTTACACGGCATTCAATTGCCCAACCATTAATTTTTATATCCTCCTGATTAATTGTGAGTTCTTCGCCTAAAGCAATTCGAATTTGCCAATCGACTAAATCTACGCCTGTAACCATTTCGGTAACCGGATGTTCAACCTGGATGCGCGTATTCATTTCCATAAAGAAATACGAACCGTCTTCATCCATTATAAACTCAATGGTTCCGGCGGAATAATAACCGATAGATTTTGCAAATCGAACAGCCATATCGCCCATTTCTTTCCGCATTTCTGGTGTAACGCTTGCAGAAGGCGATTCTTCTACAATTTTTTGATGTTTGCGTTGCAACGAACATTCACGTTCGCCCAGATGGATTACATTCCCATGTTTATCACCAAGAATCTGAAATTCAAGATGTTTCGGATTTTGCAGGTATTTCTCGATAAACATATCTCCGTTTCCGAAAGCAGCCAATGCTTCATCAGATGCCGATTTAAAATTGCGTTCTATTGTTTCGGGTTTTTCAACAATACGCATTCCGCGTCCTCCACCACCCGCCGAAGCTTTCAAAATTACAGGATAGCCAATTTTATCTGCAAAACCTTTCGCTGCTCCAGCGTCATTAACAGGGCCATCACTTCCGGGAACCAAAGGTAAACCGGATTTTATTGCCATACTTTTAGCAACTGTTTTCAAGCCCATTTCGCGAATTAATTCGGGTGAAGGCCCTACAAAATTTATATTATTTTCGATGCATAAAGCCGCAAAATCAGGATTTTCGGACAAAAACCCATATCCGGGATGAATCAGGTCAATATTATGAGCCAGTGCTAATTGCACGATTCGTTCCGCATCAAGAAAAATTGCTTTTTCACGCAAACTGTCTTTAGCAGGAATAATTTCATCAGCATACTTCAAATATAAAGCATCGGGTTCTTTATCACTTTTAAATACAACTGCCAACATACCAAGTTTATGCGCCGACCGGATGATTCGTATGGCTATTTCACTTCTGTTGGCTATTAAAATTCGTTTTTTCATTTTAATTTATTATTTCAATATCAGATAATTACCTTCAATGATATTTTTAAATTGTAACCCCGATAGCTATCGGGAAAATTGTAAATTAAAGCGGAATGCTTCCGTGTTTTCTGGCTGGCTTGTGATATTGCTTATTGGATAAAATTTCAAAAGCTGTGATTAGAATTTCCCTTGTTCTGGAAGGTACTATAACTTCATCAATCAATCCAAATTCTTCAGCTTTATAAGGGTTTGCAACATCATTTTTATATTTTTCAGTCAGCTCTTTTTCTAATTCAGCTTTATTTTCAGCCTTCGATAATTCATGTTTGTTTACAATCTTAATAGCTCCGGCAGGTCCCATTACAGCAATTTCGGCTGTGGGCCATGCAAAATTGAAATCTCCACCCGTATTTTTGCTACTCATTACAATATAGGCACCACCATACGCTTTTCTTGTTATCACAGTGATTTTAGGTACAGTAGCTTCGCAAAAGGCATACAATAATTTTGCACCGTTGCGGATAATTCCGTTGTGTTCCTGCTCAATTCCGGGTAAAAATCCGGGTACATCTTCGAGAATTAGCAAAGGAATATTAAATGCGTCGCAAAAACGCACAAAACGAGCGCCTTTAATACTTGCATTTATATCCAATGTTCCAGCCATAACTTTGGGTTGATTGGCTACAATACCAATCGATTTCCCGTTCAAGCGGGCAAAACCCACCACAATATTTTGTGCCCAGCGTTCATGAACTTCAAAAAAAGTATCTTTATCAACAACAATATTGATAATTTCCTTCATATCGTACGGACGGTTCGAATCATCCGGAATAATTTTATTCAGATATTCTTGTCGCGATTTATAAAAACTTGTTTGATTTGAAAGTGGTAGTGCTTCGTAATTATTGGAAGGAATATACGATAACAGTTTGCGAATCAACATAATGGTATGTTCTTCATCGTCCGAAACAAAATGAGCAACGCCACTTTTTGAAGCATGAATGTTTCCACCACCCAAACCTTCCATATCAACTTCTTCGTTCAAAACTTCCTTCACAACATCCGGCCCGGTCACAAACATGTACGATGTTTGATTGGTCATAAAAATAAAGTCGGTCAGTGCAGGTGAATACACCGCACCACCGGCTGCAGGGCCGAGAATGGCCGAAATCTGTGGAATAATTCCGGAAGATTGAACATTATTCCGAAAAATAGTCGCATAAGCCGAAAGACTTTTTACGCCTTCCTGAATACGTGCTCCACCCGAATCCATTAAACCTACGATGGGTGCACCGAGCTTAAGCGCCATTTCCTGCACTTTTGCAATTTTTGTACCGTGTGCAAAACCAAGTGAACCGCCCAATACTGTAAAATCCTGAGCATAAGCAAATACACTTCGTCCCTGAACCTTTCCACTCCCAACAACCACACCATCACCAAAATTATTTTTCCGGCTACTCGCAGGTGTTTGCGATGGCGAAACAAAAGCATCAAACTCAAAAAAAGTACCTTCATCAAAAAGTACATTGATTCGTTCGCGTGCCGTTAGTTTTCCTTTAAGGTGTTGTTTTTGAGCTGCATTATCTTCTAACTCTTGTAAATCTTTTCGTCGCTGTTCAAATATTTGATCTTTATTCATCTATTATTTTCAATTAATAAAAATGTAAATTTTAACCGTAAATTGTTATAACAATTAATTTATACTTTCTGTTTAAATATTTGAAATGTTTTCAAATAATGCACAAAAGTAATTCAATTGTGCATAAATTGATAAAAATTTTATGATTAATTTATAAAAATATCCTTTTAAATTATATTAAACAAATTTGAATATCAATTTAATTATTTACATTTCAATACATTAAGCATTAATAATGAAGCATGAAGTTTAATGCGAAAGGTTCTAATTTATAAAAATGATAAAATATAAATTTATAAATAATTTATGTATATTTATGCAAATATCCAAAGTAAAAAAACTACTACAACAAGCGAAGGTAACATATTTATAATTCTTAACTTCTTTATTTCAAGAATATTAATGCCAAGACCTATTAATAAAATACCACCTACACTTGTAAGTCCCTGAATTAGTACCGGTGTGAAAAATGTAGAAGCGCCCATGGCAATCAAAGTAATCGCTCCCTGAAAAATCAATAGCGGAATTGCTGAAAATACTACACCAACACCAAATGCTGAAGCCAATAACATGGCTGAGAAGAAATCCATTAATGATTTCGTGAAAAGTAATTCGTGCGAACCACGTATTCCTTCGTCTAAAGCACCTATTATTGTCATGGAACCGATGCAAAAAAGCAAAAATGAGGTAATCAATCCTTCTGAAAATTTTTCGTTACCAATACGCAGTTTTTTCTTCAAAAAGTTGCTCATTTTATCCACACCGGCCTCTAAATTCATCCATTCGCCCAGAACAGAACCTATTGCCAAACTACCCACTACAATAAGTATATGATCCATTTTTACCACCATAGTGATACCGATGGCAATTGTAAACAGCCCTACAGCCTGAAAATAAATAGTGGTGACACGTTGGGGCATGTTCTTTTTCAATAACATACCAATTGATCCACCGATAATCACTGCTGCCGCATTAACAAGAGTTCCAAGCATTTTAAAATTGATTTAATGTTTTAACAAAAGTAGTTTTTTTATTTTACAAATTTAAAAATCGAACTGACTTAATTTAAATTTGAATATGCAAATTGAAAAATTATGAAACAAGTGAAATTCTTTTTACTTTTGCAGATTTAAATTACAATTAATATTTAAATGAAAAAAGCAATCGTTATAGGAGCTACTTCCGGCATTGGAAAAGAATTAGTAAAGCAATTAATTTCAGCTGATTACATTACAGGAATAACAGGCCGACGAACAACATTACTCGAAGAACTGAAAGCTGAAAGTCCGGATAAAGTCTGTATAAAAACCTTTGATGTAACTGATACTGAAGATTCGATTAAAAGCCTTCAAGAATTAGTTTTGGAACTCGAAGGACTTGATTTACTTGTTATTAGTTCCGGAACAGGCGATTTAAACGACTCGCTCGATTTTGAAGTTGAGAAAACGACTATCGATACCAACGTAACCGGATTTACTAATATCGCCGATTGGGGTTATGCGTATTTTCAGAAACAAAATTCGGGTCATTTGGTGGCTATAACTTCTATTGCAGGACTTCGGGGTGCAAAAGCAGCGCCGGCATACAATGCTTCGAAAGCATATCAAATCAGTTACCTTGAAGCATTGCGACAAAAAGCCATTTCGTCTCATAAAAACTTATTAATCACCGACATAAGACCCGGATTTGTAGACACACCAATGGCAAAAGGGGATGGACTATTTTGGGTGTCGTCGGCCGAAAAAGCAGCTAAACAAATCTTTGGGGTTATCCAAAAGAAAAAAAAGATGGCTTATATCACTAAAAGATGGGGAATTGCGGCTTTTATTTTCAAACGTATTCCGTCTTATTTCTATAACAAATTCTAAAAAAATATGTACAAAAATACCGGCATTTACCTCACCAATAATTCGGACAAACATAAGGTTATCAACTTAATAGTAGAAAATAAATTACCCGGACTGGTGATAAGTAATGATCAAACAAAAGGGGCTTTGTTCTCAACAATTACGTTAAAAAAGATGCTGAATGATGAGTTGAAGCACGACCATATAATTATCAAAACGGATTTGAACAATGGTTTACAAACCATGTCGAGCGGACAGCAACGTATCGGGTTACTAAATTATTTAATTGCTCGAAATCCTGCTTATTTGATACTTGACGATGTGTATGGAAATATTGATCAGCAAACACAATTGTCTATTAACCAAACTTTTAAAGAAATATCAGCATCCATTCAAATCATTCAGTTATTTTACCGAAAACAAGATCTTTTGCCTTGCATCGATACAGTATTGACAATGAATAACACCAATGAAGTTACGGACTTTGAAGATACAAAAATATTTATCAATAGTAAAAATGATCCGAAAATCAGCAAGAAATTTATTTTGCCCGAACAATATAATACAAATGATATTCAAACAGATACATTAATTGATTTGCGTACAGTTTCAGTTCAGTACGACAAAAAGCACGTGCTGACAAATATAAACTGGATTGTTCGCAAAGGGGAATTCTGGCAACTCGTAGGACCAAACGGTTCGGGTAAAAGTACGCTGATTTCATTGCTGACAGGCGATAATCCAAAAGCGTACGGACAGAATATCACATTGTTTGGAAGAAAAAAAGGTTCAGGCGAATCCATTTGGGATATTAAACGGCAAATCGGATATTTTACACCCGCTATGATTCAGCTATTTACGCATGTTGATACCATCGAAAATATGATTATTTCGGGCTTGAACGATTCAGTTGGTTTGTATGTACAACCAAGCGATATACAAAAAGACATTGCAAAACAATGGATTAAAATGTTGGGAATATCGAAACCCGATAAGTTATTTCATTCGTTGACAGATGGAATGCAGCGCATGGTAATGGTTGCCAGAGCCATGATTAAACATCCACCCTTGTTAATTCTTGATGAACCGACCATCGAACTTGATGATGAGAACAGTGAATTGTTTATTGAAATGGTAAAAGCCATTGCAGCCGAAAAGAAAATTGCAATTATTTATGTGTCGCACAGAAATGAAGATGCACTTTGTCCCGATAAGATTTTTGAACTAATGATTACCGATAAAGGTTATACAGGTGCATCGAAGATACTTAAAAATGCATCCCGATAACATTCATGGTGAAAGAACTAACAACTTTCAAACTTTTCAAACATTACAAACTTCTCTAACATTACAACTTTATGACAATTAAAACATTTACATTCAATCCTTTTCAGGAAAACACTTATTTATTACACGATGAAACCGGTGAAGCAGTAATTTTCGATGCCGGTTGTATGAATGATAGTGAAAAGCGATTGTTGAAAAAATACATCGATGATAATCATCTGATTTTAAAAAGAGTTTTAAATACTCATTTACATATAGATCATCAGTTTGGAAACAAATTTTTGTTTGATACTTTTGGAATTTTGCCTGAAGCTGGTGAAGAAGATGAATTTTTATTGCAGAATGTTGTAAATCAGGCAAGAATGTTTGGACTTCCTATAAACGAAAACGCGCAAGAATTGGGCAAATATATTGTTGATAATCAGGAGATAAAATTCGGGAATAGTGTATTAGTCGCCATTCATGTTCCGGGTCATTCGCCGGGAAGCATGGCATTTTACGCTCAAAAAGAAGGTTTTTTGATTGCAGGTGATGTGCTTTTTCAGAATTCAATTGGCCGAACAGATCTTGAGCGTGGTGATTATGCAACACTAATTCGTTCAATCACCAATCGATTGCTTACCTTACCCGACTCTACTTTAGTATATTGTGGACACGGACCGACCACAACTATTGGAAACGAAAAAGTAAATAATCCGTATTTGTAGAATTATATGAAATTAAGAATCCCGAAAGCTTTCGGGAGAAATCAGAAATTAAAAATTGAAATGTTAGGTTGAAAATGTGTAATAACTTT
>ERZ795055.4027-NODE-4027-length-10472-cov-7.735336_pt1 | contig 10472 bp, 7 predicted proteins | sample MGYA00375139_ERZ795055 | MGnify/ENA primary metagenome ERZ795055 (study PRJEB30184, sample SAMN05720283) | anaerobic digester metagenome | isolation source: active sludge of municipal wastewater-treating anaerobic digesters | place: USA | collected 2015-01-23 ...
GGCGGCAACTGTCCAATCGTCTCCGCTGCCCGATAAAACGCCGCGAAATCCTGACCCTCTCGCTCGTACAGCGCCAGAAACGCCGGAACCAGCCGGTGATAGGTGCTGATCCCGGCCAACTTGGCGTTGTTCAAATCCTGGTTGAACCAGCGGTCATAACCGGCGTAACCGCCCCACTGTTGCTTCAAATCCTGATAACGGTCGTGCAACTCCGCCAGAATACGCTGCTTGCCGGCTCGTTTTTCGGCCTCGCTCCGGGGGGAAGTGTAAAGCGCCGCCAACCGTTCGCGGGCCGTCGCCACCAAGTGTAGAAATGTCTGACGCCGCTGATAATCCGCCGCGTAGTCTTCCCGTTCGCGCGCCGCGCCGCGCCGGTCCAGCCAGCGTTCTACGCCCAGCCGGCCCACGGCTGTCGCAAAGGCTTCATTGAAAGCGGAATCATCAGCGATATACAGGCGTTGATGCGCCAGTTCGTGGAACATGAGTTCCGCCAAGCGCCCGGTTGGCCAGTGGATGAACGTATTCAGCAATGGATCGTCAAACCAGCCCAGCGTCGAATAGGCGGCGACATCGGCGACGTAGACATCCTCGCCGCTGGCCCGCAGATCATCGGCCAGGCGGCGCGCAGCCTCGGCATCAAAATAGCCACGATAGCTCAGGCAACCGACGATCCAGAAACACCACTGGTGCGGCTCCAGGCTCAGTTCCGGCGCAGCGAACACGTTTCTCACCGCCCAGGGTCGCCCCAGATCCGCATAATCCTGATAGCTGGCATTGTCGGGCAGGGCCAGCTCGACGCTGGCGAAGGCGCGCAACTCTTGCGCTGTCGTCAGCCGCCGGCGCAGTTCCGGCGATGTGGCGGGATCAGCCAGCGCCTCGGCCACCGGCTGGCGGACTTGCCACAAGGCCCACTGGCCCAGCGCCGCCTGCCGGTAATAGGCCAGATCGGCGCAGCCGGCCAGCGTCAGGGCAACACCGACCAGCGCGATCAAAATTCCTGCAATTCGCTGCAACATGGATAAAACGGTCTATGGTTTATCCGCACGACGGCCGATCCTGCTGGCCGCACCCATCACTGAATGAGCATACCCATCATGGAAATCTATCTGGTCGGCGGCGCAGTGCGCGATGAACTGCTGGGCCGACCCATCCGTGAACGCGACTGGGTCGTGGTCGGCGCGACGCCGGACGAGATGCTGGCGCGCGGCTTCCGCCCGGTTGGCAAGGACTTCCCGGTGTTCCTGCACCCGGACACCCACGAGGAATACGCGCTGGCCCGCACCGAGCGCAAGACGGCGCCAGGCTATCACGGCTTCAGTGTCCACGCCGCCCCGGAGGTGACACTGGAAGACGATCTGGTACGCCGCGACCTGACCATCAACGCCATGGCGTGCGATGGTCGGGGCCGGTTGATTGATCCCTGTCATGGCCGCCGTGATCTGGAAGCACGCTGGCTGCGCCATGTCTCGCCGGCCTTCGCCGAAGACCCGGTGCGTATTCTCCGGGTTGCCCGCTTCAGCGCCCGCTACGCGCCACTGGGTTTTCGGGTCGCGCCGGAAACGCTGGACCTGATGCGCGCCATGGTCGCCAGCGGCGAAGTGGATCATCTGGTTGCCGAGCGGGTCTGGGCGGAAACCGTGCGCGCCCTCGGTGAACCCGGTCCGGGCCAGTTTATTAGAACCTTGCGCGACTGCGGCGCGCTGGCGCGGATTTTCCCGGAACTGGAGCGATTGTTCGGCGTGCCGCAACCGCCCGTCCATCATCCCGAAATTGATACCGGTCTCCATACCTTGCTGGCGCTGGAACAGGCGGTGCGCTTGAATGCCGACCCGATCACCCGCTTCGCGGTGCTGGTTCACGATCTGGGCAAGGGAACCACGCCTTCCGGGGAATGGCCACGCCATATTGACCATGAGCAACGCGGCGCGGAGCTGGTGCGCGCCTTCTGCCAACGGCTGCGGATTCCCAATATGTACCGGGAATTGGGCGTGCTCACTGCGCGCTTTCACACCCATGTCCATCGCGCTCTGGAATTGCGCCCGAAGACCTTGCTGAATACCGTGCAGGGTCTGGATGCGCTGCGCAAGCCGCAACGATTCGAGCAGTTTCTGGTAGCCTGCGAAGCCGATGCCCGAGGCCGGCTGGGATTGGAGAACCGCGATTATCCTCAGGCCGATTTCATGCGCCGGATTTATCGAGCGGCGGCGGGCGTACCGGTGCAGCCGTTGCTCGAACAGGGCTTGAGTGGCCTGGCGCTGGCCGAGGCGTTGCACCGGGAGCGGCTGGCGGCGATGACCGAGGCGCGGCGGGAATTCAAAGTGCTCTGCTCCGCCTGACACCCCCTTCCCATTCTCAGTCCCAATCCCCCCACAAGGCTTGCACCCCTGCTAGCGCCGCGACGCCGGCGGTTTCGGTGCGCAGAATGCGCGGCCCCAACCGGATGCCGGTCAATCCGGCCTGGTGGGCCTGGGCGATTTCCGCTGGACTCAAGCCACCTTCCGAACCGATCAGCAGCGTAACCGTTCCTGCTGGCCGTTCCAACCCGCGCAAACCGCGCTCGGCCAACGGATCGAGCAGCAGGCGCCAGCCCGGTTCGAGCGGCTGGTTGAGCCATGTCGGCAGCGGCAACGGTTCCCGTAATTCTGGCAGCCGGTTTCGTCCACACTGCTCGCAGGCGCCGATGATAATGCCGCGCCAATGCTGGATTTTCCGCGCCAGCCGGTCGCCGCTGAGGTCCACGCCGCCGCGTTCGGTAAACAGCGGCTGGATAACGGCGACGCCTAGCTCAACCGCTTTTTGCAACGTGTAATCCATCTTGTCGCCGCGCGAAACGCCCTGCGCCAGCAGCACCCGCAACGATGATTCCACCGCGCCGGGCAGAGCTTCGGTCACGTGCGCCTGGGCCTCCCGCTTGTTTACCGCCGTCAGCGTCGCCGCGAATGCACCGCCCGCGCCGTTGAACAACACCAACGCCGCGCCCGGCTTGAGCCGCAACACCCGCACTGCATGGTTAAACGCATTGTCGTCCAGCGTCACGGTCGCGCCGACGGTCAGCGGCATGGGTAGATAGAGTCGGGGAATACGCATGTGGATGTAAGCCTGCGATGGAAACCTTTCAGCGACTACAAAGCAAAGGCGATCGATTTGCTGAGGCGCGTCGTCGCCGTCAGCCTGCGCACCCAGGAAATCGTCAACGCCATACGCGATTTCCATCAGGCCGCCAACGACAGCCGCCATTGACGCCTCGGCGACTGGATAAGCGGCAACGCAAAGGCCCCGTTAAACGGGGCTTCGCGAACGGCTGGATAAGGGTCGGAGTAGGGTGGATGAGCGCAGCGAAATCCACCATCAAAGGCGATCAAGGAGGTGGAGTTCGCTGCAAATGGTATCCGGTGGAGATAACGTCAGGCGACCTGCTCCAACGCCGGTTGCAGAGTGGCGGTCTGAGCGGCCTCTTCGGCCCGCCGTTCCAATTCCTTCGCCACCCCGGCTTCCACCATTTGCCGGAACAGATCTTTCAGCATCACCATCACCGCTGCCACTGCCAACAGGGTACCTGCTACGCCGAAAGACAGGGTAAAGCTGCCCGTGGTCGCCTTCATCATCTCGGAGGCGCGGCCCAGCACGAAGCCGCCCACGCCCCAGGCCGTGAACAACAAGCCGTAGTTGGCGCCGAAGTTCTTCAAGCCCCAGAAATCCTTGGTGATCGCTGGGAATAACGCCAGGTTGGCGCCATAGTTGAAGCCGATCAGGGTCGCAATGATAACCAGCAGCGTGGCGCTCGGATGCTCGGCGCCGATCACGGGGATCGCCATGAACATCAGGATCGCCTGGAAGCCCAGCATCAGCGACAAGGTCAACATGCGGCCAATGCGGTCCGACAGCGAACCGGCGATGATGCGGCCCGCCGCATTGCCGACGGCCAGGATGACCACCGCCAGGAACGCCAGTTCGCCCATGCTCTGCTTGGCCATGCCAGCCACGCTGCCGATCACCATCAGACCCGCGCCAGCGCCGATGAAATAAACGATCCACATCACATAGAAGGAACCGGTTTTCAGCATCTGCGATGAAGTGAAATCCTGCACCTTAGCGGCTGGGGCGTTTTTGGCGGCTTGCGCCTTGGCAGCAGCGCCACCGAACAGATAGCCGGCGGGAGGATTGCTCAGCAGGAGGGAGAACAGCCCGACGACGATAGCGAACGCGATGCCAAAGAACATCATGGCGCCCTGCAAACCCACGGTTTTCAGCAAATACATGGACAGCGGCGCGATATATACCGAGGCCAGCCCAAACCCGGACACCACGATGCCGGCAATCATCCCGGTCTTGGCGGGCGGAAACCATTTGAGAGCCGGCGGCGTGGCCGAGGAATAACCAAATCCGAATCCCATTCCCGCCAGTCCCCCGAATCCCAACACCCATAACCAATAGTTGGTGGTTTGCGACAAAAGAAGGAACCCAGCTCCGACCAGCAGGCCGCCGATCATGGCGGTATAGCGCGGGCCAATGCGGTCCTGGCATTTGCCGGCCAGGATCATGGAAAAGGCGAATACCAGACAGCAAACCGCATAGGGATCATTGATCGAGGCCAAATCCCATTGGAATGGCCCGCCCTGCTTAATCGAATCGCTGATCGCGCCCTTGAAAATACTCCAGGTGTAAAGAACACCCAGGGCCAGATTGATGCCGGTTCCCGCCAATACAACGGTCCAGCCTTTACGATTCATTGACTGTGCCATGATTTGATTTCCTTCCTTATGGTGTGCTTGTTTCAATTAGAGTCGTTGGAGTAGACCTGCGGTGATGATCAGTCTCCGATTTCTTCGAAGCGGGCGCTGGGGCACTGGAATCCGCGATTCCGAATAACCGGCCTAGGGCCCGGGTCAGACGGACTGTTTCATCATGAACGATCTGGAGAAAACGCCGCTGCGCCTCGCGATCCTCAATCGGACTCGCCAGCAAAATCTCGGTAAACGAGCGAATGCTGGTGAGCGGCGTGCGGATTTCATGATTCAAGACCGTCATAACCTCGCGGTCGAATTGCAAGGGAAACAGTAACCCCCCGCTGGGCATACAAACCCGGTGGTCCATCACAGGGGGGTGCTGGGCGGATTCCGCTCCATCATGATTGAGGCGGTCCCTGCTCAATTCCTGATACCGGGCACACTCCTCATAGTGAGCGGTGCAATGCCGGACGATCACTTCCACGTGATAGGGCGAAATGTAGCCAGCCCCCACATCACAGGGGTCAATGCTCTGCCCGTAGAAAGGGCAAACCCGCTGGCCATTCATGTTCGCTCGATTCCCTGTTGTTAGCTTGCTCCTGAAAAGGCAACATCCGCGCCAACGGGCGTAGCCCGGTGCGTCTATCAAAACTGGTTTATTTTTTAGCGGGTTAGGCGAGGAAGGAGCCAGACTGACGGAGGGGTAGTTGCGGTGCTGCGAACGGCTCAGTTACCTGATTAGATACAAAAAACTGATCGAAATCAGGCGGGGATCAGATAATAAATTATCAATTTCAATGGGTTATTTTCATGCTTGTTCATCAGAGAATTTTTCGCAGCCTTGCTGGATGCCGTTTGCGGAAATGCCAAAAACCTTCCATAGCAGTCAGCAATTACAACGATCAACTCGTTAGCGCAGGCCGTATTTCTTGATCTTGCGGTAAACCGTGGCGACATTCATGCCGGCCTGGTGGGCGACTTCCTCGATGTTGCCGCCGCTGGTTTGGAGAAGCCGGCCCAGATAATCGGCTTCAAAGTGCGCCAGCGCCGTACCGTAATCCATCTCGCCGATAGTTCCAGCAAACGCCGTGCTTTTGCGCGGCAGGTTGAGAAACTGGGCCAGCACCTCAATCCCAATATAATCGTTGCTGTCAACCGCCATGGCGGCTTGCACGACATTGCCGAGCTGACGGATATTGCCTGGCCAGTCATGCTGGATCATCGCTTCCATCGCTTCACGGCTAAAGCCTTTGACGTTCGTGCCAAACCGCTTGTTCTGTTCCTTGATAAAATGGGCGACGAGCAGGGGAATATCGGAGCGGCGCTCGCGCAACGGCGGGAGTCGCAGATGAACCACATTGAGGCGATAGTACAAGTCCTCGCGGAAAGCGCCGCTTTGTATAGCGGCTTGCAAATCGAGATTGGTGGCGGACAGGACGCGCACATCTACCTTGACTGGAGTCGTATCTCCCACCCGGTAAAATTCCTGTTCCTGCAGAAAGCGCAACAGGGTTTTTTGCACGTTCGGAGGCAGGGTGCCGACTTCATCGAGAAAGAGAGTGCCGCCGTCCGCAGTTTCGATCAGCCCCTTATGATCGCGATCCGCTCCGGTGAAAGCGCCCTTGCGATGGCCAAACAGTTCGCTTTCCAGCAACGCTTCGGGGATAGCGCCGCAATTGATGGCAACAAACTTGCCCTCCTTGCGCCGGGAATAATGGCGAATCGCGCGCGCCACCAGTTCCTTGCCGGTGCCCGATTCCCCACTGATCAGCACCGGAATGTCGCGGATCGCCACTTTCCGCGCTGTTTCGAGCAGACTGAGCAGATGCGGTGAATTACCGACGATGGAACCTTGCCAGGCTGCCAGTTCTTCCTTGAGTTGGCGATTCTCCGCGATCAGTTCGGTTTGACGCAGGGCGTTGTGAATCCGCGACAGCAGTTCTTCCGGCTCAAACGGTTTGGTCAGGAAATCATAAGCCCCTTTGCGCAAAGCCTGAACCGATAAATCAACCGTGGCGTGCGCTGTAATCATGATGACCGGTACAGAAGGGTCCTGCTGCTTGACCTTTTGCAACACATCCAGCCCGTTCATCACCGGCATTTTAATATCGGTAATCACCAGATCGTATTTACCCGGGGCAAAGCCTGCCATGGCGTCGAGCGAACGGGTATAGGCCGAAACCGCGTAATCCTGATCCGTGAGAATGGCCTCCACCATCCGGCACACGGCCTCATCGTTATCTACGACTAAAATCCGCTTTTTGGAATTCGCCATCATGCGGACTCCCGGTGAGTCAACAAACTGACGGTTACGGTCGTGCCTTGACCAACCTCACTGGTGACTTCGATCCGGCCTCCATGTTGCTCCACGATGGTTTTGGTGATCGCCAGACCCAAGCCGGTTCCCCGCGCCTTGGTCGTGAAGAAAGGTTCAAAGATTTTTTCCAGATTTTCCGGGGGAATGCCCGCGCCCGAATCCTGAAAGGTCAGTTTCACATCGCCATCCTTGTTCAGTGTGGTTCCCACGGCCAGGCGCCCCCCGTCGGGCATGGCCGCGCCGGCGTTCAGCATGAGATTCATGGCGACCTGGCGAATCTGATCGCCGTCCACCCAAATCCGGGGCAACCGGGAATCAAAATCCGTGACGATATTAACTGCATCCATATCGGTATGATGCGCCGCGAAATCCACGATTTGTTCGAGCAGGGCGTTGATATCGGTTTCTTCCAGAGCGGGCTTGGGCACCCGGGCGTAGCTCAGCAAATCCTGGACGATGTTTTTGCACCGTTTGCTTTCGCGCTTGATCTCCTGAATGTATTTGAATCCGGGGTCATCCGGATTCATTTTATTCTCCAGGTAGGCGGCATAGCCCAGAATGACGCCCAGCGGGTTATTGATCTCATGCGCCACCTCCGAGGACAGCACGCCGAGCGAGGCCATCTTGTTCTGCTGCGCAAGGCTGGTTTCCAAATCCTTGTTCGTGCGTAATACTTCCGTCATCCGATTGAAGTTGGCGGCCAGTTCGCCGAGTTCATCGTTGGCGGTAACAGCGATTTGGGTGTCCAGGCGGCCCCGCTTGACTTCCCGTATTCCCGCAATCAGGCGCTGAATGGGATCTGTCAGGAGTTTGGAGGCGAAAAACACCAGAAGGACCGAGAATGCGCCAACTACAAAAGTCAGCAGACCCATACTGGACAGGATGCGCCTTTCGATCTCATTAGCCGGCTCGTAGAATTCATTCTCATAAGAACCTACAGCGACAATCCAGTCCCATGGGGCAAAATACTGATAGCGCACAATCTTCATTCGACTGGTCGCATCAGTTTCGTTCCGCCAGGGATAGCGGATCCAGCCGTTCTTGCGTTCGATCATCTCACGGATAAAGTAACGGCCATCCTGATCTTTTTGATCGTAGATGCTCTGACCTTCTCGAAACGGATGGAGTGTCAGTTCGCCGCGCGTGGTCATGGCGTAAATATAGCCGGTCACGCCGACCGCCTTGTCGAGGATATTTTCCTTGAGTTCCTGCAAGGCTTTTTTTTCAAAAGCTACATCCTCATAGGTCTCTTCCAGATAACCGCCTGCTGCAATGATCCAATCCCAGGGCTGGAAGTACCTATAAGCCACAATCTTGTTTCGAGGCTGAGCTTCCCCCAGGCTTTCATTACGCCAGGGATAGACGATGTAAAGCACTTCGCCCGGTTTTGCGGCGACCGCTTTCTCGCCCATCTCCCGGATAAAATAGCGCCCCTTCTCATCCTGAGCGTCAAAAATATTTTCGCCTTCCTGAGCGACGTGGATGGTCAAGTCGCCTTTGGAGGTCATGGCATAGAGATAGCCGGTTTCGCCTACGCTAATGTTCTTGAACGCCTTTCTGACTTCCTGTTGCGCCTCCGCCAGGGTGTGCTGACCGCTCGCATACTGCTCCTGCTGAACTGTGACGAGGCTGTAGGCAAACTGCGCCAGGGTAGCCAGATTGTTGTAAACGGTCCGCCGCTTGTCTTCCTTGTACACCTCAAACTGCTGATAGTGCGCGTTCAGGAGGTCCAGGGTGAACTGGGCCATGTGCTCCAGATCGGAGCGGGTAGCCTGCGTAATGCCCACATACGCCTGCTGCTCGGAGACATAGCCGACGATCACGCCCACGCTGAGCACCGGCAGCAGCACCAGGGGCAAAACCACCGCGATTAGCTTTCCCCGAATCTTCAGGTCGCGCAGGACACGCCGCATGTCGCTCACTCGATCAATCATGGCTGCTTAAGGGAAGAGGCTTACGGGAAGGGTTAGAATGACATCGCCGCCGATCAGCAATAATGTCCATTCTGTCTGTCAGTATAGACGCCGATTCTCCCGTCCGCCGGCGGGCGAGGGGGGCTGAACAGCTACTGATTGCCGCTTGCAGGCGCTCGTGTGATCATGATGGAACGGCTGGCGACCGTAACCAACCCTTTCGTTCACCGTTCTTAAAGGCAGCAATATGTCCGATGTCAAGAAAGTCGTGCTGGCCTATTCGGGTGGCCTGGATACCTCGGTCATCCTGAAATGGTTGCAGGACGTGTATCAATGCGAAGTGGTGACCTTCACCGCCGACCTGGGCCAGGGCGAGGAGCTGGAGCCGGCGCGGCGCAAAGCGTTGCAGTTCGGGATCAAGCCGGAAAATATCTATATTGATGACCTGCGCGAGGAATTCGTGCGGGATTTCGTGTTTCCCATGTTCCGGGCCAACGCCATCTACGAGGGCGAATACCTGCTCGGCACGTCTATCGCCCGGCCGCTGATCGCCAAGCGCCAGATCGAAATCGCTGAATTGACCGGGGCCGACGCCGTCGCCCACGGCGCTACCGGCAAGGGCAACGATCAGGTGCGCTTTGAACTGGGCGCCTACGCGCTCAAGCCCAATATCAAAGTCATCGCCCCGTGGCGCGAGTGGGATTTGCTGTCGCGCGAGAAGCTGCTGGCCTACGCCGGACAACATGGCATCCCGGTCGAAATGAAGCGCGGAGTGCAGTCGCCGTATTCGATGGACGCCAACCTGCTGCACATTTCCTACGAAGGCGGGGTGCTGGAAGACCCATGGAACGAGCCGGAGGAGGCGATGTGGCGCTGGACGGTGTCGCCGGAGCAAGCGCCCGATCAGCCGCGCTTTATCGAGCTGGAATACCGCCATGGCGACGTTGTGGCGATTGATGGCGAGGCGCTCACGCCCGCCGCCGTGTTGACCCGGCTCAATCAGTTGGGCGGCGAACACGGCATCGGGCGGCTGGACTTGGTGGAAAACCGCTACGTGGGCATGAAATCGCGCGGCTGCTACGAAACTCCCGGCGGAACCATCCTGCTCAAGGCGCACCGGGCCATGGAGTCGCTGACCCTGGATCGTGAAGTAGCGCACCTCAAGGATGATCTGATGCCGCGCTACGCCAGCCTGGTGTACAACGGCTACTGGTGGAGTCCGGAGCGCAAACTGCTGCAAACCCTGATTGACGCCTCGCAGGCGTCGGTGAATGGCGTGGTGCGGGTCAAGCTGTACAAGGGCAATGTGATTGTTGCCGGGCGCCAGTCAGAGGACAGTCTGTTCGACATGAACATCGCCACGTTCGAGGACGACGCCGGCGCCTACAATCAAAAGGACGCCGAGGGTTTCATCAAGCTGAACGCGCTGCGGATGCGCATCGCGGCGCTGAAAGGACGGCGTTAACCCGTCAGTAGGGGCACGGCGGCGCCGTGCCCCGTGCTCACAGCGCGTAA
>ERZ795055.4029-NODE-4029-length-10469-cov-14.996639_pt1 | contig 10469 bp, 8 predicted proteins | sample MGYA00375139_ERZ795055 | MGnify/ENA primary metagenome ERZ795055 (study PRJEB30184, sample SAMN05720283) | anaerobic digester metagenome | isolation source: active sludge of municipal wastewater-treating anaerobic digesters | place: USA | collected 2015-01-23 ...
AGCAGGTGCTCGTTGGCTTCTCGGAATCAATCGAGAATCAGCTATCCTTGGTCGGTATTGTCCAGACAGGGATTGAGTTTGTGTGATCGCATCTTCTTGCCTTGTTGATCGGCGGCAATGTGTTTTGCTGCCAGATTCAGCGCATTAGCTGGCTGTTGAATTCGCTGAAAATCGATGACGCGCCTGCCACTGGTGAGCAGAGCCGGCTGCTATCTGACACTGAAACTACCGGTTTTTTGCCCTTGCGCTGTGATGCGGGTTTGCATCGCGTGTGGATTTGCCGCTCATTGCCGCACTTCCTGCGGTAACGCGAACATTATTCGCGCCATCCGCGTGAGATTGCTCTCAGTCTTCGTCAATTTGAACTGTTAATCGACTCGCAAGATACCGCGGAACACTGTCTGAATTTCCGGGGTTGGCTCCGCGAAACCCAGAGCGATTCGGAGTGGGGTAAAATTCGTCATTGAGATCAAGCATGTTTCTCATGAATTGAGTTTTGCCAAGACAATTTTTTCTTAACCATTGTGGAGAATAGAGTGACTGTTGCAGTAATCACTGGCATTACTGGTCAAGATGGTGCTTACCTCGCCGAATTCCTGCTTGATAGGGGTTACACGGTTTTTGGTACATATCGGCGTACTAGTTCGGTCAATTTCTGGCGAATCGAAGAGTTGGGAATCGATCAACATCGAAATCTTTGCTTGGTCGAATATGACTTGACCGATTTGTCTTCCAGTATCCGTTTATTGCAATCGACGGGGGCTACGGAGGTCTATAACTTGGCGGCGCAAAGCTTCGTCGGAGTTTCATTCGATCAGCCGGTGACGACCGCGGAAATTACCGGCATCGGCCCCTTGAACCTCTTGGAAGCGATTCGCATAGTCAATCCAAAAATTCGTTTCTATCAGGCTAGTACTTCCGAGATGTTCGGCAAGGTACAGGTGATTCCTCAAGTGGAGTCCACGCCGTTCTATCCTCGCAGCCCTTATGGTGTTGCCAAGTTGTATGCGCACTGGATGACTATCAATTACCGCGAAAGCTATGACATTTTCGGTTGCTCGGGCATTCTCTTTAATCACGAATCGCCGCTGCGTGGCCGAGAGTTCGTGACGCGCAAGATCACCGATTCTGTGGCTAAGATCAAGTTGGGACAACTGAATGTGCTGGAGCTTGGCAACATGGATGCCAAGCGCGACTGGGGTTTTGCCAAAGAGTATGTGGAAGGCATGTGGCGCATGTTGCAGGCGGATGAGCCGGATACTTATGTGTTAGCGACCAATCGCACCGAGACGGTTCGCGACTTCGTTTCCATGGCATTCAAGGCGGCGGGTGTTGTAATCGACTTCAAGGGAGAGGCCGAAAACGAAGTCGGCATCGATGCGGCAACTGGCAAGACCGTGGTCAGAGTTAATTCCAAATTCTATCGCCCGGCAGAGGTCGAATTGTTGATTGGTAACCCGGAAAAGGCTAAGCAGAAACTTGGTTGGGAGCCGAAGACGACGCTTGAGCAATTGTGTGCAATGATGGTCGACGCCGATTTGCGGCGCAATGAAAAGGGCTTCTCGTTTTGAGTGATTCGGACGTCTGCTGGGTGTATGTTTCTCTGGTTACCCGCTTGGTGCTCGTGCGACAGGAGGAAGGGGTAGCGGCAGATCTGCGTCCATCGTCTGATCTTGAGAACAGGGCTTGATTCCGGCGTTTCAATTTACGTATGAACTGGCCTGAAACGTGACGAAGGATTACTTTACCTATCGGGGAAATCCTTCGATCACGGGTTCCCGCCAAGCCTTCCGGGAGGCGTTCGACAAGGGTTTTGTTGCGGATGACGCTTGGGGGGAATGATTCAGAGTTGGAATCAGACTTTCGATACCGACAATCAAAAGATTGCCGATGCCATTGTCGGTTGCATCATTAATCGATATTTTCCGCTTTTCGAGGCGTTTCGATCTCGTATAGCGAGATTGGTGGGATAGGGGGCATTTGCGTTTTGGATTTCCGGATGATGTCCTTCCAAGAGGGCTGGCCGTTTTGGTGGGCGATCGATAGGTCCTGCTACAAATCGATAATCCGGACTTGCTAGCCCATATCGAGCGTGTCGGGGTGAAACTTCTTCCGGAGGCCTGAATGACGAGTGCACTGAGGCTGGAGAATTGACGGGATGTCACAAAAAAGAGCATTGATTACAGGCTTGGCTGGCTTTACTGGCCGGTATCTGGCGAGCGAACTGGAGTCGGCTGGCTACCGGGTGTTTGGTACAGCTCACGTAAACGAACCGTTGGGCAAGGACATGGTTGCGGTCGACCTCTGTAATCGTGCCGAATTGGAGCGTGCCGTTGCCGACATCAGGCCGGATGTAGTTGCCCATTTGGCAGCCATTTCCTTCGTGGCGCATGGGGATGTCGAGGCGATTTATCGGACCAATGTCATCGGAACGCGCAATCTGCTCGATTCCTTGGCCAGTCTTGCCGATAAACCGCGGTCGGTGCTCCTGGCAAGCAGTGCCAATATTTATGGCAATGCCTCTGTCGCGTTGATCGATGAGTCAGTGGCGCCTTCTCCTGCAAACGATTACGCCGTCAGCAAACTGGCGATGGAGTACATGGCACGCTTGTGGATGGATCGTTTGCCGATCGTCATGACTCGCCCTTTCAACTATACCGGCGTCGGCCAGGCGCCCCAATTTTTGCTACCCAAGATCGTCGGGCATTTTCAGCGAGGCGAGCGGGTTATCGAATTGGGAAATATCGATGTGGAACGCGATTTCTCGGATGTTCGCATGGTGGTCAGGGCGTATGCGGCCTTGCTCGCCAAGGCACCGGCTGGCGAGGTTTTTAACGTCTGTTCTGGTCAGGCGTATTCACTGAAGGATGTGTTGGCAATAATGGCGGAGATTGCCGGCTATGAAATCGAGGTGAGCATTAATCCGGCGTTCGTGCGTGCCAACGAGGTGAAACGCTTGCAGGGCGATACCGGAAAATTGCGGCGGGTGATAGGTGATGCGGGAGCGATCCCAATGCGCGACACCTTGCGCTGGATGTACGCCAATGCGTGATGAACCGCTCAGGGTTGGCATAAATGCAATGGCCTTGCTGTCACCTCGCACTGGGATTGGACAGTACATATACCATCTTGGGTTAGAGTATCTGAATGAAGAAGATATTGTTCCAAGTTTTTATTATGGCACTTGGAAAAAACAACTTCGTCCGCAAGCAGTTCCAAATATTGATTTGGTCAAGTCCTATATAAAAAAGACTATTCCTTGGGCATATATAATCAAAAAACACCTCTTTCAGTTACCCTTCTCAGCGGGATTATTGAAACATCCGGTGGACGTTTATCACGAGCCAAATTATCTGGCCTTTAGTTTTTCCGGACCATCTGTAATCACGGTCCACGACCTTTCCTGGTTGCGTCATCCCGAGACGCATCCCAAGCAGCGCTTGGCTGCGATGGATCGATATTTTCCCGGTTCTCTTGAACGAGCGTCAGCAATTCTTACCGACTGCAGTTATGTGAAGCAGGAACTCGTCGAGACATTCGGGCTGGACCCTGAGCGAGTGACGCCGGTGTTGTTAGGGGTATCCCCCGATTTTTTCCCGCGCGCGCCGGCAGAGTGCAACGCATTCCTTGCCGAACACGGATTGGCGCATGGACAATATGTGTTGTCGGTCGGTACGCTTGAGCCGCGCAAAAACATCCCGGCCCTGATCGATGCGTATTCGATGTTGCCCACTGATTTGCAGCAGCGCTTTCCGCTGGTTCTGGTCGGTATGCGCGGTTGGTTGACGAGTGGCCTAGAGGCGCGCATGAAGCCGCTTGTCGAGCGCGGTGTGATCAAGCCGCTGGGTTATGTGGCAGACGAGATGATGCCGTTGATCTACAGCGGTGCGGCGGCGTTCGTTTTTCCGTCACTTTATGAGGGCTTTGGGTTGCCGCCGCTTGAGGCCATGGCTTGCGGAGCACCGGTCATTTCGTCCAGTTCGAGTTCCTTGCCCGAGGTGGTGGGGGATGCCGGGGTTCTCGTCGATCCATCGAATGTGGATGCGCTGGCCGAATCCCTGCGTCGTGTGCTTGAGGACCGGGCATTTGCCGAAGTCCTTGCGCAGCAGGGGGTGCGGCGGGCGGCGGGATTCTCGTGGAAGAAAACCGCGGCCGAGACGGTCGCGGTTTATCGTCGCGCGCTGGCTGCCTAGGGGCAAGGGGTTGTACGCCTTGAGCAGGGTCGCGACGGATCGGAACGTTTCGTCTTGATCAAGCGCCTTCTCGGTGCGCAGTGGCTGGCAATCGCATTCGTCGGCGGGGTTTCATTCGCCCTCAGTGTATTTATTGCCCGACGCTTCGGGCCGGAAACGTTTGGGGTCTACGCCCAGGCGCTTTCTCTCGGTGCGTTGTCGGGTATTTTGATCGATGGCGGTTTCGGCAAGCTATTGATCCGCGAAACGGTGCGTGCCTCTCCTTTGCTGGCAAAGCATGGGGGTGACTTGCGAGCCTTTGCCTTTGGCCATGCCTATATGGTTACGGCATTTCTGGCGCTGCTGGCGGTGATGAATCCGCTGTCTTTGCACTGGCCGACATTATTGGCAACGGTCGGTGCATTCGGTGCAGGGGTCCTCGGGCAGTTTTCGATGGCCATTCTGCGCGGGCAAGGGCGCTTGATGCGCGATGCCTTGTGGCAAATGGTGAGCCGTACCTTAACGGCGGGCTGCATTGCCATGGCATTGTGGTGGGGTGCCGATGCGCCTTGGGAAGTGCTGGCAGCACAGTTTGCAGGCGCGTTGCTTTTGTTGTTGGTGCTCATGCGCAAGGGCTGGGTGCTTCCGGTATTCAGGATTTCCGGGCAGATTTACGCGGTTGTTTTGCCGCTCATCTGGCTTGATTTGGCAACGGTGATCTATTTTCGATCGGACATACTTCTTTTCAAGTTGATGGAAGTGCCGAAGGCCGATGTCGGCGCCTATAGCGTGGCCTTTCGCTTGATCGAGGCATGCCTGTTGCTGGCAAGCCCCGTGAGTCTGTTGCTCTTCCGGCGTTTTCGGCTAAATGCCGAAACTATCGGCCACGAAACCATTTGGAAGGTGGTGCGCCTTGCCGCACTGGCGGGCGGGGTAGGTTTGCTGGTATTTTTGCTGGCTTTGCCAGTGGCCGACTTATTCTTCCCTGTGGTTTTTGGCGAGGGATTCGGGTCGGCCGGTGGTTTGTTCAAGGTGCTCGCCCTGATGCTGGTTTTTGCGCTTGCCAACGGCGTGCTTGGGCAGGGCGTGTTTGCCTTGGGCCTTGATCGCCATTATGTGTGGACGGCTACAGTCGCGGCCGTTTTCAATGTCGCGGGGAACTTGCTGCTGATGCCGGCGTATGGTGCCTGGGCAGCAGCTTGGATGACGGTTGCCACCGAAGTGGTGTTGGGGCTGGGTTTGTCGGCGGCATTGTTTGTGGCGTGGAAGAAAAAGGATTATGCGAAGCAAGCTGAATGAACTGAAGCCATCAGTGTTGCATGTCTATCGGACGTATTTTCCGGACCCGCAGGGCGGGATGCAGGAGGCGATTCGCCAGTTGTGCTTGGCAACGAAGGCGGCCGGGGTGTCGAACACGATTTTTACCCTGTCACCGAAGCCGCAGCCGGCGGTGATCGAGCGACCGGAAGGGCGGGTAGTGCGCTCGCGCTCGTGGGCCGCACCGGCATCTTGCGATCTGGGTGGTATCGATGCGGTGGCCCAGTTTCGCAGTCTGGCGAAGCAGTCGGATGTGGTGCATTTTTTATACCCCTGGCCCTATGCCGACCTGATTCACGCCGCAACGGGGGTGAAGACGCCGGCGGTGCTGACCTATGTTTCGGATGTGGTTCGCCAGCGCTGGCTGGGCCGGGCGTATGCGCCGCTGATGTGGCGCACGCTGCGCAGCATGCGCGCCATCGTCGCCAACTGCCCGGCCTATGCACGGACCAGCCCGGTGCTTTCCGACCCCGCGATTCGCGACAAGGTGCGGGTCATCCCTTTGGGGATCGTCGAAGAATCGTATCCGGTGCACGGCGATGACGCGGTGTTTTCCCGTCTTGGCTTGGCGGCGGACGAACCGTTTTTCCTGTTCATCGGGGTTCTGCGCTACTACAAGGGCTTGCATGTGCTGATCGAGGCGGCGCGGCAGGTGAAAGCGCGCATCGTGATTGCCGGTTCGGGGCCGGAAGGCGAAAAGCTGCGCACGCTTGCCGGGCAACAAGGGGCAGCGAATGTGCTGTTCGCCGGGCAGATTTCCGACGAAGAGAAGGTGGCATTGCTCAAGCGCTGCCGGGCGCTCGTGCTGCCATCGCATTTGCGCTCCGAGGCGTACGGCATGGTGCTGGTCGAGGCGTCGATCTTTGGCCGGCCGCTGGTTTCATGTGAAATCGGAACGGGAACTTCGTATGTGAACGCGCATGAGGAATCCGGTCTGGTGGTGCCGCCGGAGGATCCGGTTGCCTTGGCGGGTGCGTTGAATACCCTACTGAATGACGCCAACCTTGCCGAGTCGCTGGGGCGGGGGGCGCGGGCGCGCTACGAGCGCCTGTTTTCCGGCCCGGCACTCGGGCGGGCGTATGCTGATTTGTTTCGTGAGGTCGCCGCTTGAACCTGGTTTCCGGTGCCACCGGTTTCATCGGCCAACGTCTTCTTCGCTCGCTGCGCGAAGCGGACTTGCCGTGCGCGGGGCTGGTACGTTCCGGGGACGGCAGCGCCGATTTTCTTGTTGCGGATTTGGCCGATAAATCAGCGTTGACCGCAGCATGCGCTGGTGTGGATCGGGTTTTCCACTGTGCCGGGTATGCGCATGCCTTTTCTTCGTTATCTGGCGATGACTCAGCCTTGCACCGGCAAGTCAATTTCGAGGGAACGCGCAACCTGGTCGAGGTGGCAGGCGAGGCCGGGGTCAAGCGCTTTGTCTTTCTATCTAGCGTCAAGGCCATGGCCGAGCCGGGTTCGTCCTGTGCGGATGAGGATTTCCCTGGCAAGCCCGAGACGGCTTACGGGCAGGCCAAGCGGGCAGCGGAGCATGCTGTTCTTGAGGCCGGTGCGCGTTATGGGATGCACGTCGTCAACCTGCGTCTGGCCATGGTTTATGGTTCCGGGGGGCGGGGCAATCTGGAACGCATGGGGCGGCTGGTTCGACGCGGCTTGTTTCCGCCGCTACCGGAGACGGGCAATCACCGCTCGTTGGTGCATGTCGATGACGTGGTCGCGGCGATGAGATTGGTTGCCGATGATGATCGGGCAAATGGCCGTACCTATATTGTTGCTGCGCCGGAAGCGCCGTCGGGGCGCCAGCTTTATGATGCCTTGCGACAAGCGCTTGCGATGGCGCCGCTTGCTTGGGAAGTGCCGGCTGTTTTGTTGCGCATAGGCGGGCGTGTCGGCGATGGTTTGGAGGCCTTGATGCGGCGCCGTATACCGCTGGATAGCGAAGCACTTGACCGCCTGCTTGGCTCGGCCTGGTATTCGCCGGCGCGGATCGAGCGGGAACTGGGCTGGCGGGCGCAGATATCGCTGAGGGATGGGTTGAGGGAGATGTTCGGAAAGTGAAGCGATTTTTCGATTTGTCGTTGGCGATGTTTTCCGCCGTTATTTTGGCCATGCCGGTGTTGTTGGTTGCTTTGGCAGTAAAGCTTTCCTCCCGTGGTCCCGCGCTATATTGGTCGGATCGCGTCGGTCGCCATAACCGTATATTCCGGATGCCGAAATTCCGCAGCATGCGGGTCGATACGCCGGCAGTCGCCACTCACTTGTTGCAGGATCCGAAGGCATATTTGACACCGATTGGTTCATTCTTGCGCAAATCCAGCCTGGACGAACTGCCCCAGCTGTGGAGCATTCTCGTTGGTGACATGAGTTTCGTCGGGCCGCGCCCTGCGTTGTTCAACCAGGACGATCTGATCGCGTTGCGCACGGAGCTGGGGGTCGATGCGCTGGTGCCGGGCTTGACGGGCTGGGCGCAGGTGAATGGTCGTGACGAGTTGCCGATTCCGGACAAGGTGAAACTCGATGTGGAGTACCTGCAGCGCAGGTCATTCATGTTCGATCTGTATATTCTCTGGCTGACCGCGTTGAAAGTGATTCGTCGGGACGGCGTATCGCACTGAGTATCGGTTGACTCCTCCGGCGGCAAAATCGGTGCCGGTCGCCTTGCCAAGCGGTTAAAATACGCACTGCAAAGACCACGGGCTGCCATGAGCCCTCGCCAGTTTGTCTAAAGCCGTCCTCTCCACACTCGTTTTCCTGTTCGATCTGTCTGCTCTGGTATTTGCCTGGGCGGGCGGTTTCTTGCTGCGCTTCAATTTCGATGTGCCGGCAAATTTTGCCTTTGCGCTTTGGTGGGGATTGATCGTTCTATTGCCGGTTCATGCGCTGGCCTGCCGTTTTGCCGGCCTCTATCGCGGCATCTGGCTCTTCGCCAGCTTGCCGGACCTGAAACGGGTTTTGCGTGCCGTGGGGCTGTCGACCGCAGCTGTCTTCCTTTTCTTCGTTTTTTTCCGCCATGAGCAGCAGTTGGTACCGCGTTCGTTGCTGGTGCTTTATCCGATGCTGTTGGTGCTCTATATGGGTGGTGGTCGCGCTGCCTATCGGATGTGGAAGGAACATCGCCTCTACGGGGGGCTGATTGCCCAGGGCAAGCCGGTGGTGATCGTCGGTGCCGGGCGCGGTGGCGCGATGCTGGCGCGCGAACTGGAGCGAAGTGCGGATTGGCGGGTCGTGGCATTGGTCGATGACGATCGCAATAAGTGGGGGCGCGAGCTTTCCGGGAACCGGATTTTTGGCGGCATCGAAAGCCTGCCCGAGGTGCTGGCGTCCGAGAAGGCGTCGCATGTGATTCTGGCGATGCCATCGGCAGCGGCCGAGGCTTGCCGCCGGGCCACGAATCTCGCGGTCGAGGCCGGCGCCCACGTGTTTACCGTGCCCGGCCTGGAAGACGTGATGTCGGGCCGGGTGGCCATTTCGTCAATTCGTCCGGTGGCGATCGAGGATTTGTTGGGCCGTGAGCCGGTGTGGATCGATACACGACACGTGGCTGCCATGATCGCGGGAAAGACCGTGTTGGTGACTGGGGCCGGAGGTTCGATCGGCAGCGAGTTATGCCGGCAAGTGGCGCGTTTCGGACCGGCGCGGTTGGTGCTGTTCGAGCAAAGCGAGTTTGCGCTATACACGGTCGAGCAGTGGTTTGCGGTGCATGCGCCGGAAATCGAACTGATTCCGCTGGCTGGCGATGTCAAGGATGCGGCCCGTCTGGATGAGGTTTTCGCCGCTTATCGACCGCAATCGGTCTTTCACGCCGCCGCCTACAAGCACGTGCCGCTGATGGAAGTGGCCAATGCCTGGCAGGCAGTTCGCAACAATGTGCTGGGTACCCTGATGCTCGGCGAATGCGCCATCCGCTACGGCGCCGAACGCTTCGTGCTGATCTCGACCGACAAGGCGGTGAATCCAACCAATGTCATGGGTGCCACCAAGCGCCTTGCTGAAATGGTGTGCGAAGCCCTGCACAGACAAGGCGGGGCGACGCAATTCGAGATGGTGCGCTTCGGTAATGTCCTGGGGAGTACCGGCAGCGTGATTCCCAAGTTCCAGGCGCAGATTGCGCGCGGTGGGCCGGTGACGGTGACGGACCCCGAAATCACGCGCTATTTCATGTCGATCCCTGAAGCGGCGCAACTGGTGTTGCAGGCGGCGGCCATGGGGCAGGGCGGCGAGATATTCGTGCTCGACATGGGCGAACCGGTGAAGATCGTCGACCTGGCGCGCAAGATGATTCAGCTTTCGGGTTACGCCGAGGGCGAGATTCGCATCGAGTTTTCCGGGTTACGGCCCGGCGAGAAACTCTATGAGGAACTGCTGGCGGATGCCGAGGAAACCCGCGAGACGCCGCACCCGAAGTTACGCATTGCGCGGGCACGTGCGGTCGACGACGATTTTCTCACCAATTTGCGCCCATGGCTGGCGCTGGCCGGCCAAAGTGATGCGGCCGTGCGCGAAGCGCTGATGCGCTGGGTGCCCGAGTACTGCCCCGCGGCGAATATTTCCTGAATTTTTCGCGGCACCTGTCGCGTACCACGAACGGTGATCTTGTGACTCACGAATTCCTCGACCTTCCTCAGCTTATTTCTGCCGCCGGCACGGTCCGCTTACCCGGTTCCAAGAGCATTTCAAACCGCGTCCTCCTGCTGGCCGCACTCGCCGATGGCGAAACCGAAGTGCGCGACCTGCTGGCGTCGGACGATACCGAGCGCATGCTGGAAGCGCTGAAAGCCCTTGGTGTTGGCGTCGACCACTTGGGCGGCGAAAACTGGCTGATCAAAGGTTGCGGTGGGCTCTTTCCCGTCAAGCAGGCCGAGTTGTTCCTCGGCAATGCCGGCACCGCGTTCCGGCCACTGACCGCAGCGTTGGCGCTGGCCGGCGGCGACTATGTGCTGAAGGGCGTCGCCCGCATGCACGAACGCCCCATCGGCGATC
>ERZ795055.4035-NODE-4035-length-10453-cov-3.689556_pt1 | contig 10453 bp, 7 predicted proteins | sample MGYA00375139_ERZ795055 | MGnify/ENA primary metagenome ERZ795055 (study PRJEB30184, sample SAMN05720283) | anaerobic digester metagenome | isolation source: active sludge of municipal wastewater-treating anaerobic digesters | place: USA | collected 2015-01-23 ...
GATTTTCGGAGGACTTTTGGAAATTATCCCGTATCTTGGACCGATTATTTCCGCGGTTCCGGCGGTTATTCTTGGATTTTTTGTTTCTCCATTGACCGGATTTTTGGTTCTGTGGGCGTATATTTTGATTCAACAAATCGAAAACAATATTATTACCCCCCAGATAATGAAGAAAGCAGTATGACTAAATCCGGTTGTTGTGATCCTGGTGCTTCTCATTGGAGCCAAAATGGGAGGAATTCTCGGAGCGATATTAGCCGTTCCTATTGCTACAATTGTTAGCGTTTTTGTCAGGGATTTATTTGGAAAGAAAAAAGAGCTTTAGAACTAGTTTAAATCTTGAGTATCAACAAAAGCCCGGGCGGTTCATAAATGCCAGGCTTTTTGATTTATCGATTATCACGCTTCTTTCTTTGGGCAGACTAAATCATTTGCAATTTTCTAGTTGCAGATTTATTATAAAATATACCTTATGAAATGCTAGAAAATTAAAGAATTTGCTAGTGATTATGTTAAATGATCAGGAAAAAATGTTAATTTCAACAGTAGCCTATTATAACGAGCTGGATTATCCCTTGACGGCTTTTGAAATTTGGAAACATCTTACTGTTTTTGAGAAAAATCAAGAAAATAAATCCTTGGGCATTGAAAAGATCATTTCAATTTTAGAAGATGAAAAAATAAAAGAATTTATCCAAGAATCCAAGGGATTTTATTTTATGAAAGGGAGATTGAAGCTTATTGAGACTAGGCTGAAAAAAAATAAAATATCATCTTTGAAGATAAAAAAATTAAGAAAAATTGCATACTTTCTCCGCTTTGTTCCTTTCGTCAGGATGATTGCCATAACCGGAAGATTGGCAATGAAAAGTGCGGAAAGAGAAAGTGATTGGGACTTGTTTATAATACTAAAAAACGGAAGGATTTGGACCGGAAGAACCATGGTCACCCTCTTTCTTCATTTGATCGGCAAAAGAAGATATGGAAAAAAAATTAAGGATAGGGCATGCTTGAATTATTTTGTTTCAGATGAGTCTTTGAAAATCGATATCGAAAACAGGCCCCTTGAGGTTAATTTATTTTCCGCCAGCGAATATTCCTTCTCAATTCCTCTGTTTGGATTTAAGAAATATCACAAATTCCAGATTAAAAATTCCTGGATCAAAGATTTTAAACCTAATTATTCGCTTACAGAAATAAAAGATTTAAAAATGATATCAGATAACCGTTTTTCAAAATCGATAAGAAAATGCGGAGAAAAAATGCTAAGTTTCGACTTTATTGAAAACTTATTGAGAAAAGTAGAAAAAGAAAAAATTGCCAAGAATCCAAAAACTCACAAGCAAGGAAGCATCATTGAAGCCAAAGATGAAATGCTGGTATTTCTTCCTGAGCCGCAAGGAAGAGAAATTTATGAAAGATACAGAGAGAAGTTAGCAGTTTTGGGAATATTTTTTTAACTTATGAAAAAAAACATTATCAAAAAAATTTCTTCCAATCCCGGAGTTTATATTTTTAAGAATAAATCCAGAAAAATTTTGTATATCGGCAAAGCGACAAATTTAAAAAGCCGAGTGTCTTCATATTTTTCAGGTAAGACAGAAAATCGTCCCGTCCAGTATGCTATCAATCAAATTTTCAATATAGAAACAATTGAGACCGATTCAGTCTTGGAAGCTTTGATTTTGGAATCAAACTTAATCAAGAAGCACCAGCCGAAATACAATGTTGATTTGAAAGATGGCAAGTCTTTCAGCTATGCAATAATCACAGGAGAAAAATTTCCAAGAGTTTTAATTTTGCGGGAAACTGAATTGAAAGAAAACAAAAACATTATCAGATATACGTTTGGACCGTATACGTCGAAAAAACAGTTAGAAATCGCACTAAAAATAATCCGGAAAATTTTTCCATATCATTCAAGTAAACAGCAGACAGAAAAAGGATGTTTGGATTTTCAGATCGGACTCTGTTCCGGTCCATATGCCGGAGCAGTTTCCAAAGCGGATTATCTAAAAAGTATTCGGAATATCAAGATGATTCTGGAAGGAAAGAAAAAAAATCTGGTGAAGAAACTGGAAAAAGAAATGAAAGATTATGCCAAGCAGAATGAATTCGAGAGAGCCGGAGAAATTCGCAATAAAATATTTGCTCTTAACCATATTCGCGATATAGCACTCGTCTCCAAAGACATAGAACATGAAACATGGAGCACGGAACATAATTTACGAATTGAAGCCTATGATATATCAAACATATCAGGTCAATATGCGGTTGGTTCAATGGTAGTTTTCAAAAATGGAGAACCGGAAAAATCACAGTATCGGAAATTCAAGATCAAAACTATTCAAGGCGCAGATGATGTCGGTATGATGCGGGAAGTTCTGACAAGGCGTTTTAATAATGACTGGTTGAAACCGGACTTGATTTTATTGGACGGAGGAACGGGACATCTCAATATGTATGATAGATTAATGAGTGAATTAAAGTTAAAAATACCAGCGATTGCTGTTGCAAAAGGACCTACCCGGAAAATTTCCAATTTCCAATTTATAATTTCCAATAAAATCCCAATGTCCAAATTTTCTAATGATTTAAAAACTATTGCAAGCGATAGGAATTTATTAGGCCGAATTATGTCCGAAGCGCATCGTTTTGCGATAACTTATCATAGAAAAGCAAGGAAAGCTTGGTTTGTAGCTTGACTTTTTCTAAATAAGATTGTAACATAGACAACCACTCAAGTTCTTTATGATTGAGGCAATAAAGAAGATTTTCAATATCGCAAAAGGAGGAATATTGCATGGACGAGAAGAACAAAGAAGGGATTATCAGATTTTTTGATGAATCTTTTCCTGAAATAAAAAAGCCCCATAAAAAGATTATTGAGATATTGAAATTTTTGATTTCCGGAGTTCCTAAAGTTAGTCGTGAGAATGCGAACAATATATTCCACGAGATAATGACTTGCTGCAAGATCCTTTGCACAATAGAAATGGAACTTAGCGATTTGATTGAATCCATAACGGAAGTCAAGGTATTTCTGGATTCTTATCGCAGCGAAGACGGATTAAAAATAACATTGAACAAAACTCTTGAGAAACTCAATGATCATCTCGAGATACTTTGTAAAAGGTATGCACTTGAATAGTCGACAATCTAAACGAGGATTCTTTATGGGATCCTCTTTTTAAATCCAGGGCTTTACAAATCCCAAAAAATACTATACACTTTATCATTAGCTAAATATTCTTCTTACATTACAAAATATGATAAAGGACAATTTATCCAAGCGGGATCATATTATCATCAAAGGAGCGAAGGTCAACAACCTCAAAGACATTGACATCAATATTCCGCGAGATAAATTTGTCGTAATTACGGGACTTTCTGGATCAGGAAAGTCTTCTTTGGCATTCGACACTATTTATGCCGAAGGGAATCGTCGGTATATGGAAGGACTTTCTTCTTATGCTCGTAATTTTTTGGATGTCAGTGCCAAGCCTGATGTGGATAAAATTGAAAATCTAAGTCCTTCAATTGCTATCGATCAAAAAAGCATAAGCCGGAGTCCTCGTTCAACGGTAGGAACTCTCACAGAAATTTACGATTATCTCAGAATCCTTTTTGCAAAAGTTGGAAAAACTCATTGTCCAAATTGCGGGAATCTGATGAGAAGGACAAGCAACAAAGAAATCCTTGATGAAATAACAAAACTTCCGGACAGGAGTCAGATTGCTATTTTGTCTCCTGTATTTTCAAATTCCAATGAAGCAAAAAGTTCTAAGCAGATGCTTCGCCAAGTTCAGCAGCTTGGATATGCCAGAGTTAGATTTATCAAAAAAATAATGACTGTAGATGAGGCGATACTTATTGCCAGTGATGAAATAGATTCCAGCATCGATATCGTTATTGATAGAATTTCTGTCAGCAGTAAGAATATTGACCGGGAAAGAATCCTTGATTCGATTGAAACGGCCATGAAAATAGGAGGCGGATCGGTGACGATATCGATCGATAATGAAGAAGACAAGAACTATAATCGGGATTTCGTTTGTTTCGAATGCGGAGTAAAAATCAAAGAAATTTCTCCCCGCCACTTTTCTTTTAATAATCCAGAAGGAGCTTGCAGCTCTTGTTCTGGGCTGGGAGTCAAATTGAAAATCAATCCGGATCTTATTATTCCCAATAAAAATCTTTCCTTGGCCGAAGGAGCAATAAAGCCATGGAGCCGGTCAGACGGAAGGCTTAACAATTCCATCGGATACCTGACTTCTTTGAAATCTCTGGCTGATGCCTATGGTTTTTCAATAAATTCTCCAGTAAAAAAGCTTTCTGCCTGGCAGATGAATATTATTTTCTACGGCACTAAAAATGAGAAAATTACTAAAAAGTTTGAAGATATGGGAGGAATCGGAAAGATTGAGTTTTCTTTTGAAGGAGTAATTCCGGAATTGGAAAGAAAATACAAAGAGACAAAATCAGATTACGTGAGAAACGAAATAGAGAAATATATGATGACGGAAATTTGTCCAGAATGTCAAGGAAAGAGACTTAAGAAGGAATATCTATCAGTGCTCATTGACGGAAGATCAATTGATGAATTGGTCAATTTGAATATCAGCAAATTGAAAACATTTTTCAAAGAGTTTAACTTGGAAATGAGCAGTGAGGAAGAAAAAAATGTCATTAACTCACTCGTGAAAGAAATAATAGCAAGACTGGAATCACTGGAGAATGTTGGATTGGAATATTTAAATTTAGCCAGAAGTTCACAAACGATTTCTGGGGGAGAAGCTCAGAGAATCAGGCTGGCTGTTCAAATAAATTCAAAACTGATGGGAATTATCTATGTTTTGGACGAACCGTCAATCGGGCTTCATAGCAGAGACACTGAAAAACTTATTTCTACTATAAAATCCCTGAGAGATTCGGGAAATTCACTGATTATAGTAGAACACGACAAGTCAATAATGAAAGCCGCTGATTTTATTGTTGATATGGGACCGGGAGCAGGATTAGATGGAGGAGAAGTTGTTTTTTCTGGGGATTTCAAAAAACTTCTTTCTTCAAAAACTTTGACTGCTGATTATCTTTCAGGAAAAGAAAAAGTTTCGATTAAAAAATCTTTTCATAAGGGGAACAATAAAGGAATAGAAATAATAAAAGCTTCGGAACACAATCTTAAAAATATAGATGTTAAAATACCTCTTGGAAAATTTGTGGTTGTCTGCGGAGTTTCAGGATCAGGAAAGTCGACTCTAATGAATGATATTTTGGCTAAAGCTTTAACCAGGAAGTTTTATCAGGCTAAAGCCGAACCGGGGAAGCATCAAAAAATCAAAGGATTGGAAAATATCGATAAGGTCATCAACATCGATCAAAGTCCTATCGGACGAACACCCAGATCGAATGCAGCTACTTATACCGGAGTTTTCTCCCATATCAGGGATATTTTTTCTGGGCTGGAAGAATCAAAAAACAGGGGATATACCGCTAGTCGGTTCAGTTTTAATATGAAAGGCGGACGCTGTGAAGTTTGTCAGGGTGACGGAAAAAAGAAAATCGAAATGTACCTAATGCCTGACGTATATGTCAAATGTGAAGCTTGCGAGGGGACCAGGTATAATAAAAAAACCCTGGAAATAGAATTCAAAGGATTTAATATATCTCAAGTTTTGGATATGGATGTAAGTTTTGCTCTTAATTTCTTTGCCAGTTATCCTTTGATACTTGAAAAATTGAAAACCATGGAAGAGGTGGGACTAGGTTATCTCAAATTAGGACAAAGCGCTACCGATCTTTCCGGAGGAGAAGCTCAGAGAATAAAGTTGGCTACTGAACTAGCCAGAAAATCGACAGGAAGAACCTTATATATTCTTGATGAACCAACCATCGGGTTGCACTTTGAAGATATCAAGAGGCTTCTTAAGGTTTTGGACACCTTGGTAGAAAAAGGAAATTCAGTAATAGTGGTAGAACACAATCTGGATGTTATTAAAAACTCCGATTGGGTCATTGAGCTTGGTCCGGATGGAGGAGAAAAGGGAGGGGAAATAGTTTTCGAAGGAACTTCGGATAAAATAAAAAAATGCAAAAAAAGCTGGACGGCAAAATATTTGTAAAGATTGAAAGTTGCTAGGAGAAAATGATTATTATAATTGCAATTAAAGATACCAGTATATCATTTTTCAAATTTTTGAAAGTCCAATTCCTTTCTGGTGAAAAGCGGGGATAGCGGTGAACCCAGTTGTGGAAATCGATAATTTTTTTGAGAAACTTGAAATTCAGCTTCCAATAAAAGAATGTTATTGAATCGGGCAATATTGAAAAAATGCATCCGATGACGATGTTTTTTAACTGCAAATCGGTAGGTGGAAAAAAATAAAATATAATAAAAACAGCTGAAAATCCGATGAAAATATCAAGTAGGGGCTTCCAAACATCCTTGATACTTGATTTGAGACTAATATATTCTCCATGGCGGATTGTGTCCAGGAGAAAGTGGGAAGTCAAGGCTATCCCAGCAGTCAAATAAGGGTCGTTGATATTTTTTCCGATAACCGCTCCGGCGAGAGCGTGAGTAACTATAGTCATAAATTTATGGATAAAGGAATATTATATATTGTTGCCACTCCAATTGGAAACCTAGAAGACATTACCTTTCGGGCTCTTCGGATTCTTAAGGAAGCTGATCTAATTGCCTGTGAAGATACTAGAATAGCAAGCCGAATACTTACCCATTATAGCATAAAAAAAACTTTGATATCTTACCATCAACATAGCGAATTGAAAAAAATAGATCTTATTATAAACAAGCTGAAAGAAGGGGAAAATATTGCCCTTATTACCGATGCAGGAACTCCTGGAATATCGGATCCGGGGAATATTTTGGTCGCTGAAGCGATAAAAAATAATATTGAAATTCATCCGATTCCTGGACCATCAGCTTTGGCGGCAATCGTAAGCGTTTCCGGAATTGATTTGCAAAAGTTTTTGTTCCTCGGATTTCCTCCACATAAGAAAGGACGGGAAACCTTCTTCAAAGAAGTGATTGCTTCAAAATATCCGATCATCTATTATGAATCTCCTCATCGCTTTATGAAAAATGTGGAGCTGTTGAAAGCGCTGGGTTTTGCAAGGAGTATTATTGTAGGAAGGGAAATCACAAAAATATTCGAACAGATAGTAAGAGGCAATATTGATGAAATTTTGAATTACTTTGAACAGAATCAGGACAAAATCAAAGGCGAATTTGTATTAATTATAGACAACAAATAATCCTGGATAAAAATGCCAATAGTTAGTATAATAAAGGTATGAAATATTAAACATTATGCATCAGAAAGGATGCGTAATAAACATATTACAATGAGAATAGGAATAGATGCGAGAACAATTTTAAATCCCGAAAAAGGTGAAGCTATCGGAGTCGGGCATTACACCTATCAGCTGATCAGGAATCTTTTGGAGATAGACAAAGAAAATGAATACGTCCTGCTTTTTGATTTTCGCGTCAGAGAAAAAGATATCAAGAAATTTACCAAGCCGAATGTGAAGATAAAATTTTATCCGTTTTCCGATTACAAAAAATATCTTCCTGGAGCTTACAGCGAAATTTTGGGAACAGCAACCCTCAATAAAGAAAAATTGGATATTCTTCATTCCACCTCTCCTCACAGCCGAATCCCGGTGGGATACCGAGGGAAATGCATCGTTACTTTCCACGACTTGGCAATCTATAAAATTCCCCAATGCTATCCAACTCTGAAAGGGGCCAAGGACAAGACCATCTATAAATTAATGGCTGGAAAAGCCGATAAGATTATTGCGGTTTCTAATTCGACCAAAAAAGATGTTCAGGAAATTTTCAAAATAGCTCCGAAAAAGATAGAGGTAATTTATAGCGGTCTTGATAAAAGATTTTTTGATGAGCCAAAAATTGACGGGAAAAAAATTCTGGAGAAATACGGGATAACAAAAAAATATATTTTATTTCTCGGAACACTGGAGCTTTCAAAAAATATTACCAGGTTATTTGAAGCATTTTCGATTTTTAAAGAAAAGATAAAAAGAGAAAATGCAAAATTTGATTATCAGCTAGTATTGGCTGGCAAGAGAGGATGGCTTTCCCAGGAATATTTTCAGCTTTCAAAAGATATGGGTCTTTCCAAGGATGTGATTTTTACTGGGTATATCGTCGGGGACGAGATAGTTCCGCTATTCAAAAACTCCCAGTTTTTTGTAATGCCCTCGCTTTATGAAGGATTTGGAATGACAGTTTTGGAAGCTTTTGCCACAGGAACTCCAGCTATCATTTCCCGGGTTTCATCTCTTCCGGAAATAGCTGGAGACGCTGCTTATTATGTTGATCCAATGAATAAAAAGGATATTGCTGATGCGATAATTAAATTTGCCCAGGATGAGAATCTTAGAAATGAGTTTAGGATCAAGGGGATTGAACAGGCGAAAAAATTCAATTGGGAGAAAACTGCTCAGGAAACACTGGAAGTTTACAAGAGTTTTCAATAAACTTGCATAACGTAAAGCGCGCAACGCAAAACTTTTTTGTTTTTCGTTTAACACTTCACGCTATGCGTTATTATTTTTTATGCGGGAAAAGAAACAGCACAAAATTGAAGTTCATGTCGCTGGAATTTGTCTTCGGGAAACCGATTATGACATAGAAGTTCTTATTGCTAAAAGAAAAGATAATAAGGAACTGTTTCCGGGGAAATGGGAATGTGGAGGAGGGCAAGTTCGGGCGGGGGAAAATTTTGAAGAAGCCATCAAGAGAAAAATGAAAGAAGAGCTCGGGGTCATTGTTGACAGGGTGATGATTTTCGGAACCTATGAAATAATGACGCCGCAACTTCCTCAACAAAAAATTCCCGGGATTAAATTCGTTTGTTTTTGGCATAGCTATGTTAACGGGAAAGAACCGCAAATCGATCAGGAAAGTTTTTCTGAATGGAGATGGAATTCTATCAATGAACTTAATGGAACTGATTTTATTCCTGGAATCAAGGATGAAATAAGTGTTGCTTGGGAGTTTTACTCCAATAACAAGGGGATAATAAGATAATTTGATTTTCAGGCAGTTTTAATTTATACTCAAAATAAGGCGAAAGAGATCTATCAATCTCTGATTGCACAATTGGTTATGTAATCAGCTTTGGGAAGAAAAGACCGCCTCCGCTAAAGCTTCGGAGAGTCGCAGTAGAACCCAACGGGCAGGCCCGTCATAGCCGTTAACGAGTCCGTCTCTCCGGCGGAAAATTAAGGTGGTACCACGGTTAATCCCGTCCTTAAACATTATGTTTTTGGACGCTTTTTATTTTTTAATAATGAAATTTTATGTCATTTAAGAAAATCGATCCCAAAATGAAATTTCCAGAAATGGAAAGAGAAATATTGAAGTTTTGGGAGGAGAAGAAAATATTCGAAAAATCTTTGGAAAATCGAAAAAACGCCGATCATTATAGTTTCTATGACGGTCCTCCTTTTGCTACCGGAAATCCGCATTATGGCCATATCGTAGCCAGTCTCATGAAAGATGTTGTTCCCAGATTTTGGACGATGAAAGGATTTTATGTTGAAAGAAAATGGGGTTGGGATTGTCATGGACTTCCAATTGAAAATATTGCTGAAAAAGAATTGGGAATCAAACATAAGAAAGAGATTGAAGAAATGGGAGTAGAAAAATTTAATGAATTTTGCCGAACAAAAGTTTTGGGGTATGTAGAAGAATGGAAAAAGGTAATCGGAAGACTTGGACGCTGGGCAGATATGAAAAATAGTTATAAAACCATGGATCTTTCTTTTATGGAATCAGTCTGGTGGGTTTTCAAGCAACTTTGGGACAAGGGGCTGATTTATGAGGGTTATCGCTCAATGCTGATTTGTCCTCGCTGTGAAACGACTCTTTCTCAATCGGAAGTGGCAGAAGGATATAAAGACATTAAGGATCTCTCGGCTACCGTTAAATTTGAACTTGTCGATGAACCTGAAACCTTTGTTCTAGCTTGGACGACAACTCCCTGGACGTTGATTGGAAATGTAGCGTTAGCCATTGGAGAAAATATCGATTATGCAAAAATTAAAGTCGAAGAAGAAATTTTAGTTTTAGCCAAAGAAAGAATCGCCGAAACATTAAAAGATAAAAAGTTTGAAATAATAGGAGAATTAAAAGGCAAGGAATTAATCGGAAAGAAATATAAAGCTCTATTTAATTATTATATTGACAAAGGATTAGAAAATGAAGAAAACGGCTGGAAAATTTATGGAGCTGAATTTGTAACGACCGAAGAAGGAACGGGGGTGGTTCATATTGCTCCGGCCTTTGGAGAAGATGATCTTGAATTGGGCAAGAAATATAAGTTGCCATTTGTCCAACACGTCAAAATGGACGGAACAATCAAGGAGAATGCTGGAGAATTTGCAGGAATGAATG
>ERZ795055.4040-NODE-4040-length-10445-cov-4.055823_pt1 | contig 10445 bp, 7 predicted proteins | sample MGYA00375139_ERZ795055 | MGnify/ENA primary metagenome ERZ795055 (study PRJEB30184, sample SAMN05720283) | anaerobic digester metagenome | isolation source: active sludge of municipal wastewater-treating anaerobic digesters | place: USA | collected 2015-01-23 ...
ACCAGATCTGCGAGTTCCCTGATTTCCTTGACGTTCATTTCCTTCTCTTCGGGGGTTCGGTTTCGTGCGGAGCGGGTCGGCCCTCAGAGGAGGGCCGGACGAAGCTGCTCGGCGGCGCGCGCCACCTCAAACCGAATCCGTCCCGTCGGGATGCCGGGGACGGTCTTCAGGAGGAGCGCGTATTCGGACGTGATTGCCTGCACCGACGCCGTCCCGGCGCTCCCCCTGAGGACGAGGCTTCGGAGCTCCCCCTCGCCGACCTCGGCGCGGGCGCGGCGAACGTTCTTCCAGAACGCCGTCAGCTCGGCTGACAGGCTCTCCATCGCCTCGGCCTCGTGTCGGGGGCCGACGGTGACGACCGGGACTCCCTCCAGGTCGGTCACGAGAGCCGCCGCCGGCGCGAGCCTCTCGACGACCTCTTCGACGGCGGCAGCGAGGTCTCCGTCGGTCGGGCGGGGCCTTCGTGCGAAGGGCTCGACCCATTGCTCGAGCCGCCCGCGCACCGACGCGCTCCGCGCCGCCTCGATCTCCGCGGCGGCGTCGGCATATCGCCGAGCCTTCTCGGCGTCGGGCTCGGTGCGGGCCAGCTCGAGATAGGCCTCGCGGGCGCGCCCGAGGTGGCCCTGGGCACGCAGCAGCCTGGCCAGCGTCTCGGTGGCGGCGGGCACGGGAAGCGGCGCCGGCTCCGGGGCCGCAGGGAACGGAGCGACGACCGGCTCGGACAGAGCCGGGGCGTAAGCCGGCTCCGACGGGACCTCCGCCCCGGCGCCCTCGGAGAGTGAGTCGAGCGCCGGACCGGCCTCGATCGACGAGGCCGCCGGGAACGACGGTGGCGCCGCCGGGGGCAAAGGCTCTTCCCCTGGGAACGGGACGGGCGCGGCTTCAGCCGGCTCTGCGAGCCGCTCGGGCTCGGGTCCGGCGACCGCCTCCGAGGGGTCCGAGACGGCCCCCGGGGCGGACAGGTCCGGAAGCGCTGCGACGTGCGGGGCGATCGCTTCGGCAGGAGACGGGGAGGCTGACGCCGAGACGTCATCCGGGACGAAGGCCGCCGGAAGCGGCTCTGCCTTCGGGGTTCCCGTCGCGACCGGCCCGCCCGGCGGGGGCGCCTTCGGGACGGCCGGCACGGGGATCCGGAGTCCCGACTTCGGCGAAGGAGGTGGGGCCAGCTCGACGTCGAGCTGGCGGATAAGCTCCGCGACCTCCCGGTCTCCCGGGCTGAGGCCGCGGAAGAGCTTCAGCCGCTTGATCGCCTCGATCTTCTCGCCGCGGGCGAGGTGGACGTCCGCGAGCTGCCGGATCGCGACGAGGTTCTGCGGATCGAGCTTCAGCGCCGACTGGAAGGAGTCGATCGCCCTGTCGAGCTGGGCCGTCTGCTGAAAGAGCCTCCCGAGGGCGACGTAGCCCGCCACCGAGGAAGGATTCTGCGCGAGCCCCGACTCGAGGATGTCGATCGCCTCGCGCGGGCGCCCCTGCCTGCGATGCTCGTCCGCGACGGCGAGGAACTGCCGCGGCCCGGTCTCCCGGGTCAAGCTCCTCTTGATCTCGTCGATGCGAGACAGCGTCCTGCTGAAGAGGCCCATCGGTCCCGGTCAGTGTACGGCAAAGCGGGCGGCGGAAAAAGCTCGGGCCGCCCCGAGGGGCGGCCCGAGCCGGGTGGAGACGTCTGCGAGAAGCCTACTGAACCGTGAAGGTGTAGCTGATCGTCCGCGTATGGGCTGCGCCGCCGCACGAGGGCGTGTCGGTCGCAGTGACCTGGATCGTCTTAGGTCCCGTCGGAAGCGTCCCGTCCGACACGAGCGCCAGAGTCTGGCCCGGAGCGGGCGGGTTGAAACCGGTGGCGGGGCTCACCGTCCAGGTGATCGGTGAGAAGGCTCCCGGGGTCGGATTCGGGGTGGCCGTGAATGTACCGACCGGCCCGCCCGCGAGGGGAACCGTCGCGGCCGGAGGGGCCGTGATCGCGAGCGGCCCGTTCGGGTCGATGAGCTGCAGGCCGATCGTCCGGCTCGTCGTGGTCGGCGTCGCGTCGGTGACGCTGAGCGTGACGGGGACCGAGATCGTCCCGCCCGCGCCCGCCGTCGCCAGCTGCGGGGTGCCGGAGATCGCTCCGGTGAGCGCGTCGATCGTCATTCCGGGAGGCAGGCCGGTCGCGCTCCAGGTGTACGGCGTCGTCCCGCCCGTCGCCGTCGCAGTCGTCCCGGCGTAGGCGGTGCAGAGCGTCGCGGCGGGCAAAGCGGCCGTCGTGATCGAAGCCGCAACGCGGCAGGCGGTGTCGGCCGGGTTGTAGATGAGGATGTTCGGAAGGTCGACCGTGCAGCCCGTCCGGGCGTTCCGGAGACGGATGCCGAACGACGTGGCGACATACCGGGTCCCGGTGACGGTCGTGCCACCCGACGGGACGCAGGGCTGCTCGTTCAGCGCCGTGTCGGGGATGGCCGGGGCCGTGAAGCTGAGCTGGCCCGCGTTCGCCACGATGGCGTTGTTGATCGGGATGCTGACGCCGCCGCCGAAGACCTCGACCGTCATCGGGTCCGCGAAGTTCGTTCCCGTGACGGTGATCGTCGCCGGCGCGCCCCCGAGCGGCGAGCCGAAGGGGCCGCCCGCCTGGTTCAGCTGCGTCGGGGTGGCGCTGACCGCCGTCATCGCGTCGATCCGGTAGATGAACGGCGTGTCGAGCGTGTCGCAGGACGCCGAGGCGAGCGCGGGGAACGAGATCGTGAGCGTGCCCGGGACGTTGGCGCACGACGGTCCGCCGCCGAGCTGCGGGTCGATCGCGGGCATGACGAGAGTGATGAGCGAGGAGGAGACCGACGTGACCTGCGGACGCAGGAGCAGGCCGGCCGACTCGAACGTCACCTCGACCGGCTCCTCGAAGCCCTGGCCGGCGATCGTCACGACCGTCGACTGGTTCCACGACGCCGACGACGGGACGACGCTGTTGAGCGTCGGGCAGGAGTAGTACCGGAAGCGGACCGGGCTCGTGTACTCCTTGCCGGCGTACGGGTCACGGACGACGACGTCGACCGTCTGGCCCGCCAGCGCGCTGTTCGGTCCGGTGGCGAGAGGCGTCAGGAAGATGATCTGGCTGGCCTTGATCTCGACGACCGAGGCCTCGACGCCGCCGACGAAGACCTGCATCGGGAGCTTGAAGTTCCGGCCGAAGATCGTGACGCGCGTGGAGGCGTCGTTCGGTCCCGCGGACGGGGAGATCGAGGTGATGACCGGCTCGAGGAAGCCGCCGGGGAAGTAGGTGTAGGCCTTGACGGCCTGGGCGCACGCCTCGCGCGGGCCGCCCGCGTCGACGAGGACGCGGACGTCGACGGTTTCCGGCTTGTCGGGGCTGGCGAGGACGCGGCGGGGAGTCGTCACCCGGATCTGGGAGTCGGTGACGCTGAGCGTGACGCCCTGGTTGCCGCCGAAGTAGACGGCCGTCCGGTCCGTGGTGGTGCTCGTGCCTCCCGCCGTGAAACCGCCGCCCTGGATGACGACGATGTCGCCGCCGTCCGGGCTGCCCGCGTTCGTCGGGTCCTCCGGGAGGACCGTCGCGATGAACAGGCCCGGCACTCCCGTACAGGTCCCGGCGCCGCCGTCGGCGCGGTAGGTGAACGCCTGCGGAAGGAGGCCGCTCTGCTGGGAGACCAGGCCGAGGTCGGCCGTCACCGCGACGTCGACCGTCTCGGGGACCGCGGGGTTCGCGAGGACCCGACGCGGAGTCTGAACGGTGATCTGCGTCCCGCTGACGGAGACGACGGAGGCCGGCGCGGCGCCGAACGTGACGCGCGTCGTGGCCACCGAGCTCGTCGGCGAAGGGAGGAAGTTCGTGCCGGTGACGACGACCTGCTGTCCCCCCTCCGGCTTGCCCGAGTTCGGGTTCACCGAGGTGACGGTCAGCCGCTTGTTCGGGTCGACGCAGTAGTACGTGAAGGCCTTCGGGCTGGTGATGTCGCCGAGGGGAACGTCGCCCGAGAAGAAACGGATGACGACGTCGACCGCCTCGGGGACGAGCGGGTTCGCGAGCGTTCGGGCCGGCGTCAGCACCTCGATCCGGGTTTCGGTGAGGCCCTGGACCGAGGCCGGCTTGCCGCCGAAGAGGACCTGGACGTTCGCGGTGTCGGTGCCGAAGCGTCCGCCGTTGATCGTGACGACGTCCCCTCCCGCGCAGCTCCCGGAGGTCGGGCTGATGCTCGAGATGAAGGGGCCGTTCGCGGGGACAGGCTGGTAGTCGATCGCCTTCTCCGCCGTGCCGCACTCGAACGCCGCCTTCACCTTCGCGAGACCTGCGGAGGTCGCGCCGAGGGTCACGTCCGCGAAGCCGTTCTGCGTCACCTTCGAGACGCTCGGGAGCCCCGTCTCGAGGAAGAAGCCGAAGTCGGTCGTGAAGGTGACCGAGGTCCCGTCGGGGACGAGGGCTCCCCCCTTGCGGACCGTCGCCCGAAGGATGATGGCGGTCCCGGCCATCGGGGTGACGCCGGTCGCGTCGAGCGCGATCGTCACCGTGCAGCTGCCGCCGTCGTTGCCCCCGCCGGCCGGGGGTTTGGGCGACGTGGGCGACTCGCCGGAGCAGCCGGCGAGGAGCAGGGAAAGGCCCACGGTCGCGGCGAAGAGGGGCTGGAGGGTTCGGCGCATCGCTTTCACCTCGGAGTTTCCACGCACCTTCGACATGCCGTCCTCAGTCCACCCGCGCGACGATCGTCTGCGTCGCGGCGCTGTAGAGGAAGGTGAGGCCGAAGCTGCCGACGCCCCGGACGGGCTGGCCGGAGAGCGTCCGGCCCCGGTAGGTCACGGTCGCCCGGCATCGGATCTCGCTGTTTCCCGTCTCGCGGTCGATCCCGCCGTTGTACGGCTGGAGCTGGTCGAGCGGGGCCTTGAGGAGCGCCGTGCGGGTCATGTGGGGGTAGTTCGACAACGTCGAGGTCCCGCCGGCCGGGATGAGCACGTTGCCCGGGAACGTCTCCGTCTCCGGGGCCTTCGTGCCGCCGTCGATCCGCTTCCACTCGACCACGTAGTCGTCGAGGCGGGTGTCGAGGAAGCTCGACGAGCCGCCCGTCGGGTTCTTCAGGTTCGACTTGAGCTCGACCGTGTCGAACTGGAGCGGCAGGCCGCTTCCGACGTTCCACGACTCCGGGAGGAGCGTGTAGCTGACGGACAGGTAGACGGGAGAGGCGTCGTCTCCCTGCGTGTTCGACGAGCAGCCGGCCACCGCGAGGACTCCGGCCAGGAGGGCGACGGCGAGGGGGAATCGGTTCTTCATCGTTCGGCTCCGTGTCGCGGCCTCAGAGCGCCTTCATCACGCGCGGCGTGATGAAGATCATCAGCTCGTCTGTGGTCTCGTCCATCGTCTTGTTCCGGAAGAGGCCTCCGAGGAGGGGGATCTTCCAGAGGCCCGGGATCATGTTCTGACCGTCGTTGGCCGAGAGCTTGAAGATACCCGCGATCATCCCTGTCCCGCCGTCCCGGACCATCAGGCGGGTCTGCGCGTCGCGCGTGACGAGCGGGACGTTGTTGCCTCCCGTGATCGCGACGCCGGGCGCCGGCTCGCGGCGCTGGATCTTGATGTCGAGGATGACGGTCCCTTCCGCGGTGACCTGCGGGGTGACGTCGAGGCGGAGCGTGGCGTCGATGTAGAGGACCGTCGTCGTGTTGTTGACCGTCGTCTGGACCGGGATCTGGAAGCCCGACTGGACCGACGCGGCGACGTTCGTCTGCGTCAGGATCTTGGGTGAGGAGACGATCTTGACGAGGCCCCTCGCCTCGGCGGCGCTCAGCGCGACGTCGAGCCGGAACGTGTCGAGGACGTTCGCGAGGCTCGCCCGGAGGATCTGGTTCCCGTTCGGGAGCGAGACCGCGCCTTCCACCTCGGCGCTGTTCGGGAAGACCATGCCGGTCGTGTTCCCGTGGGCCTGGTCGGAGACGCCCAGGAACCCCCAGTCGATGCCGAGGCGCTTGCTGAAGGTGCGCGTCGCCTCCACGATCCGCGCCTCGATCATGACCTGCGGCACGGGCGTGTCGAGGCTCTTGACGAGGTCGAGGACCGTGGGGAGGTACTCGGGGAGCTCCTTGATGATGAGGAGGTTCGACCGCTCATCGACGAAGATGTCGCCGCGCGGGGACATGACCTTCTTCGCGGTCCCTGCGGCGGCTGCGGCGCTCGCGTAGGAGAGCTTCTGGATCACGGTCCGGGTCGGACGGTTCGCTTCCTGGGCCTTGAGGAGGCTCTGGCGGGCCGCTTCCTCGGAGGCGAGCTTGCCCGTGGCGGCGATCCGCATGACGTTCCCCTCGAGGACGTAGCCGAGCCCGTTGATCTTGAGGATCAGCTCGAGGGCCTGGTCCCAGGGGATGTCGGTCAGCGAGACGGTGACGGTGCCGCGCACGTCCGGGTCGAGGACGATGTTCAGGTTCGTCAGCTCGCTGAACTTCTGGAGCGTGTCCTTGATGTCGGCGTCCTTGAGGTTCAGGGTCAGGGGCTCGCCGGTGTACTGACGCTCCGTCTGGCCGATCGCCCGGGACTCGTACGGGTTCGAGATGTCCTTCAGCTGGCCGCTGCCCTGCTGCTCCGCGGCCAGGGTCTCGGCGGCCTCCAGGAGCGCGCGGTCGTCCGCCGAGGTCTTCCGTCGTGCGGGGCGCGTCGCGGCGGGCGCCGCGACGGCGACCTCGGGGGAGGCGACCGTCACGGTCGGAGCGGGCGCAGAGGCGACGCGCGCCGGCTCCGGCTCGGACACGACGACGGGCTCGTGGGCCGAAAGCGCCGCCGTCGCGACCGGCTCCGAAGCGGCGGGGGGCTCGGCGGCGGCCGGCGGGGCGGCCGGCGCCGTCTCGGCGACGCGGACCTCGGGGGCCTCGGCGACCGGGACGACGGGCTCGGGAGCCGTCGGTGTTGCCGCGACCGGCTCGGGGACCGCGGCGGGCGGGACGACCGGCTCGGAGGCGTCGTCGGCCTCGTGCGCCTCGTACGAGCCCGCGGCCGGAGCGACGGGAACCGCGGACGCGACCTGCACCGGGGGCTCCGTCGCTCCGCCGAACGAGATCGAGACGGTCGAACCGCTCTGACGGAGGACCGGGAGGGATTCCTTCTCGAGGTCGAAGACGACGCGCGTGACCGCCGTCGGCTCGGTCCGGAACTGCGAGACGCGGACCCGGGCGACGCCGGCGGCATCGACGTCCTCGGCACGGAAGCGCGACGCGTTCCGCACGCCCGAGAGGTCGACGACGAAGCGCGGCGGGCTCGGAAGCGTGAACGCCTCGTAGGAGATCTCTCCGTCGGCCTCGAGCCGGACGGAGAGCGCGCCGTCCCGGGCCTGCGTCGCGACGCGCGCGAGGCGGGTCGCGGCGGCGCCAGCCGCCTCGTGGCGGGCGACGACGACCGCTTCCGTCGACGTCGCCGCGGGTGCGGCGGCGACCGGGGCGGCGGCCTGCGGAGCGGCCTCGGAAGGCGCCGGCGGCGTGGACTGCGCGACGACCGGCTCCTCGATCCGCGGGAGGAGCGCGATCGACATCGCGCGGGCCGCCGGGTCCCCGGCGAGCTGAGCGTCGAGCGCGCCGCGCCCGGTCAGCTCGAAGCGGACCTGGGGCTGGCCGAGCTCCGAGAACGACCGCATCTCGAGCGCGGTCAGGAGCGTGCCGTCGGCGCGCGGCGGCTCGAGGCCGGGCGTGACGACCGTGCCGGGGAGGTCGACCACGAGGGTCTTCGACCCTTCGCGAGCGTAGACCATCGGCCGCAGCGGGCCGTCCGCCGCCAGCAGGAGCCTGGGGGCGTCCCCGTCGATCAGGAGCGCGGCGCTCGTCAGGACCGACGGGACCGCCGACGCGGAGGCGAGGTTCTCCGTCGTCGGTGCGGGTCCGGCCTGCGAAGAGCAGCCCGCGGCCGCGAGGGCCGCGACGAGGATGACCGCGAGCCCGGGTGCCGAGAACCTTCCAGTTCGAAACATGGTTCCTCCCCACGAGAGGTTCGAGGTGCCGAGGGGCCGACCGGGTTCGAGGCAAGTCGTCTTGATCGTCATCGAACTTCCTTCGCTCACGGCTTCGCCTGGAGGGCCAGCGCCTTGACGACGTCCCGGAAGGGCTTCGGGCTCGTCGGGTCGTTGACGTTCTGGCGGAACACGATCTCGGTCGGGCCGATCTCCATGACCTCGCCGTCGAAGACCGTGGTTCCCTTCCGGAGCAGGTACGAGCGGTTGTCGCCGCCCCTCATCATCGCGATCCACCCCTGACGGGTCCGGATCGTCCCCTGGAGCTCCAGCTCCTCGACGAGCATCCCGGCGATTCCGGGGGGCCTCTGCCGGTCCTTGTCGTCCTGAGTCCGAAGCAGGAGGGATCGGAACGGGTCGCGGCGCCCGCGGACCTCGTAGGTATAGGCCGGGGCGGAGGTGTCCTGCTCACCCGGAACCGGGACGGCGATCCCCGTCTCCGCCGGCGGCGTCGTCGGCGGGGGCGCGGGCTCCTGCCCGAGCGCGGGCGAGGCGAGGACGAGGAGCGAGGCGGCGGCGAGGATCGTCCCCGCCGAGGAGCACGGCAGCTTCATCAGACGCCTCCCTCGCGGCTCGCGCCGGACGGGATCGCAGCGGGAGCGGCCGGTGCCGCCCCGCCCGGAGGTGCGGTGGCCCCGGGCCCGGACGCCTGGTCGCCGAGGTAGATGAACGTCTTCAGAGTGAAGGTCGCCCCGAGCGTGCGGCCGAGCCTCGCGTCCGGATACCCCGTCATCGTCAGCGACTCGACGTTGATGATCCGGGAGAAGCGGGCCATCTTGTCGAAGAAGAGCGCCAGGTTGTGGTACGTCCCGTCGAGGACCACGTCGATCGGCCACTCGGCGTAGAAGTCCTTGTTGACGTATTCCTTGGGCCGGAAGTCCTTCAGGAAGAAGTCGCCCTGCCGCGTGAGGGCCTCGATCTTCTTGATGAGCTCCTCGGTGTTCCGCTTCGTCGGCAGGATCTCGAGGAGGCGGTTCAGGTCGAGCTCGATCCGCCGGACCTCCTCGCGCAGCTGCGGGAGCCTCCGCTCGGCCACCCGGCCCCTCTCGATCTTCTCCTGCAGCTGCCCGTACTCGGCCTTCAGGCCGGCGAGCCGCTGCTGCATCTCCTTGAAATTCGGGTACTGCCAGTTCGCGACGGCCCAGAGCCCGACCGCGAGCGCGAGTCCGATGCCGAGGCCGTAATACCAGGGCTTGTCTTCGAGCTGCTTCAGTTCGATCGCCACGTCGGCCCCCTCAGTTCCCCGCGGCCGGCGCGGCTGGAGCGGCAGGCGCGGGAGCGGGCTCGCCCCCGGCCGGCGCGCCGGATACGAACTGGGTCCTGTCGAGATCCGCGAATACGAAGGTCAGCCCGAAGTTGTAGAGGTTCGAGGCGCCGGCGCTCGCGGCGGTGATCGCCGTGACCTTCGGCTCCTGGAACGCCGCGACCCGCTTGAGGTTCTCGAGGTAGTTCGCGACGGCCGGCGGGTTGAGCGCCTTTCCGTCGATCGTGATGCTGTTGCCCGTCACCTGCATCCTCTCGATCCAGAGGAGGTCCGGGAGGGCGTTGGAGACCTCGTCCATCAGCCGGACCGGCCCGCGCTGATTCGCCTTGAGGGCGTTGATCAGGTCGACCTTCTTCTGGAGCTTCGCCTTCTTGTCCTCGAAGTCGGCGACCTCCTTCAGGACGGCCTCCAGCCGGGTGACCTCCTGCTGGGCGATCCGGTTCTTCTCCTGCTGCTCCTTCAGGCGCGACGCCTCGACCCACCACTGGACGCCGACGACGAGGAGCCCGATGAGGAGCCCTCCGAGGATCAGGAAGAGGTTCAGGCGGCCGGCGCCACCGAGCGCCGAGACGCCCTTCTTCTTCTTCTGGGGCTTCGCTTCGGAGAGGAGGTTGATCTTGATCATCTGGCCTCCTCCGTCACTCGCCGAGCTTCCGCACGGCGAGCCCGACGCCGATCGCCAGCGACGGGCCGTTCTCCGAGAGCCAGGCCGGGTCGACGGAGCGGTCCTCGGCGACGACGGAGCGGAACGGATTCATGATCTCGACGGGCAGGCCGAAGCGGTCCTTGAGGACTTCGTCGAGCTGCCCGACCCGCGAGCCTCCGCCGGAGAGGACGATCGTGTCGACCTTCTCCGAGCCGGAGGTCGCGTGGAAGAAGTCGATCGTCTTCTGGAGCTCGCCGGCGACGTCCTCGCAGACGCCCGCGAGGACGGGCTGGATGCTCTGCGCGGACTGCCCTCCGACCGGCTCTCCCTTCTTGAGCGCCTCGGCCTGCTCGAAGTTGAGGGAGAAGGCCTTCTGGAGCGCGTCCGTGAACTGGTTCCCTCCGAACGTGATGTCGCGCCAGAAGACCGTCTGGCCGCTCGCGAGGATGTTCACGTTCATCACCGACGCGCCGATGTTCACGAGCGCGACCACGCGCGTCGGGTCGAGGCCGTAGTTGACCTCGTAGCAGTTCTGGAGGGCGAAGACGTCGACGTCGACGAGGCCGGGAGTCCG
>ERZ795055.4054-NODE-4054-length-10423-cov-8.971547_pt1 | contig 10423 bp, 6 predicted proteins | sample MGYA00375139_ERZ795055 | MGnify/ENA primary metagenome ERZ795055 (study PRJEB30184, sample SAMN05720283) | anaerobic digester metagenome | isolation source: active sludge of municipal wastewater-treating anaerobic digesters | place: USA | collected 2015-01-23 ...
TTCTGGAGGTTTGCAAGATCCGCCAGTTCCCCGCTGAAGTATTCCCGGTTTATCTCTACTTCAACTGTCATCTCGTCCAGATGATTAATTTTGTCAATATAGACCATAAACTGGTTCCCGACCTCCGGTATTTTTAAGAGCACGTGCTCGATCTGCGAGGGGAAGACATTGATCCCGCGGATGACGAGCATGTCGTCGCTCCTCCCGGTGATCCGCGCTATCTTCCGGCCGCGCCGGCAGAGGCAGCCGTCCTCCATCAGCATCGTCACATCGCCGGTCCGGTACCGGAGCAGGGGCATGGCCTCCTTGACGAGCGGGGTGACCACGAGCTCGCCGCGTTCGCCGTCCGCAAGCTGCTCTCCCGTCTTCGGGTCGATGATCTCCACGAGGTAGCTGTCGTGCCAGATGTGCAGCCCGTCGCGCTCGGGGCATTCAAAGGCAACCCCCGGGCCGAAGAGCTCGGAAAGGCCGTAGGAATCGTATGCTGTAATGCCGAGGCGTTTTTCCAGGGACTTCCGGGTGCTCTCCGACCACGCCTCTGCACCAAAGAGGCCGGTCTTCAGGCTGTCAAGGGATGCGCCGAGCTCTTCTGCCACCTCCGAGAGGTGCATGGCATAACTGGGCGTGCAGTGGATGGTGGTAACGCCAAAATCATGGATCATCTCGATCTGGCGCTTCGTGTTACCGGTAGCACTGGGGATAACCGTCATACCGATTTTTTCGGCCCCGTAATGGAACCCGAGACCGCCGGTGAACATGCCGTAATTGACCATATTCTGGAAGACATCATCTTCGGTAATGCCCACCATGGTCATGTTCCGTGCGATCAGGTCAGACCAGGCAGCAAGATCCCTCCTGGTGTATCCCACTACCGTGGGTTTTCCGGTGGTGCCTGACGTTGTATGGATACGGACCACTTTTTTCAGCGGCACGGCAAAGAACCCGAACGGGTACCCGTCCCGGAGGTCCTGTTTTTTCGTGAACGGAACTTTTTTTATATCGTCAAGGGTCTTTATCAGTGCAGGTCTTATTTTGGCATCGGCGAATTTTTTTTGGTAAAACCCGACATTCTGAGCCTGGTTGAGGGTTTTTTTCAGGCGTTTCAACTGGAGTGCCTGCAGGTCAGCAGGTTTCAGGGTCTCAATCTTCTCATCCCAGTACATCTGTTATCCCTGTTATGCTATTGCATGACATCAACCTGTAGGGCGTTTGCGGGTTTATACTCACCGAAATCCGGAGGGAAACCGGCAGCGCGGATCGTAAAAACGATGAATTAATCAGGCGCTGTGTGGTAGTTATTAGATCAGGTTGAAACCTTTCGGTGTTGATGGTGACAGAGTACCCGTGGATATCGGTCAGCGGTTTTGGTGCCCACATAAAATCCACCCCGAGAACCCTGGTCATCCAGAAGAAAAACATCATCGAGGAATATCCGTTACCCGAGGTAAAGACCCTGCTGGTCATCGGGGGCCACACCCTCCATACAACCGCAGTCCTGAACCTGCTCCGGCACGGGGCATGCATCTCCTTTTTTGAAGCTGACGGTACACCCGCAGGTACGATCCGCCCGAACGCTGACCGGAACCTGATGGAATTGTACGAGTTCCAGAAGACCATACCCCGCCAGCGCTTTGCGGTTGCCCTTGCCCGCACCTCGGTCCAGGCACGGATCTTTTTCATGGAGCGGGAGGAGGAGCTGAACAATATCCGCCTGTTCTACGAGGGGGAACTGGAATTTCTCCGGAAAGGGCGGGAGGAACTTGCGTTCCTCATCAAACTTGACGAGATCCGGCGCCTGCACCGGCTGACTTCAGACATGTACTATGAGATAATGTCCCGCAACCTGCCTGCGGACCTGGGATTCCGGCGGCGGGGCTCGCGGCCCCACCTGGACCCGGTCAACGCCATGCTGTCGTTCGGGTACGCCATGCTCTTCGGAAACTGTATTGTGGCAGCCATCGGCGCCGGGCTCGATCCGGATGGCGGGCTTCTGCACGATGGCAAAGACAGCCTTATCCACGACCTCATCGATCCCTTAAAACCCGCAATGGTCGATACCGTCGTCTTCCGGCTCGCCCGTGAGTCCCTGCATGAAGAGGATTATGAACTGACACCGGGCCGGTGCATCCTTTCCGATGACCTGATCCGGGAACTGACCGCCCGTCTCCATGCATCTATCAATCCGGACATTATCAACCGGCTGGTAATCAGCCTGGTAACTTCGATCCGGACCGGCAGCGAGTTTACCGTCCAGTACTGACCCGCCGGTCATTTTTGATAATGGAAAATCCCTCGAATACCATCAGGGATTGTCCGGATACTTTCACATCGCGGACAACCGCACGCGGGCAGCCGTAAAGCGTAGAGATGAACTTTTCGAGGATCATCGGCTCGGCTGTTGCAAACACCTGGACGCGGCCATCCGGGAGATTGAACACGGTTCCGGTAACGCTCAGATCAGCCGCGATCTTCCGGATACACGCCCGGAAACCGACCCTCTGGACCCTCCCGGAGATGGTGACCTCAATGGTCTTCACCGCTCTGTCTCCTGCATGAGGCGGATCGCAATACCGAGTTCATCGAAGACCTCATCCCGCAGCGAGGACTGCCGGATGTTGGTGGCGGCATCGATGGCATTGTCGAGAATATCCTGGGCAGTCCGTTCGCAGCCGGCTGCATGCAGCCTCAGGGCAATATCGCACATGATATACGACCGCCGTGAGAGGGGGCGTATGATCCGTGCCTCGGTAATCGCGTTCTGGAGCATCCTTTTTGCGGTCTTCTCCTCTTTTGCCTTCCGGAAAACCACGGCAAGGTCAGCGAAGAATATTGCCTCCTTCCCGCGGTCAGCAACGCTCAGGACCAGCCTTTCCAGTGCGGTAACCTGGTGCTGGTGAATGCCGTCTGTTATCATCTTTTCGGAGAGGGCCTTGATCTTCACAAACTGGGAAGGGATCTCATAGCTCTGTGGATAGCCGATTTTTGACAGGTAGTCCTGGCGGATCTCTTCTGCCTCAATGGTCCTGATCACGGCGAGTGCAGTGTCCCTGTACTTCGTATCAGCGGTTTTTTCCGCAAGCATGAGATAGATCTGGGCAATACTGTTCCGCATCCTGTCAGCGATGTTCTGGATATTGATCTTTTTTGTGAGGATCTCCGCTTTTTTGAGCAGTTTTACGGGTGTATCGGCATCAGCGCTCTGTATGGCGAACGGGATGATGTCGAGGAGTGTCGATATCTTTTCATAGGGTGAGGATATCTTCTCGACCGCTTCTGTCATGTAATGCAGGATCTCGTTGCTCCTCATCCGGTTCCCCCGGATCATGCTGTAAACTGCGATGAGAGCGTTGATATACTCAACCGGATCCTGAATTCTCCGGACTGCCAGCAGGGCCATATCCACCCAGCGGCTCTCGGGCATAACGGCATTGAGACGGACAATGGCAAGTACGATCTGCCGGCGGGCAATGGCTTCCCGGTCAGGCTCCACATTCACCAGGCGCCGGACCCCCTCGAGGAGGTATTCTGACGCTCTGCCAGTATCAATCCGGCAGTAGATGATCGCGATATCGGAGAGCAGGAGAACCTTCTGGTACTCTGCCGGGAGATCGTTTAAGCCGTCCGCAATCTCGTCAACGATCTTTTTTGCCCATGTAATGTCCTGCAGCCGCGTCAGAGATTCCGCAAGACCGGCAAGGCCGGACAAGCGGATGAACGGGTCGCCAATCATCCGGAGTATGCGGGATTTCAGTTCAATGAAATCGGGCTCTTCCTTTGCGGTGTCGCTTCTCTGGAGCAGGTACGCCATAATCTCGTAGGGATTGGTTGAACCCGGATGGGTGATATCCGACTGAAGGCTGGAAATAATCCGGGACATCATGGCGTCCCGCTCAAAGGTATTCCGGATCTCAGCAGCGTACATGGCGAGGGGAATGATAAAGTCCGGGTTGCTGCTGGACCTTGAATGAGTGATGATGATATCGATCATCCCGGCGATTTTGAGCGATACCTGGGGGGACTGGAGGTCCTGTTTGATGATCAACAGGCCGCGGGAAAAGGACCTGATGGCAGCGGAAAAATCCTGCCTGGGTGTTGCTGAAGAGGGTTCCAGGAGGATAACGCACCCGATCCTGACAAAACTTTCTGCAATCCGCTCGAACAGCTGTGCTTTGAGGGATGGGTCGTTTATCTCTCTGGTGATAAGATAGGCCTGCTCGAGCGCATCAGCGGATTTTCTTTCAATGGCGTATTTTATCACGCCATCGATTATGTTTGCCAGGGCGTAGACCGCAAGATCCTGTTCCAGGAGCGAGGCGCTCCAGGCCCGCATGCGCAGGAGGAGGTCGAGATCCCCCTGCTCGGCTGCGAGCAGCGATGCTTCGTCGATGATGCTGCTCAGGGTTGCAGAGCGTGTTTCCTGTCCCTCGATCTCCCCGGTAAGACCAACCGCCCGCTGGAGGTAGTCGCGGTTCTTCAGCTGGACTCCTATCTTTGCGATCTTGATGACAATGGAGGAGATCGCCCGCTCTTTGATTCCCTGGTCTGCGATTGAGTCAGCAAGATGGATGAGAATACCGGGGTCCTGGGTATTGAGAAAACCCCGGTCGCCAAGGATGGTGATACACTCATAAAACAGGTAATCGGGCCGCTGGTGAAGAAGAACGAGATCGTTCATGGATCGTATGTGGGTCACGATTTTATCAAACGGGGTCTCCCGGGAGATCTCGATCGCTGCCCGGTATACTGCCCCGGTAGCAACGGTTTCATTGAGATTTTTTATCAGGGTCTCTCTCACCTGTTGAATCCTGTCCCGCAGGAACTCCGCTTTCAGGAGGTGAGTCAGGATGTCTGTATACTGGGGGAGGTTTTCCGTCTCGTGCCTGATCTTCCCGAAGAGATCGAGTGCTGATCCGATATCCCCGCAGGAAAGCATGACCTGGGAAAACTGGAGGAAGGTCCGCGAGGCACCCGTGGTGCTGCTGTTCTTTTCAATCACCGGGATAAGGTCATTGAGGACCTGCATGTTACCGGTTGCGGTTGCAACCGATATGGCAGCATGGATCATTTCCCGCAGCGGGTAACTGCCCGCATCACTGATATGGTGCTGGAGGTCCAGTGCTGACGAGAGGTACCAGAACTCACCGGACCGTTCAGCTTTGCTCAGGAGGTCGATAATAATCGTACTGGTGGCGGACGGCCATGTCCCGCAGATGGAATGGAGGATTATAAGGATCTGGTCCTTGTCCCGGGTCCGCTCCAGCAGCTGTGCGGTAAGAGCGCTGATGATCTCGATCTGTGCTTCCGGCGAGACCCTGCTGAAGTTGCCGATAAAGCGGGGGATGTCTGCCATCTCCCTGCCAAAGGCACTTTTTGCGCCCCGTTCTATGATCAAAGCAATGCAGGTCTGCCTTCGGATCTTCTGGTGAATTTCCGCTGCGCTCTGGATGCTGTAAAAATACGCGGTCCGGTCTTTCTTCTGGATGGCGATGGTAGCCAGGGCTTTGGAGAGTTCAGCGTGGAGCACGGACCGTCGTGATATATCCCCGATCTCGCTGATCAGGCGGAAGGAAACGCACAGGAGTCTTTTATCCAGGGTTGTCACGGCCCAGACAATGAGCAAAGGGACGATATCGATCATGACATCGGAACGGTATTTCCGGAAACTGATGCGGTCGAGGGTCACCATCCCCTTGTCGATAAGTGATGGATTGTTTTCGGATACCCCGGCATCGATCAGATCCCGCGCAACCATCGCAAAGATACGGGACTGGTCGCTCTTCTTTCCGAGGTTCTCACCAAGGGTATAGACAATTTCGAGCCAGTCCTCCCGCTTTGAGGCGATATACTGACGGACAATCCGGGAAAACAGGTCATCGATAGTATTTTTCTGGATGTCAGGCAGGGCGAGGAGGAGCTGAGGCCGGTTGTTTTCCAGTGCTTTCTCGATGATAACCTGATTGATCTGGCTGAGAATGGTTTTACGGGGTTTGCCTGCCTGCTGGGTCCTGAGATCGAGAAGAGACGCCTCTATGAACAGCCATTCCTCAGCGGGAAGCGCATTTTTTATCCTCTCTATTATTTCTGCGGATCTGACCATGCTTGAATCACAGAGAGCACACGTGTGGTGGTTAACAACAATTTGACGTAATTTATTAATATGTGTTTCTATCTGTTTGGGGCTCAATTTTATGTATTTTTCGAATAATAAACAAGATTTGAAAATTTTCAAACAACACTCGTTTATATAGGAGTTCCAAGAAAAACACCGGAGAGCGCATACGGGACCACTAGTGGTGGAAAAGAAAAACCGGAATCACCGGGTCCCTGCATGGTAACCCGGGTGCAGGTCCCGCAGACTATCCCATCATGCCCGTGATCCGTGATTTCAGGTCCGCATAGAGTGCCCTGCCCTCGGCAGGACTTCCGGCATCGACGATGATACGGATGATCGGCTCCGTTCCTGAGGCCCGCACAAGTGCCCAGGCATTGCTGGTATAAATTTTCACTCCGTCGGTCCTGTCCAGGGTTCTGCCCGGAAAGTGTAAGGGGAGCGCTGCAAGGATTTCTGCACTGTTTTTTGCCATGAACTTGTCCTTGATAATATGTCGTCTGGGCAGCTGGCGGGCAAGTTCTGACAGCTTTTTCCCTGAGCCGGCAATGATAGAGACCATCATGGCTGCAGTCATGCCCCCGTCCCGGCAGAACTGGTGATCCGGAAAAATGAGGCCCCCGTTCCCTTCCCCGCCAAAGATCACCGGTACCCCTTGTTCCATGAGTTCCCGCATCGTGCGGGCAACATAGATGCTCCCGACCGGGGTATACCGGACGGTACTGCCTTCCCGCCGGGCTGTTTCTTCCACAACCTGCCCGGAGCTCACCGGTGTGACAATGACCCCCGTTTTCTGCCGGCAGATGTGCTGTACCACGATTGCAAACTCCTCGTTCTCTTCGATGAATGTTCCCTTCTCATCAACGAAGACAGCGCGGTCCGCGTCCCCGTCATGGGCAATGCCAAAGGATGCCCCGCTGCTGAGCACGAGGTCTGCAAGGTTTTTCAGCCCGTCCACAGACGGTTCCGGCAGCCTGCCGGGAAACGTGCCGTCCATTACCCCGTTGACCGTCAGGACCCGGCAGCCAAGCTTTTCGAGAATTTTCGGGGTGGTGATGCAGGCAGGGCCGGAGCCGGGATCCACAACAACGGTCATGCCTTTTCCCAAAGAACCATGGAAGTGGCTGAGGATTCCTTCAATATACCGGTCAAGATGGTGGGGGACCGGTGTTTCCTGCCCGGCCCGGTCCCAGGCCGTGACCGGGATGGCGGGACCGAAGATCAGCTCTTCCAGCTGTACTGTTTCTTCGTCTCCCATCTCCGTCCCGTCCGGTTCGATGATCTTCACGCCATTGTATTCCGGCGGATTGTGGGATGCGGTGATCATCGCCCCCCCGGCATACCCATCCCTGACCAGGTACTGGAGCGCCGGTGTTGGCAGGATACCACAGTCATGGACATCGCAGCCGGTTGCAAGCAGGCCGGCCCTGAGGGCTTTTCCCAGGGTCTCACCAGATGTACGGGTGTCGCGTCCAACCGCAATGCACCCGGGCCTCATCTGCCCCAGTGCCTTTCCTATGGTAAAGACGAGTTCCGGTGTGAGGTCCGCTCCCGCAACACCCCTTACACCGTTGGTGCCAAACAAGCGCTTCAGAATTTTTTGTGCTGCCATAATCTCCCTGCTTTTAGTACGTGTCAAAACGATCGATTGATGCGAGTACATCATCTACGGTGGGATTACGTAAAATACATCCTTCGACCTGCAGTTCGCCAATGACGATCTTTTTAAACGATCGCGTTTTGTATCCTTCGATGATCGTATAGTCCATTCCCTGATCCTTCAGGAGCGCAAGCATCGCATCCAGGGAGTTGTTCCGCAGGGTTACGACAGCTTTACCGGCATCGATCCCTGCAGAAATCTCAGCCCCGGCCATAAAAAAGCCGGTGGTGTCTTTTGCCTCCGCGAGAAGATACTCGTGGTCACCCAGGTGCTTGATCACGGCCACCTTCCCTTTCTTATTGAGGACGGGGAGGAGGGTTTTGATAAATGTGGTCTTGCCGGTATTGGATCGGCCGGTAACCTGGATGATCTTCATGCGTCCTCCTTCTCCTGCCCAGGTACCCCGTTGCGGGAGGAGCTGCGTTCTTTGGTGTCACCATGGCCCGGTGACGGTTGATCGCTGCCGGGGGGTTCACCCTTAGCAGGGGCCGGCGGGACCGCACCGGGCACTGGTGGTCCGTCATGGGGATCCCCATTTAAAACCGGCGCGGGGGGCGGTTCCGTGATCCCCTGCCCGGAGGGAGCCGGTGTACCGGGGATGATCCGGCTTTCTGCTCTCCCGGTGCCAGGAGGTTCCTGACCGGGGGTCCCTTGGCCGGAAGCAACCGCCGGGTGATTCGCACCCTCCGGCGGGTTCTGGATATCTTCGCCACGGGTTTTTAACAGGGTCTTTGCGGCAACCCCGACACCCCGCATGACCCGGGTGATTCGGTCCTCGATGTCAATCTCTTCATCGATATCCACCGTGGTCCCTTCCACTTCGAGCAGGAACCGTGCAACCTCGCTTGCCTCAAACAGCAGGTCATCGAGCTCATCGGTGGTAAAAAAGCCGCACATGGCACCATAGAAAAAGGTGGCACTCGACTTCCGCACTTTTTTCTTGAATGCATTGCGGGCCTGGTTCACGGCCTGGGGGGTATAGGTTTCCTCCATGAACGGGACGAGTTCCGGCAGGTGCCTGCCGATAAACGTCATCTCTGCGCCCCCGGAAGTCCGGAAATCGGTACAGAGCCGGGCAAGGGCCCACTCTCTCGCGGTAATGTAGGTTCGCTTGCGCAGGAACTGGTTGACTCTGTGATAGGTTGCCCCATCGACTTTCCTGAATTTCCGGTACTTGTTGATCTCCGGCCCGGGATTTGGGTCATCCATTGCAGTACACCTTGACCAGTCCTGGTTTATGGGTTTTTTTGGATCTTGTTCCTTCCGTGATACTATGGGGTGCCGTTACATATAGCAGTATATGGTTTATCACCGGAAATATTCTCTGCCCCCTCCGTCGTAAAAAAAAAGACAAAACCCAAAAGCGAACGGCCGGACGGATCCCGGGAACCACGCAGGGAACCGTTTATTCGTGACTTTTTTTCCCGCCGTTTTCCCCCAGAGGGAATCGGGAGATACTGTTCATGCTTGTCGCCAGGGCCCGGGAGGATCAGGCTGCGGGAATTTGTCCCGCATTCTGCCGGCTATCCGCTCCCCCATGGTGATTCTCCTGTCCGGTACATGGTCTGGAAGGGGGTTGCGATACGTACCGGGCCCGGGATCCGCTTTTTTGATTTGTTTGTTGCTCAGCCTTCACCGGATCGCAAAACCGGCATTAATGGTTTCCCGGGAGTCCGGATCCGAAGTTTCCCTGCAGTATATCTTTTTGCAACCAGTGTGTTACCGGCCACGACCCCCCCGTCTGCCTCCCGCGGGGACATGCGGAGAACGATGACCCGGGCCTGGTTGCCGCTCAACAGCCCTCATCGCCCGCAGTTTCATGAGCCGGGCAGGGGTGTGTGGCGGACAGTCTCCTTCGTTTCGCAAGGGTTTTTTAAAGGACCCGGCTCCAGGGCAAGCCCCCTGGCAATGCGTATAATTTCCTTGTTTTTTTTATGGTCCGTCTCTCTTCGTCAGAATGTCCGTGCTCTTTTGTCAGGTGCTTGGAACGGCTGGTTCTAAATTGAGACGGTTGGACCAGCCGGGAACATCAGGCTGTCTCACGCCATGAAGGATTGGGGTTCAACCAGCCAGGTGCTGTTGCCACTCTCAGGTCCGGCATATGGGAATCCGGTCCATGGGTCAGGAAGTCGTGAAAAGGGGGCTCTTATGTATAGCATCATACGGTTTATATGAAAATTTCAGAATTTAATCAACTCATTATTATATATAAAATTTGCAGCGTAATTTGAAAAAGAGCCTCATTTCATGAGTTTTTACGCGGGGCTGAATTTCCGGTGATATACGGTTGCCAGAAATTACTGCCCGTGTTCCCGGGTCTGCCGGGTTCGGGTATCTGGTCTCAGGGATGCAGTTCCCGGGCAATCAGCCGTAAAACCGTTGCAGTGGTACAGGTATAACCAGTTCATTGTATCGTAACCGGAGGACGGAGTATGGGTGTTGGGGTGAATCCACGGATTTTCCCGGGATCCTTTCGCGGGGGTCCGTGCCTTGGATTTTTCGCCGGGGTGTATCACGATTCGTTGTACCGCGGGGGACCAGGGGGTGCATACCAGAGGATTGGATGCCCGGTTCTTCGTCCTGAACAGGGAAAAGCTCCTGCGGAATCGTGATGGCAACTCTCTCCCGTTAATCATTCCTTTAAAAAAAATTGC
>ERZ795055.4055-NODE-4055-length-10415-cov-5.037645_pt1 | contig 10415 bp, 8 predicted proteins | sample MGYA00375139_ERZ795055 | MGnify/ENA primary metagenome ERZ795055 (study PRJEB30184, sample SAMN05720283) | anaerobic digester metagenome | isolation source: active sludge of municipal wastewater-treating anaerobic digesters | place: USA | collected 2015-01-23 ...
GATGGTCTGATGGTCTGATGGTCTGATGGTCTGATGGTCTGATGGTCCGATGGTCTGATGGTCTGATGGTCCGATGGTCCGATGGTCTGATGGTCCGATGGTCTGATGGTCTGATGGTCTGATGGTCTTTGGGGGGTTCTGCTGAACATTATCATATTTTATTCGGTATATTTGCCGTTTCCGCAACTGTGCGGAGTGATATAACCAACCATAACCTGAAATGGAATTTTTACTTGAGGGAATAACCAGTATTACCTGGCAGCAGATAGTGATGTGGATAACAGGCTTCGTTCTCATCTACCTTGCGATCGACAAGAAGCTTGAACCGCCTTTGCTCCTACCCATGGGATTCGGCGCCATACTGGTCAACCTTCCCCTGTCGGGTGTATTGAACCAGACTCTCCCCGGCATAGGCGAGGTAAGGGGAATAATCGACTGGATGTTCAGTGTGGGGATCGAAGCGTCGGAAGCGATGCCCATCCTGCTTTTCATCGGTATCGGTGCGATGATCGATTTCGGTCCGCTTTTATCCAATCCCAGGCTTCTTCTTTTCGGGGCGGCTGCCCAGTTCGGGATATTCGCAACAGTCATAATAGCAACACTTCTCGGTTTCGACCTTAAGGATGCTGCATCAATAGGAATAATCGGAGCAGCAGACGGACCCACTTCCATTCTCGTTTCACAGGTTCTGAAAAGCCAGTTTATAGGTCCCATTGCAATCGCTGCCTATTCATACATGGCTCTGGTTCCTATAATTCAGCCGTTTGCCATTAAGTTATGCACCACCGAAAAGGAAAGAAAGATAAGGATGAAGTATAATCCGAAGAGCGTTTCGCCCCTTACCAGGATACTGTTCCCCATCGCAGTCACCATTATTGCCGGACTGGTTGCTCCGGCTTCAATTGCACTTGTGGGCTTCCTCATGTTCGGCAACCTGATAAGGGAATGCGGAGTGCTCCGGTCGCTATCCGAGTCAGCCCAGAAGGAACTTGTCAACCTGATAACCCTTTTGCTCGGCATAACTATTGCTGCAAGCATGAAAGCGGAGTCATTTGTTTCCCTGCAGACTATTCTTATCATGCTGCTTGGACTTGTGGCATTTATTTTTGACACCATTGCCGGAGCCACCTTTGCAAGGATACTCAATCTGTTCCTTAAGGAGAAAATAAATCCCATGGTGGGTGCCGCGGGAATATCAGCCTTCCCGATGTCGTCGAGGGTTATTCAGAGGATGGGTCTCGAAGCTGATCCCCAGAATCACCTCCTGATGCATGCTGCCGGAGCAAATGTATCAGGACAGATTGCATCGGTTATTGCAGGGGGTGTGGTAATAAGTCTTGTACCCGGATTAATGTAGAATACAGATTATGAACACTGATTTTATAAATTCGCTAAAGCTTGCCGGCATGGGAATGACGGCAATTTTCCTTGTCATCCTTGTAATCTACCTGTTTGTTCACATAATTCTTAAAATTACAGGCAGGAAAAAAAAGGCTTGAGTTTTGCTCCGGAATTGCTTTTATTTGCACATATGTTAAAATCAAAAAGGTAAAGGCTCATGGAAGATATTGAAATTTGTCACTGCAACGGAATAATGAAAAGCGAGATCGTTAAAGCCATCAGGGAAAAAGGTCTGAAAACAGTCGAAGAGGTACAGGACGCCACAGAGGCCGGAACTGTCTGCGGCGGATGTGTCGACGATATTGAAGAAATCCTGAGGGAAGTCAACGGTTAATTGCCGGTCCCGGTTTTCCGGATCATATTTCCCGGAAGCAGTTCACTTAAGTTTCACCGGTCTGATCATATTCTCGGGAGCGAGGATCTGATCGAGTTTTTCTTTTGACAGCAATCCCCTTTCCAATACGAGGGAATATACTGACAGATTCTTTTCAAGGGCGTCTTTTGCTATTGAATTAAGATCGGGGTAAGCAATAAAGGGGACAAGTGCAGTGATTATCCCTATGCTGTTCCGGACCATGTCGCGGCAACGTTGCTCGTTTGCCGTTATCCCATTCACGCACCTGTGCTGAAGAGTGTTCATGCCGTTAATCAGCATTTCCACCGATTCGAAAATACTATGGACTATTACCGGCTCGAACACATTCAGTTCGAGCTGTCCGCCTTCCGATGCCATGGTTACAGTAAGGTCATTGCCTATGACCTTGAAAGCTATCTGGTTAACGACCTCCGGGATAACCGGATTTACCTTTCCGGGCATTATTGAGGAACCGGGCTGCATGGGGGGAAGGTTGATCTCGTTGAAACCCGCCCTGGGACCTGACGACAGGAGTCTGAGATCGTTACATATCTTCGACAGCTTTACAGCGAGTCTCTTCACTGCAGACGAATACATCACGAAAGACCCTGTGTCCTGGGTTGCCTCAACAAGATTTGATGAAAGGACCAGATTCAGCCCCGAAGTCTTCCTCAGGTATTTAAGAACCAGTTCCGCATAGCCGGGTTCAGTGTTGATACCGGTTCCGATGGCAGTTGCTCCCATGTTTATCTCGAGGAAGAGTTTAGCATTCTGGTTGAGCCTTTCGATCTCCTCTTCAAGGGTAACGGCATAAGCCTCGAACTCCTGTCCCAGTGTCATAGGGACGGCATCCTGAAGCTGAGTTCTTCCCATCTTAATGACCTGTGAAAACTCCTCTCCTTTCTTCCTGAACGACGCAGCGAGCTTTGTAAGCACGCTTACAAGGTTCTTGTTTGAATTGTGAAGCGCTATCTTGACAGCTGTCGGATAAGCGTCGTTAGTCGACTGCGAAAGGTTCACATGGTTGTTGGGGTGACAGTACTTGTATTCTCCCCTCTTATGGCCCAGTATCTTAAGTGCGCGGTTGGCGATAACCTCGTTGGCATTCATATTGGTTGAAGTTCCTGCTCCTCCCTGTATCATGTCGACCACAAAGTGATTGTGATATTTCCCGTATCTGATCTCCCTGCAGGCCAGAACAATAGCGTCCTTTATGGCAGGTTCGAGGAGTCCCAGGCGGAAGTTGGCTTCGGCAGCCGATTCCTTCACCATGGCCAAAGCCTCAATAAGCGAGGGGAAAAAGCTTAGAGTGATGCCCGTAATGTTGAAATTTTCCACTGCCCTGAGAGTCTGGATTCCGTAATATGATTCATACGGCACCTCTCTCTCGCCGAGCAGATCGCTTTCCGTACGGTTTTTACCGGATATGTACTGGGCAGCAGGGTTCATCATCCTTGTGTTGGCATTTCGCATCCTCCTCGAGACGATCCCTGTTATGTTGGAAAGTATTTTGAGTGTTGTACCGGCACTATAACTGAAGAATTCACGGTTTACATCGAGAAGAATGGTCTTCCTGACCGCTCTCGACGAAGTTGAATGCACCGATCCGCGATCCAGAATACCCTCTCCAAGGAAATCCCCCCTGCTGAAAAGGGCCAGCCTGACCTCGACACCGTAAGGATCCCTTTTGAAGAGCTCTACCTCTCCGTCAAAAATTATGAATATATCTTCCCTTGGACTGTTTTCCCTGAATAGTATCTCTCCGGCATCGCAATGTTTTTCGGTGACACTCCGGGAGAGCTGTTCGAGTTCGGATTCATCGAGATTTCTGAAAAGCTCTATGTTTCTGAGGAAATCGAGTATTGTGTTTTTTTTGATCATAGCAACGATTGTTTAGTATCCTGAATACCAAATAAACAGCAAAGATATCCGGAATTTCGAACCCTGACAACTTTAATCGCATAGCACATAAATAATTGATCAGGATTTCAGGAAGAACGCAGCCGGAGTTGCTGAAAAACAGGATGCATTGATTTTTTGAGTATCTTTGCATCCATCATCATCCGGAACGGGTACATATTCAACTAACAAAAAATCATTTATGGGAAGATCTCAGGAGACAGCAGGCAAAAAGGAAGTAAGGAACAAGAAGGATAAAAAGAGGAAGGAAAAGGAAAAAAAACGTGCCCTGAAGAAAAGCGAGGGCAAAAAAAGCAGTTTCGACGATATGATTGCCTATGTCGATGAGTTCGGAGTTATATCATCAACTCCCCCCGATCCGGGAAGAAAGAAACAGGAAGTGGTTGCTGAGGATATCGAGATACAGGTTGTCAGGACCAGTGCGGAAGAATCTCCCGATTATCAGAGGAAAGGTATTGTTACCTTCTACAATAATTCAAAAGGTTTTGGATTCATCCGTGACCTGGAATCTGACCAGAGGCTGTTTTTCCATGCCAGCGATGTTCAGGAGCCCGTAAAGGAAGACAACATAGTTTCTTTTGAAAAAGGTAAAGGGCCAAGGGGCATCTCGGCTATCAATGTAAGGCTTTTCAGGGAACAGACCACTCTCCCGTAAGCTAAAAAGGAATTGTTTTTAAATAAATCATATCTGTTTCCGGATCAGGAAATTTTGATTACTTTTGCGCCCTTGTTAACAAAGTGATTTCCAAGAAGCGTTTTCACGCATTTAAACCTGTCTGCATTTGAGTTCACTTCAGCCGGGAATATAAATCGACCGCTCCCGGAGCCACGAATAAAAATAATTAATGATACAATTTGAAGAAATGGGATTTACTCCCGGCATCCTGAGATCAATTGAAGAACTCGGATTTACCACTCCTATGCCTGTCCAGGAAAAGGTTATTCCCATGATGCTGGGAAACGACACTGACATTATTGCCCTTGCGCAAACCGGCACCGGGAAAACGGCTGCTTTCGGTCTGCCGCTTGTTCTGGCAACAGATACCGAAAAATCAGCCACACAGGCTCTTATATTATGCCCTACCAGGGAATTATGCATGCAGATCACTAACGATCTTAACAATTATTCAAAGCATACCGGTGGTCTCAGGATCCTTGCCGTTTATGGCGGCGCCTCAATTGACAACCAGATAAGGGAGCTGAAACGTGGTGTTCATATCATCGTTGCAACACCCGGACGTCTTATCGACCTTATCGGAAGAAGGGCCGCAAAACTTTCGGAAGTCCGGACAGTTATTCTGGATGAAGCCGATGAAATGCTCAACATGGGTTTTCTCGACAGCATTAATGAAATCCTCGAAGAGGTTCCGGTAAACAGAAGGACCCTGCTTTTTTCGGCTACCATGTCGAAGGAGATCTCTTCCATTGCCAGGAAATACATGAACGATCCGGTCGAGGTGCTCATCGGCAGGAAGAACGCATCTGCTGAAAATGTAAGCCACAACTACTACGTGGTTCACGCGAAGGACAAATACAAGGTGCTGAAGCGTCTTGCCGACTCAGAGCCCGATATATACGCAATAATCTTCTGCCGTACCCGCAAGGAAACTCAGGATGTGGCGGCAAGGCTTATGAACGACGGTTACAATGCCGATGCCCTGCACGGTGACCTGTCGCAGGGTCAGCGCGACACTGTCATGAACAAGTTCAGGCTGCGCAATATAAGTCTGCTCGTTGCCACCGACGTTGCAGCCCGCGGACTTGATGTCGATGACCTGACACATGTGATCAATTTCAGTCTTCCCGACGACACAGAAGTCTATACCCACAGATGCGGACGTACCGGAAGAGCAGGTAAAAAAGGAATTTCAGTTTCACTCGTGCATCTTCGTGAAAAGAACAATCTTCACCGTATCGAAAAAATGCTGAACAGGTCATTCAATCTTATCCCTGTACCGACAGGAAGCGAGATCTGCGGAAAACAGCTTTCTCGCTGGGTTGAAAAGCTCGAGAATGTGACAACAGGACATAAGGAAATTGAGAAACTCCTGCCTGAGATCAGGACAAAACTCGAAAGTCTCGACAGGGATGAACTGATCAGACGCGTTGTTTCCCTGGAGTTCGACAGGTTCCTCGACGATTACCGCAATGAAGAGGACATTATTGATCCGGTTCCTCAAAAAGAAGAAAGAAAGAGCAGAACAGTGAAGAAAGGCTCCCATGGCCAGAGCGGGGAAGGTTATGCCAGACTCTTTATCAATTTTGGCAAAGCCGACGATTTCTTCCCCGATCAGCTGATAAGCCTTATAAATTCCAACACAAGGGGCATGAAGGTACCTATCGGAAAGATAGACCTTTACAGGGATTTTTCATTTTTTGAAGTAGAAGAAGCTTATTCAGACGACCTGATAAGAGCGATGAAAAAAGCAAAATACATGGGCAAAAGGGTTGTTGTTCAGATCGCCCAGGAAAAGAATGAAGAACGAGGAGCCAGGGCATTTCCCGGGAAAAAACCTGCATGGAAAAACAACAGGGATAACGGGAAGAAAAACCACAGAAAAACACGCCAGACCTTTGCGTGGTAGCCGATAAAGTCTGCCATAATTACTTTAAATCCTGTCCCTTCTCTTACCCTTAAATAATAAGGTAAAGGATGCAACTCTTGTCATCTGTACTATCCCGGTCGTTCCCTTGCAGCCTGCCGGGGAAGACTCAGTGGGGTAATAAGCCGTCAGGCCTTCTTTAAACCTTTGGAGACACAGAGGGTTCATCTTACATTTTCAGGAATTATTCTTATTTTGCATTATCCAAATTACTTAGTCGACCCTCAAAAAGTAGTTATATTGTTGATAACTAATGATATAAGTTAATATTCGTATTTGATAGTTTGCAGGCTTTTTGGTATTTTCGTTAAAATGCTTGCAAAATGATAGGAAAAACTGACAAGAATCCGCAATTGAGTGTTTTCAGAACTCCGTTGGTGAGTGTGATAAATATGAAGCACGAATTGGTAGAACTGGCTCAAAGGATTGACTGGGTTTCAGTAGAAAAGGATTTTGAACCTTATTACTCAGAAATGGGCCGACCTGCGGTACCTGTTCGTAAAATGGTAGGTTGCATGCTTTTAAAGCAGATGTACAGTTTGTCAGATGAGTCATTTGTTGATCGGTGGATTGAGAACCCGTACATGCAGTACTTTTGCGGGGAGACATACTTTCAATTTGAGAAACCATTTGATCCGAGCGAGTTTGTACACTTCCGCAAGCGTCTTGGCACTGATGGAGCGGAGAAGTTATTAAAGCTCAGCATCAGTCTATTTGAGAAGAAAGAAATAGAAGAGAAGGAAGTACTTGTTGACACTACAGTTCAGGAGAAAAATATCACCTACCCAACAGACGCTAAGCTTCATAAGAAAATCATAGAAGGCTGCTGGAGGATAGCTGAAAAAGAAGGTTTACATCTTCGTCAGAGTTACAGTCGCACTCTTGGTCAGTTGATGATCGATCAGCGGTTCCATGATCATCCCAAAAGGAGGAAGAAGGCAATGGCAGCAGCCCGGAAGATAAAGACCATTGCAGGTCGTCTGGTAAGAGATGTTGAGAGGGTGCTTGATGATAATGACCGACTAGATGCATATGATGAGCAATTATGGTTGTATTACCTGGTTCTTGGACAGAGGAGAGACAGTCATAATAAAATCTATAGCTTTCATGCACCGGAAGTCAGCTGCATCTCCAAGGGTAAGGATCACAAGAAGTACGAGTTTGGAAACAAGAGCGGTTTTGTGATTACAAAGAACAGCGGCATTATACTTGGGGCCATGGCTTTTGAAGGTAATCCATATGATGGTCATACACTTGAGCCACAATTAGAGCAGGTATCACATCTGACTGGCAGGTTACCGAAATTGGCATTGGTTGACAGAGGCTACAAAGGACGAAAAACCGTCCTTGGGGTAGAGATCATGATGCCCGGAACAGGTAAAGGTAAAACTGCATATGAGAAAGTCAGGGACAGAGCTCGGTTCAGAAGAAGAGCTTCAGTAGAACCGGTTATCGGGCATCTCAAAAATGATTACAGAATGTTGAGAAACTACCTCAAAGGCGTTGAAGGTGATATGATTAATACGATTATGGCAGCAACAGCCTTCAATATGATGAAAAGATTAAGGCAGATCCAGGATGCCATTTATTTTGTCCTGGATTTACTGACCGGCTACTGGCCGATAAAATATGCCACTGTACAGAATTATTGAAAAACATGACTTGTTAAGGGTTGACTACTTACTTGCAAGCTTTGAAAATACCCTGAATTATGAGACTGATCCTGATTGTTATTTTACCCCTCATCCTGTTTTCGTGTACTCCTGAAACAAGCAGCACCGGACTGCTGAACCTGAGGTGCGAGTACCTTGTCAATCCTGAAGCGATCGATACCGGGAATCCACGTTTTACATGGCAGATGACTTCGGATCAGGCCGGAATTGAGCAAACAGCATGGATGGTCTTTGTCGGGACCGATTCTGCCTCGGTAGCCGCAGGAGAAGGCAATGTATGGGAATCGGGGCCGACAGAAGGATCTTCAGTTCCGGTTGTTTACTCAGGTCCCTCGCTTGTTCCGTTCACCAGGTATTTCTGGAATGTGAAAGCCCGGCTCGGCGACGGAAAATGGACCGGGTTATCAGGGACAGCTTCATTCGTTACTGGATTTATGAACAGGGCAGCCTGGAAAGGCCACTGGATAACTGACACTTACGATTTCAATCTAAAACCTTCTCCATATTTCAGGAAGAAGTTCACCGTAGAAAGGAAAGTAAAGTCAGCCAGAGCATATATTGCTGCGGCTGGTTTGTATGAAATGAGCATCAACGGAAAAAAGACGGGCGATCACCGGCTGGATCCCATGTACACCCGCTTCGACCGCCGGACTCTCTATGTCGCTTATGATGTAACGCGCGAACTCAGGCCGGGAGAGAACGTTATCGGAGTACTGCTGGGCAACGGTTGGTATAACCACCAGTCCACGGCAGTGTGGTATTTCGACAAGGCTCCGTGGCGGGCAAGACCAAAGTTCTGCATGGACCTGAGGATCGCTTATGAGGATGGAACGGAAGAGACCATATTTACCGGTCAGGACTGGAAGACATCCCTCTCCCCTGTCGTATTCAACAGTATTTATACAGCCGAGCATTATGATGCCCGGCTTGAGCAGCCCGGATGGGATTCTCCCGGGTTTGACGATTCAAAATGGAGAAGCCCGCTCAACACCGGCGCTCCTTCGGCAAACATCACTGCCCAGGCTCTTCATCCCATTCGCAATGTAGAAAAGATAACTGCCGTCAAAATGACGAAGTTCAGCAACAGGAACTATCTGTTTGATTTCGGGCGCAACATATCGGGAGTCAGTTCAATAAGGATCAGGGGAGAAGCAGGCACCACGATCAGACTTATCCATGCTGAAAGGCTTGGCTCCGATGGTCATGCCGACCAGTCGAACATCGATGTTCATTACAGGCCTTCCGATGACAGCGATCCCTTCCAGACAGACATTGTGATCCTGAGCGGGCTTAAGGAGGATGAATTCATGCCCCGTTTCAACTACAAAGGGTTTCAGTTTGTGGAAGTAATGTCTGACAGGCCTGTTGAGATTACCGGTGAAAGTCTGACTGCATACTTTATGCACAGTGATGTCCCTCCGGCTGGAAGGATAAATTCCTCCAGCAACACGCTCAACAGGACATGGCAGGCATCAAACGCCTCATATCTCTCAAACCTCTTCGGTTACCCCACTGACTGTCCGCAGAGAGAGAAGAACGGCTGGACCGGCGATGCACACATCAACATAGAAACCGCTCTCTACAATTTCGACGCCATCACAGTTTATGAGAAGTGGCTGGCCGACCACCGCGACGAGCAACTTTCCAACGGAGTGCTTCCTGCCATAATACCTACGAGCGGTTGGGGCTATCACTGGGCAAACGGTCCCGACTGGACCAGCACAATTGCCATCATACCCTGGAATATCTACCTTTTCTACGGCGATTCCCGTCTTCTGGAAGATTGCTATGATAATATAAAACGATACGTCGACCAGATCGACTCGCGCAGCCCTGAGGGCATTACCGACTGGGGTCTTGGCGACTGGGTGCCGGTAAAGTCGGTTACACCAAAAGAACTTACATCCACGGCCTGGTATTATGCCGATGCCGTGATACTTTCAAAAGCTGCCAGGCTTTTTGGAAAGGATGACGATGCTGAAAAGTATACGCGGCTTTCGGAAAAGATAAGGGATGCTTTCAATAACAGGTTTCTCGACAGGTCAACCGGGATGTACGGCAAAGGTTTGCAGACTGAGCTTAGCGTTCCGCTTTACTGGGGACTGGTACCTGAAGATATGATCCCTGCCGTGGCTGAAAACCTTGCAAAGAGGGTTGTCGCCGACAATGAGCATATTGACGTTGGGCTCCTGGGAACAAAAACCCTGCTGAACGCCCTGAGCGCAAACGGACATGCCGGCCTGGCGTACAGGGTTGCCTCACAGGAGGATTTTCCCTCATGGGGATGGTGGATAGTAAACGGGGCAACTACCTTCTTTGAAAACTGGCCTCTCGATGCAAAGAGCGATATCTCTATGAACCACATAATGTTCGGTGAGATAAATGCATGGTATTACAAAGCGCTTGGAGGCATCTTCCCTGATGAGAATGCCCCCGGGTTTAAAAATGTCATACTGAAGCCGA
>ERZ795055.4056-NODE-4056-length-10415-cov-4.885425_pt1 | contig 10415 bp, 4 predicted proteins | sample MGYA00375139_ERZ795055 | MGnify/ENA primary metagenome ERZ795055 (study PRJEB30184, sample SAMN05720283) | anaerobic digester metagenome | isolation source: active sludge of municipal wastewater-treating anaerobic digesters | place: USA | collected 2015-01-23 ...
CGCTCCTCCGGAGCTTCTTCGAGGTTCCCCTCTTCGGCGCCTGCATCACCTCCCCGACGAAGGGCTGGCTCGAGGTCAACGACAGCCTCTGCCGCCTGCTCGGATACACCCGGGAGGAGCTGGTGAAGCTCACCTGGTCCGAGCTCACCCATCCCGACGACCTCGCGGCGGACGTCGAGCAGTTCGACCGCGTGATCCGGGGAGAGATCGACGGCTACTCGCTCGAGAAGCGATACCTTCGGAAGGACGGAAGCGCCGTCCCGGTCGACCTCGCCGTGAGCTGCGCGCGGTTCCCGGACGGGGCCGTCGACCACCTGATCGCGATCATCTCCGACATCACCGAGAGGAAGCGGGCCGAGGAGCAGCTCCGCTGTCATCGCGAGCGGCTCGAGGAGCTCGTCGCCGAAAGGACCGTCCAGCTCGAGAAGAGCCGGGAGCTCCTCGACGCCACCTCGCGCCTCGCGCGGATCGGCGGCTGGGAGTACGACGTCCGGACCGAGAGGCTCACCTGGACCGAGATGGTCCGTGAGATCCACGAGGTCGCTCCCGGGTACGACCTCACGGTCGCTGCCGGGCTCGACTTTTACGCCCCGGAGTCGCGACCGGTCATCGAGCCGGCCTTCCGCCGCGCGGTGGCGTCGGGAGAGCCCTTCGACCTCGAGCTCCAGCTCGTCACGGCGACGGGGAAACGCCTCTGGGTCCGCGCGATCGGCCACCCCACGGTCGAGGACGGCGAGGTCGTCCGGGTCATCGGCGTCCTCCAGGACATCGACGCCCGGAGGAGGACCGAGGAGGACCTGGCGCGCTACCGGACCCGGCTCGAGGAGCTCGTCGCCGAGAGGACGGCCGAGGTGGAGAAGGCCAACGCCCGCCTCGTCGAGGCGCAGGCGGTCGCCCACCTCGCCAGCTGGGAGTGGGATGCGCGCAACGACGAGATCCGTGGGTCGGAGGAGCTCTACCGGCTCTTCGGCGTCCCTCCGGAAGGGCTCGCGCGCGTCGAGCAGCTCCTGGACCTCGTCCACCCCGACGACCGGGAGAGCGTGCGGATCGCGATCGAGGAGGCCCGGACTCACGGCGACGGCACTCTCTTCGAGCAGTCCTACCGCGTCCTCCTCCCGGACGGTCGACTCCGTTTCGTCAATGACCGCGGCGTCGTCTCCGTCGACGCGGACGGTCAGCTGACCGGGATGTTCGGCACCTGCCACGACATCACGAGCGTCCGCGAGGCCGAGGAGGCGCTCCGGGAGAGCGAGGAGCGCCTCCGGCGCATCGTCTCCGAGGCGCCGTTCCCGATCGGGCTCTACGCCGAGGACGGCGAGATCCTCCTCGTGAACAACGCCTGGCGGCGGATCACCGGATACGCTCCCGAGGAGCTCCGGACGATCGGCGAGTGGGCGGCACGCGCCTATGGCGACCGGAGGGAGATCGCCCGAGCCGACATCGAGTCCCGCTTCTCGCTCTCCGACGCGATCCACGAGGGCGAGTACGCCATTCGGACGAAGAGCGGCGAGAGGCGGTACTGGGACTTCAGCTCGAGCCCCGTCGGACGCCTCCCCGACGGCCGGCGGCTCGTGACGACGATGGCGATGGACGTCACCGAGCGCCGTCGGGCCGAGGAGGAGGTGTATGCCTACCGGGAGCACCTCGAGGAGCTCGTCCGGGAAAGGACCGCCGAGCTCGAGGCCGCGAACCGGGAGATGGCGACCTTCTCCTACAGCGTCTCCCACGACCTGCGCGCGCCGCTCCGGGCGCTCGACGGCTTCAGCGCGATCCTCGCGCAGGAGTACCCGGACCGCCTCGACGAGCGGGGGCGCGGCTACCTCGACCGGATCCGGGCCGCGGCCCGGACCATGGCGCTCCTCGTCGACGGTCTCCTCAGCCTCGCCCAGCTCAACCGGCAGGAGCTGACCGTCGCCCCGGTCGACCTCTCCGCCCTCGCCCGAAAAATCGGGGCGGACCTGACGTCGCTGGAGCCGGGGCGCGTCGTCCGGCTGATCGTGCCGGACGGTCTGACGACCGACGGGGACCCCCGCCTCCTGCACGTCCTCCTCGAGAACCTGATCGGGAACGCCCTGAAGTTCACCTCCTTGCGTCCGGAGGCGACGATCGAGCTGGGGCGCGCGGAGCGCGACGGCGAGACGGTCTTCTTCGTGAAGGACAACGGCGTCGGCTTCGACATGACGTACGCCTCGAAGCTCTTCCTGCCCTTCCAGCGCCTCCACAGCGTGAACGAGTTCCCGGGAACGGGAATCGGCCTCGCGACAGTTCACCGGATCGTCGCGCGCCACGGCGGACGGATCTGGCCCGAATCGAGCCTCGACGCCGGCGCGACGTTCTACTTCACTCTCGGCGCCGCGGAAGGCTGACGCCGCCGGGGGCCTCCCGGTCGAGGACCTCCCGGACCTTTCGCAGCAGGTCCAGCGGGGTGACGGGCTTCATCAGGAGCTCGAAGCCCTCGAGGGCCGGCTCCCGGCTCCCGACGAGCTCCGGAGAGTAGCCGCTCGAGAAGAGCACCTTCACGTCAGGGCGCAGCCTGCGGATCTCGGTGGCGGCTTCCCGGCCTCCCTTCCTCGGCATGATCATGTCCAGGAGGACGAGGTGCACGTCGCCGCGGCGGGCCGAAAGCTTCTCGACCGCGTCCTGGCCGTCCTCCGCGAGGACGACGTCGTAGCCTGCCTCGGTCAGGACCGTCGAGAGAAGGCGACGGACGCTCGCCTCGTCCTCCGCGACCAGGATCGTCTCGTTCCCGCCGCGGACGGCCGGCGTCTCCGCAGGCTCCTCGTCCGCCGCCGGGCCGGCCTCGTGGACCGGGAGATAGATCCGGATCACGCTTCCGGCGCCAGGCTCGCTGTAGACGCTCAGGAATCCCCGGTGCTGCTTCACGATCCCGTAGACGATCGACATCCCGAGGCCGGTCCCCTTCCCCGTCGCCTTCGTCGTGAAGAACGGCTCGAAGATCCTCTTCCGCGTCTCCTCGTCCATCCCGCAGCCCGTGTCGGCCACGGAGAGGACCGCGTAGCGTCCCGGAGCGCCCCAGCCGTGGAGCGCCACGAACCTCTCGTCGAGGACCTGCAGCCCCGTCTCGATCGTCAGGAGCCCGCCCGTCGGCATCGCGTCCCTCGCGTTCGTCGCGAGGTTGATCAGCACCTGCTCGAGCTGGCCGCCGTCGGCGAAGACGGCGAGCGTCGCGTCGTTCGTCACCGTGCGGAGCCGCACGTCCTCGCCGATGATCCGGAGGAGGAGCTTCTGGACCTTGAGGACGACGTCGTTCAGGTTCAGGGCCTTCGGCGACATCGCCTGCTTGCGGCTGAACGCGAGGAGAGCCCGCGTCAGCTGGGAGGCCCTCTCCGCGGCCGCGACGACCTGGCCGAGGCGCTCGGCCTGCTTCGCGTCGTCCGAGAGCCCGCGGCCGAGCAGATGGCAGTAGCCGAGGATCACGGAGAGGATGTTGTTGAAGTCGTGGGCGACGCCCCCGGCGAGCTGGCCGATCGCCTCCATCTTCTGCGCCTGCAGGAGCTGCGCCTCGAGCTTACGCTGCTCCGTGACGTCCCGGAGGACGCAGGCCACGCGCGTCACGGCGTCGCCCTCGAGGACCGGCGTCAGGAGGGCCGAGAGATCGCGCCGGCCCCTCCCGGTAGACTCCACGATCAGCTCGAGCTCGCGCTCCCGCCCGGCGAAGCACTCGTCCAGCGCCGGACCGAGAGACGCGACGGCCTCCTCGCCGAACACGTCTCCGACGCCCCGTCCCGCGACGGGCTCGCCCGGAGCGCCGCGGAACGAGAGGAGGGCGCCGTTGGCGAGGACGAACCGGCGGGAGCCGTCGAGGACGCAGATCAGGTCCGTCGAGCTCTCGATCACCTTCCGGTATTCGTGGAGCCGCGCTTCCGCCTCCCGCCGGTCCGTCACGTCCTCGAAGATCCCGAGGACCCCGTACACCTCGCCGCCTCCGTTCGTGAGAGGGACCTTCGACGTGTCGAGCCACGTGGTCGACCCGTCCGGCAGCCGCTGGGTCTCGAGGATGTGGAGCTTCGGCCGCCGGGAGGCGACCACGTCGCGGTCGTCGGCGCGGTAGGCCTCGGCCTCGCTCCGCGTCCAGGGGAGGTCGAAGTCCGTCCGGCCGACGATCTCCGAAGGGGACCGCAGGCCGGCCCGCAGAGCCATCTGCCGGTTGCAGCCGAGGTAGACGCTCTCCCTGTCCTTCCAGAAGACCGACTGCGGGATCGCGTCCATCACGTGCGCGAGCATGTTTCGGCTCCGGCGCAGCTCCTCCTCCGCCGCCTCCCGGACGGCCACCTCGGCGACGAGAGCCGCGTTCGCGGCGGCCAGCTCGACCGTCCGTTCCTCGACGCGACGCTCCACCTCCGCGTACGCCCGCCGCAGCTCGTCCCGCGTCCTCTCGAGGGAGACCTTCTCGTCCTCGAGCGCCCGGTTCACGACGCGCAGCTGCGCGGGGCTCGGAAGCGCGAGGATCCGCGGGAGGAGCGGCCAGAGGACGACCGCGGTCGCGAGCGACGCGGCGGCGCAGATCGAATCCACGGTCGCCTGCCACCAGCCCACGGGCCACCAGAGGCCGAGGACGTGGACGAAGTGCGTCGTCCCGCACGCGAGGATGAAGAGCCCGAAGAGGACGAGGACCCACGAGAACGGAAGGTCCTTCCGGCGGACCTTGAAGACGACGAGGAAGATCGGGATCGAGGCGTACGAGACGGCGATCACGCCGTTGGCGATCGCCATGACCATCATCAGCGCCGGCGACATCGTCCCGGAGAGGGCCCCCCGGATCTCCGCCCCGTCCGCCATCGCGAGCATCGGGACGACGATCAGCGCCGCGAGCGCCGCCGCGGGCGCGAGGACGCGCGGCGCGAGCGCGAGACCTCGCCGCCAGGCGGCCTCCCGCGGGACGAACGCCTCGAGCGGCGCACGCCGGAGCCGCAGGCTGTTCGTCACGACGAAGAGAGAGCTGAAGACCATCGCGCCGGCGGCCACCATCGGGCTGAGGAGGCCGTAGGCGGCGACCGGGACGAGCGCGACGTTGTAGAAGAGCGCCCAGACGAGGTTCTGGTGGACGGTTTGCAGCGACGCCCGCGAGAGGGCGATCGCCCGTCCCACGCCTCGGAGGTCGCCGCTCATCAGGGTGACGGCGGCCGCCTCCATCGCGACGTCCGTCCCGGTCCCGAGGGCGATGCCGACGTCGGCCTGCGCCAGGGCGGGCGCGTCGTTGATCCCGTCGCCCACCATCACGACGACGGGCGGCGGCGTGCCGGGCGGCCGCGGGGCCTCCCGCAGGTTGCGGATCGCCTCCGCCTTCTCCTCCGGGCGGACCTCCGCGCGCACCCTCTCGATCCCGACCTCGCGGCCGATCGCCTCGGCGGTCCGCAGGTTGTCCCCCGTCAGCATGACGACGTCGAGCCCCAGGCGCGAGAGCTCCGCGACGGCCTGACGGGCCTCCGGCTTCACGGCGTCGGCGACGGCCAGGACGCCGACGGCCTGCGGCGCTCCGCCGTCCGGCGGCGCCGCGGCCACGACCATTGCGGTCTTGCCCTCCGCCTGGAGCCGGTCGATCTCGGGCTCGAGCGCCTCGAGGGACACCCCCGCCTCGCGCATGAGCCAGAGCGAGCCGACGAGGACCTCGCGCCCTTCGACGCGCGCGCGGATCCCCGCGCCGGCCACCGCCCGCAGCTCCCCGGGCGACGACAGGGCGAGCCCGCGGGCCGCCCCGGCCCTCGCCAGCGCCCGGCCGACGGGGTGCTCCGAGCCCAGCTCGGCGCTCGCCGCGAGGCGCAGCACCTCGGGCTCCTCCCCCGGTCTCGAGGCGACGACGTCGGTCAGGCCCGGCTCGCCGCGGGTGAGCGTGCCCGTCTTGTCGAAGACGACGACCGTCGCCGCGCCGACGCGCTCGAGAGCCTCGCCGGTCCGGAAGAGGATTCCGCGCGAGGCGCCTCGCGTCGTCCCGACGAGGACGGCCATCGGCGTAGCGAGGCCGATCGCGCACGGGCAGGCGATGATGAGGACGGCCACCGCGTTCATCAGCGCCCCGGGCACGTCGATCCGCGCGACGAAGAGCCAGAGAACGAGCGTGGCGAGCGCGGCGACGAGGACCAGGGGGACGAAGACGCGTCCGACGGCGTCGGCGACCTTCTCGACCGGGGCTTTCCGAGCCTGGGCTTCCTCCACGAGGCGGACGATTCGGGAAAGCGTGGAGTCGGCCCCGACCCGCGTCGCCTCGACCCGCACGAGACCGTCGCGGTTGACGGTCGCGCCGATCACCTCGTCGCCCGGCCCCTTGGAGACGGGCATCGACTCGCCGGTGACCATCGACTCGTCGCAGGCGGTCCGTCCTTCACGGACCAGGCCGTCGACCGGGACCCGCTCGCCGGGCCGGACCACGACCGTCTCCCCGGCACGGACCTCCTCAGAAGGCACCTCGACCTCGACTCCTTCGCGGACGACGCGGGCCCGCAGGGGCCGCAGGTCGAGGAGCCCCTGAAGCGCCCGCGAGGCCCGGCCCCGGGCGCGGGCTTCCAGGAACCGCCCGAGCGTCACGAAGGTGACGATCGCGGCCCCCGTCTCGAAATAGACGCCGGAGCCCGGGAGGAGCCCGAGCGTGACCCCCGCGCTCGCGCCCCAGGCGACGGTGGAGCCGAGCGCCACGAGGACGTCCATGCTCGACGAGCCGGAGCGGAGGCTCCGCCAGGAACGGACGTAGAACGGCACCCCGACGACGACCTGGACGATCGTCGCGGCCAGCAGCAGAAGGAGCTGGTCGTGGGGGAAGGCCGGCAGGCCGAGGTCCCGGCCCATGCTGTAGACGATCAGCGGGCCGGTGAGGACGAGTCCGAGGACGAGCCGGGTCCTCGCGGCCCCCCCGGTCTCGAGCCCCGCGGAGCCGTCGGAGTCGTCGGCTCCGAAGCCGGGCGTGCCGAAGCCCGCCCGCCTCACGCAGGCGGCGATCCGGGCGACGTCGAGGCGGGAGGCGTCGAAGTCAACGTGCAGCGAATCGGTCACCACGCTGACGCGCACGGAGCGCACCCCTTCGAGCCGTCCCACCTTCCACTCGATCAGCCGGGCGCAGCTCGCACAGGTCATCCCCGCCACCGGGAGAACGGCGTACGCGCAGGAGATGTCGGCGGCGGGCTCCGGTGAGGCCGGGACGCGGCGGGACGGCGTCATCGCACTCCTCCCCCGCTGGGCGTCAGGACGGCTCGGCGCCCGAGGGGTCGCCCGGGCCCACCTCGCCGCGCAGGAGCCGGTCGATCACGTGAACGATCTCCTCGACCGAGGAGCCCTTGGCCGCGAACCCGATGATGCCCAGGGACCGACCGGCCGCCTCGTCTTCCTCCCGGACCCAGCCGGAGGTCAGGACGACCGGCATTCCGGAGCGCACGCGGAGGATTCGACCCGCGAGCTCCAGCCCCGGCAGGTGAGGCATCGAGATGTCGGAGATCAGGGCGTCGAACGCCTCCGGCGCCTCGAGGAAGGCATCGAGAGCCGCTCGCGCGTCCGTGAAGCCCGACACCTGGTACCCCAGCTCGCCGAGGGAGAGCGTCAGGAGCTCGACGAGCGGCTCTTCATCGTCGACGAGAAGGAGCCGCTCGAACGGCGTCCCCCGGCGCGCGGCCCCCGGCCTTTCCGTCATAACCGGCCTTCCCGCCGGCTGCATACGGCCAAGCTCACCGGCACCTCGCGGCCGGAACCGCCGTCCCTGCTCATCACACCGACATTCTCTCTCCCTCGACCCGGAATGTCTCGCGTGACGGGATCGAGGCGACGCAGTCTCGACGGAGCGCAGAGCCGCCCGCCCGCGAACGCCCGTCGGCCGGGGCGAAGCGCCGGCGCTCCCGGGGCCGATCACGCCGGCTCGACGGGCTTCGCCTCCTCCGCCGTCGTCGGCGTCACCGCATCCAGGCCGTGCCCCTTCGCCCCCCGCTCGCTCCTCCAGAGGAGGAACGAGAAGACGAAGCCGACCGAGGCGAGGGCGCCGAGCGCGACCATCACGGGCGCCCAGCCGGCGGGGTGCGCGGCGCTCGCACCCGAAGCGTCCTTCAGGAGGCCGAGGCCCCAGCTCATCCCCGCCCAGCCGACCTGCTGGCAGAACGTCATGAGCGCGTAGGCCGAGCCGAGGCGCGCCTCGGGAACGAGGTAGGTCACCGCCGGCCAGAGGACCGCCGGGACGAGCGCGAACGCCAGCCCGAGCATCGCCATCAGGAGCGTCGGCGGGGCCGAGGAGAACGCGAGCAGGAAGAACGGCGGGACGAGGAGCGCCGATCCGGCCGCCATCAGGAGCGCCCTCTTCCCGATCTTGTCGACGAGCAGGCCGAAGAGCGGCATCCCGATCATCGAGAGGAGCGGGAGAATCGACTTCAGGTTCCCGGCGTCCTCGGGCAGGAGCCCCTTCGCCTCGATGAAGTAGAGGTTCGCGAAGGTCCGGAACGGGAAGATCGTCGAGTAGAACGCGACGCAGAGGCCGACGACCCACCAGTAGCCGAGGTCGAACCGGACGAGGTCCTTCCAGACCAGCTTGTCGGTCGCACCGGCCTTCTTCACCGCGTAGACGCGGGCCGCCCGCTTCTCGAGGCCGGCGTAGACGATCGCGAAGACGAGCCAGACGACGCCGAGGACGGCCGCGAGGAGGAGGGGCGGCTGCCAGGTCTCGAAGAGCGACTTCGCGAGGTCGGGCGACTTGTCGGCGGCCCACGAGCCGAGCCGCCCGACGAGAAGCTGGATCGCGAGGGCGAAGGAGATCTCCTTCCCCTTGAACCAGCGGCCGACGACCGTCGTCGCCGCGACGATGAAGCACTCCGAGCCGACCCCGAGGAGGAACCGGCCCAGCATCATCCCCACCCACGGCGCGTCCGGGAGGAGCGCGGGGAGTACGGCGATCGCGACGCTCCCGGCCGCGCCGATCGCCCCGAAGAGAACGGCCGAGGCCGCGACGCCCATCCGGTCGATCAGGATCCCGCCCGCGATCAGCGTCAGGAGCGCCGCGACGTTGTAGGCCGTGTCGAGGAGCCCGACCTGCGCTCCCGTGAACCCGAACGCCTTCTCGAGGAGCGGCGTGACCGGGTAGAGGGCGTCGAAGACGTAGTAGTTGCCGAACATCGCCACGCTGCACGAGAGGAGGACGAGCCAGCGGTAGGCGGTCGGCGGCAGGGGGCGCGGGTCGGCGGCCGGGAGGGCGGCGTCGGACATGGGGAGGGACGATACTCCAGCGGCGCGCCCCGGCGCCCCCCCGACCGGACCTCGCCTCAGCGGGCGGTGCGCGCGAGGAGCCGCGCCGCGTCTTCGCGGAGCGCCCGCGGCAGCGACGCGAGGCGGGCCTCCACGGCTGACCGGATCGCGGCACCCTCCGCGCCCGCCAGGAGCAGCTCGGCATCGAGGAAGTCCTGCGGTCCGCCTGCGAAGACCTTCAGGACGACGAGGTCCGCTGCGTCGACGAACGGCAGGGAGCGCCCGCCGACGAGGATCGTCCTGCGGCGCGAGAGGACGTCCTCGAGGAATCGGTGCTTGCCGACGACCACGTCGACCGGGGTCTCCTCCCCGCGCTTCGCGCGGACGACACCGGCGAGAGGGTCGTCGTGCGTCCCCCGTCGGACCTCGACGGTGACGCCCCTCGCCACCAGCTCGGCCCAGGCGTCCTCGCCGAGCAGGCCGGAGTCGAGCGCGAGGAGGTCGAGGTCGAGAGTCGCGCGCGCGATTCCGTGGGCGGCGAGCGCGATGGCCCCGACGAGCGCCGCCGTGACCCCGCGTCGCTCCAGGAACGAGACGACGTCGTCGAGGAGGGCCTCGCTCACGAGAGCCCCTCGGCCGACGTCCGGCGCCCGCGGCTCTTCGCGAGCTCCGCCCGCCGCCGCGCCTCGCCCCTCGACGTTCCCGCCGGCAGCGTGGCGAGGTAGACGTCGAGGCAAACCTCCCCGAGTCGCAACGCCTGCCGTACCCTCTCGCCGGGCGGCAGCGTCGACGCGAGCCGCTCCGCCTCCGCTCCGACGTCCCTCCGAAAGGCCGTGCCGTCCATCCGCCTCAGTCTAGCCTCGAACCGTATCTCCGGCCGCCGATCGTGTCGGGGAGCTCGGCCGGAGCGCGCCCTTGCTACGATCGGCGGGTGACTCCCGCACCCACCTCCTCCGACTTCGACGTCGTCGTCCTCGGCGGCGGGCCCGGCGGCGAACGCGCCGCCATCCAGGCCGCCAAGGCTCAGAAGCGCGTCGCCCTCATCGAGAAGGCCCCCGTCGTCGGCGGGGCCCGGGTGAATTGGGGGACGATCCCCTCGAAGACGCTCCGCGAGTGCGCCCTCTTCTTCCTCGGGATGACGCGCCACCGCCTCCACGGCTTCCAGGCCGAGGTGACGGACGACGTCACGGTGGCCGACTTCATGTACCGCGAGCGGCTCGTCGTCCAGCGCGAGCTCGACATGATCA
>ERZ795055.4059-NODE-4059-length-10412-cov-8.306653_pt1 | contig 10412 bp, 7 predicted proteins | sample MGYA00375139_ERZ795055 | MGnify/ENA primary metagenome ERZ795055 (study PRJEB30184, sample SAMN05720283) | anaerobic digester metagenome | isolation source: active sludge of municipal wastewater-treating anaerobic digesters | place: USA | collected 2015-01-23 ...
CTTAGGGTCTTCGACCCTTGGGGGTGCAGGGGACTTGCCCCCTGCCGCCTCTCAGAGCGACGAGATTGCCACTTCCTCCCGCTGCACCAGTTCCCAGCCGCTATAGAGCAACACCAGCGGGTGCAATTGCGCTGCGCCCAGCACCTGTCGGACGCGCGAATCATCGCGATAGCGGCGTAACTGTTCCCTCGCCGCCGCCAGCGCCTCCGCGCGCCGGGCGGGGCTGTCCTCGCCGCGCTTGAGGTATTTGAGTTCGATCAGATAAGCGTGGCGCATGTCGGGATAGCGGAAATAGAACGGCGCCAGATACAGATCGACAAACCCGCCGCCCTGCTCCTGCTCGCTCCAGACCGTGAAGTAGGGTGAGAGATTCAGCCAGGCCAGCAGAAAGCCCTGAATCATCTTCTCCCCTTGCAGATAGTCCCGGACGCTGGCCTGTTCGCCGATCTGCGCCGACAGACGGTCGAAGAACGGCTCCCATTCGCCCCGGTAGGCCATGCGATTCAATTGGTTCGCCAAGTCCCAAACGTCAGGTTTGAACACTTCGGCCTCCCGATAGCCCTCCCGCAGATAGCTGTACATCAACTGCTGGACAGTGCGGTTGGGGATTTTCAGCAAGGGGCGCCCTTCTTTTTCCCCTGCGAAGGTCAGCAGACCCAGGTAATACAGCAGCGAGATGAAGTTTTCCGGGCGCAGCAGACCCTCGACCGGGAAACTGGTTTGAATCTGGCCGACGTATTCTCCCGTATCGATGACTTCCCGCAGCAGGCTGAAATTGCCGTTCAGGCGCCGGTCGATCTGCACCAGATGGCGCAGCTTGCCATAGTCAATCCGCACGTTGTGGTCAATCAACTCGTCCGGTGGCGTTTGGAGCCGGTACAGCGATTGCAGATAATAAAGCGCCATATCGCTGTTGATGATCGGTTCCTGGCGCGCCTTGTGAAAATGATAGTGGTTGTACCAGTCATCCATGATGGCGCGATGGGCGCTGAAATCCTGGCCAAAGGCGCTAAACAGGGCGTCCATCTCGGCGTGATTGAAGCCCAGTAAGCCGTTGAATTCGGGATCGAGGCTGATATTGGCCCCGATGTTGAAGCCGCTGGTGACATCATCCATCGTCAGCGGCGACACGCCGGTGATGAACAGTCGCGCCAGACCGCCGCTGGTGCCGCCCGCCGCGCCTTTGAGCAGCGCAAAAAAGCTCTTGAAAAACCCGCCGCCGTGGGTCAATTCACGATAAGCGGCTTCGCCATCGCTGACCAGCAGGTTATTGGCGAAGTGGTCGTATTCATCAATGAAGAGATACAACGGCAACTGGCGTTGCGCCAGGACCGCAAACAGCCGTTGCAATCGCTGGTGACTGTTGGCCTCGGCCAAAATCAGCGCCGCTTCGTCCGTGGGAATCCGGTCGGCATGGCGTTTGAGCAAATCGTCAATCCGAATGCGCACGTGGGCGTCGAAGGACGCCTCCAACCCGCCAAAGGGACTGACCATGGAGAAATCGAAGCGCAGGGTCAGATACTGCCCTTTCTCCGGGGTCGGGTGGGCGGCGATCCAGGTGTCGGCGAACAACTCCTCAAACTGTTTGGCCCACTGGGCGTCGTAGTAGCACTCCATCACCGATTGCAGCAGACTTTTGCCGAACCGGCGCGGGCGGATCAAGAATAGAAACCGGCCGGCACACTCCAACAGCGGCAGATAATGAGTCTTGTCAACGTAGTATTCGTTGCCCCGGCGGAGTTTGATGAAATCGGCCACGCCGTAGGGAATACGCAGGGGGGTAACCGGCCTGTTCGCTCTCTCCTGTATATCGCTCATCGCCAATTCTCCACGATCAAGCCGCTGACGCGCTGAAACTCGGCGACATTGGAAGTCACGACGACCAAACCTCTGGCCAGACCGCAGCCGGCAATCAGGACATCATAGGCGCCAATCGGTTGCCCCTGACGGTGCAGGGCGGCGCGGACGCCGGCAGCCGCCTGGGCATCGGCCTCATCGAATGGCAACGTCACGATGGAACCCAGAAAAGCATTGAGGATCGGCGTCAACTTCCTGGCGCGCTCCGGATTCAACAACAAGCCCCATTCGATCTCCATACGGGTGATACTGGAAATGACGATCAGCGACGGCGCGGTCGCTTTAAGCCGGGACAATACGCCGGGTTGCCCCTTGACGAAGTCGCTGACCGTACAGGTATCGAGGAGATACTTCATGCCAGGGGATCCGCCGCTGGCGGGATTATCCCGGCACGACCGGATTCGAAGGGAGGCATGTCAGCCAGGCCATTGAAGGACAGCACTTCTTCCGGCCATGTGGGCTGGTTATAGCGCGCAAGCCACGCGCTGATCGCCTTGCGGATCAGCGCGTTTCTGGTCTCTCCCGTATGCTCGGCCGCCATCACCAATTGTTGGCCAGTTTGATCATCGAGATAGATATTGAAATTCATCCTCATCTCCGACTTTATAACATTAAAACATGTTATCTTGAGGCAGTCAGAGATTCAATCCACCACAGCCATACTTCCTGAGAAATTATCAACCCTGGAAAAGCCGCGCGCCAGCAAGTCGGGATAGCGAGAGAGCGAGAAGGGCCTTCCCCTACTCGCTACTCGCTACTCGCCGATCACATATTGGGATAATTCGGTCCGCCGCCGCCCTGCGGCGTCACCCAGTTGATGTTCTGGGTGGGGTCCTTGATGTCGCAGGTCTTGCAGTGGACGCAGTTCTGGGCGTTGATCTGCAAGCGCGGGTTGTTGCCATCGTTGTCCCGCACGATCTCATAGACCCCCGCCGGGCAGTAGCGCTGCTCCGGCGCGTCGTACAACGCCAGGTTGATCTGGATCGGGACCGTCGGGTCCTTCAACTGCAAATGACAGGGCTGATCCTCTTCATGATTGGTGTTGGAGATGAACACCGAGGACAGCCGGTCGAAACTGATCTTGCCATCCGGCTTGGGATACTCGATCTTCGAGCACTCGCTGGCGGGCTTCAGCTTTTCGTGATCCGGCTTATGGTGCAACGTCCATGGGGCCTTGCCCCGTAACACGTAGGTGTCGAGAGCGGAATAGGCCATCGCCGCCCACAGCCCCCAACTGAACGACGGCTTGATGTTGCGAACTTGATGGAGTTCCTGCCACAGCCAGCTTTGCCGGAATTGCTCGGGATATTCCGTCACCTCGTCCGCACTGCGCCCGGCCTTGACCGCCGCAAACACCGCATCCGCCGCGATCATCCCGGATTTCATCGCGGTGTGGGTGCCCTTGATCTTGGGCATGTTGAGGAAGCCGGCGGTGTCGCCGATCAGCACGCCGCCGGGGAAGGTCAGCTTGGGTATGGACTGGAGGCCACCCGCCGAAATGGCGCGCGCCCCGTAGGCGATGCGCCGGCCACCCTCGAAGGTCGGGCGAATGTCGGGATGGGTCTTAAATCGCTGGAATTCTTCGAACGGGTACAGATGCGGGTTGCTGTAGCCCAGACCGATCACGAACCCGACCGCTACTTGGTTATTCTCCAGGTGATACAGGAAGGAACCGCCGTAGGTACTGGCATCCAGCGGCCAGCCGACCGTGTGGATGATCTTGCCCGGCTGGTGTTTGGCAGGATCAATTTCCCACAGTTCCTTGATGCCGATGCCGTAGGTTTGCGGGTCCACGCCGTCGCGCAGATTGAACCGGTCGAACAAGGTCTTGGTTAGCGAACCCCGGCAACCCTCGGCGAACAGCGTGTAGCGGGCGCGCAGTTCCATGCCCGGCGCGAACTGGTCGGTCGGCTGACCGTCGCGACCGACGCCCATGTCGCCGGTGGCTACCCCGACCACCGCGCCGTCGTCGTTGTAGAGCACTTCGGCGGCGGCGAAGCCGGGGTAAATCTCTACGCCCAGTTCCTCGGCCTGGGTCGCCAGCCAGCGACACAGATTGCCCAGGCTGATGATGTAATTGCCGTGATTGTTCATCGACGGCGGTGTGGGCAGCTTGTACGAGGACTCGCGGGTCAGGAACAGGAAACGGTCTTCCGTGGCCGGCGTATTCAGCGGTGCACCCCGTTCCTTCCAGTCCGGGATTAGTTCATTCAAGGCGCGCGGTTCGACCACTGCGCCGGACAGGATGTGCGCGCCGACTTCGGAGCCTTTCTCGATGACACAGACATTCACCTCCTGGTCGTTCTCCGCCGCCAGTTGCTTGAGACGGATGGCCGCCGACAGACCGGATGGGCCGCCGCCGACGATGACCACATCATATTCCATACTTTCGCGTTCCACCGGGCACTCCTTCGATTCGTCTTCAGGTTAGAGGAGGCGGGCGACGCCATCGCGCCCCCGCGATGATTGGGGATTTTAGGAAAGGCCGCTGGAACCGGGCTAGCCTGAATCGGCTACCGCTCCCCGCCTAATACGCTAATTAAAGATAATTTTTAGGGAAAATGCACCTGGCTGGTCCTCAGTCCTTGCGCCGCAGGGTAGCCACTGCCCTCATCATGCGCAATCCGCCGGCCAGCAGCGCCGCCAACCCGCGTTTCTGCCAGGGGCGCAGACGCGGGCTGGCGATGAGTTTCTGGCGCGCGTAATCACCGAATTCAGCCAGCACCCGCGTAAAAGGCGCCTGGGCATCCACGTACAGCGTCCGGGCGGGAGCTTCCTCAGTCGGCGCCAGCAGCGCGGGCGTAGTGAAGTAACGCGGCGCGGTAAAAGCGGGCAATGGCGTCAGCGCATGGTAATCGGCCACCATCTCGTCAATCCGGCGATGCTGAAACCCGGTCAGCCAGGCGCGCGGCGGATCCAGTACAGTCCGGTTTGCCGTAATCCAGCGCAACTTTTCCGCAATCGCCGCCGCGTCGGGCGAGCAGAGAAAACCGTTGACGCCCTCCTGAATCCGGTCAGCGAAACTACCTACGTTCGTCGCCACCACCGGGATGCCCAGCAGCCACAACTCGCTCAAGGCGTAGCTGAACGTTTCGGGGCAAATGGACAGCAGCAAGCCGACTTCCGGAGCGATGCCGGCCAGAATGCCGGCCAGTTCCTCATGCGGGTAACTGGGAATCAGGGTAACGCCGGGTTGGCTGCGAAAGCGTTCGCCCTCTTCGCCACCGCCGACCAGATACAATGCTACACAATCGGCAACGCGCGGCCAGACCTGCTCCAGCAGCGCCCGCCCCTTTTGCGGGGCGAGGCTGCCCAGCACCACCACACGCAGCTTGTCGCCGGGGGATGGCAACGGTAATCGTTCCGGCGCGTAATCCAGACCATGGGGAATAATAGCGAAGGGCTTGGCGGCGAGCGCCGGCAACAAGGTTCGCCAGTGGCGGGCTACCGAGGCGGACGGCGCCGCAAACCGGACGGAATCGGCCAAGACCAGTTCGGCGAAACGCCGCCGCAGCGCCAGCCATTCATCGGCGGCGACATTGCGGAAAAACCGGTTATGCTCATTCTCGGCGAAGCACCGGGTCAGGCGCGGCAAGTCGCAACGCGCGCACACCTCGCCAAAGTAGATGACCACCGCCGGGCAAAACGGGTAGTAATCATGAGCGACAACCACCGTCGGCAACCCGGTGGCCAGCGCGTCCAGCGCATGGCCGATCAGCGACGAAATCAGAATTACCTCAACCCCGTACCCGGCAATGATTTCATCCAGAATCGCCCGGTATTGCAGATGGGCGACCGCCGTGGCGCGGATGGGATAGCCCAGTTCCCAATAGCGCAGCGGCCGATCCATGACCGCGGAACGGTACAACGCAATCCGCTGGCCGAAAGCGCCCCAGTTGCCAATCGAACGCAGCACCAGATGGTCCCGTTCGCGGTCATGCTCGCAATACTGGCGCACCCAGCGGTCCAGCCCCCCGCCCCAACTGTTGACGATGTGCAATTGCAAGGGTCGGCGCTCCGGCGCGGGAGCAGGATCGGCTAGCCCCCGCCGCAGGGCTTCATTGACCGTGAAGCGCAGGCCGGTCAGGGGATGGGCCTGATTGATCTGCCGCGCCTCTTCCACCAGTTCGAGACGGTGCAGTTCCCGTTGGCGGCGACCAGCGTCCTGATCCCGCACGTAGACATGATCGCAGCAGACCGTGTGCCAGCCGTGCTCCCGCAACAGTGGCGCCAGCCAGACTGGCGCTTGATCCCAGCCCCGGTCCCGCGCGGCGGCGTCCAGCCCGGTCTCGATGTCGCGCAGCGCCGCCCGCCGCAAGTAACAGCAACCGCCCAACAGCGCCGGCATTTCGATGTTGCGCCGTGGACTCAGGGCCAGCAACCCGCGGTCGAGGGCATCCAGGGGAATCCGGTCGTCGCGGCGCTCCAGCAGCGCAAACAGCGGCGCGCTATCGCACAGGGGAGAAACGGCGGCGATGCGCGACTCCTGGGCATAGGCCGCCAGCGCCAGCCGGGCGTCCCAACCCGGCGGAACCTCCAAGCCAGGCTGCGCCAGCAGGAGATCGTCATCGCGATAAGCGGGCGGCAGCCCACGGAGAACGGCCCACCAGTGATCAGTGTGACCGACAGCTTCCGCCAGCGATACCCGCGCCGCGGCCGGCGATTCGCGCAGCGCCTGCTCCAATCGCGCTCGCTCGATAGCGAGCGGCAACACCACGATCCTGGCGTCGGGCGACGTATTGCGCGCCAGAGTTGACAATGTGCCGGCCAGCAGCTCCAGCGTTTCAGCCCCGACCGGCAGGCAGACGACGCGCCGGTTGGTCGGGCGCGGCCAGCGGTCCGGCAGAACCGGCTGGCTAGCGCCGCTGGCGGAAGACATTGAACAACCGGGCGAAGACCTGCGCCAGCCGCCAACTGCGGGAACGCCGGATCAAATCCAGCTCGCGGCGGGCATCCACCAACTGAGCGCGCAGCGTCACTTCAGTTTCCAGGGTTTCAGCATCAGCGCCAGCGGCGTTCATCCGATACCAGTGATAGTAGGAATGGCCTTCGGTGCGAAACGGATCAGGAAAAGCTCGTCGCAAATCCAACCGCGAACGATAGAGCAGCCGTTGCGCCCGTGTGATGCGTTCGCCATTGTCGAACGTATCGTAGCGGCAGCGACGGTCGCCCAGCTCATTCTGACCCATACTCTGGCATTCAGTGAGGTACCAACGGCGCAGATCAAACAATGCCGAGCCAGCGTTAGCGTATTTGTTGAGCATGACTTCTTGAGCGCCACCATCGAAACCGGAGAAATGATAAAAACTCAGCGGCTGGCCATAGATGGTGAGGCCCTGTTCCAGCGAACCGGCGACTGGACGGTGAGTCAGATTCCAGGTGGCGACGTTATAAATCGGCTCGCGCAGAATGGCGATATCCTCGAAAAAAGCCGGCGCCAGATCAATCCAGCGTTGATCAGTAAATAAACCGCCTGCGATATCGTCGTGGCAGAAATAGCGCAGCCGCTCCGCCCACCAGTTCAGAAAACGCATCCCCTCGGCGCTGGTCCGCACGCCCAGAAAGCCCAGATTGAACACGCCATGTTTGAGGCTGGCGATCTCATTATCCATGATCGCGTCCAATGTCTGTTCAGGTTCAGTCACATGGGGCGTCAACAGGATGCTGTGCCGATCCAACTGCGCCATCAGGTCATCGAGACCGGACAGGATCACCATGTCCGGATCGAAGTAGAACATTTTCTCGGCCTGGTGGCGACGGGTGATTTCCAGAAAGCCCAGCGCCTTGACCGCCGTGCACATTTCTACCACCGTATGGCCGAACAGCCAGGCTTCCCGCTCCGGAATCGGTAATTCCGTCACATTGATGATCGAGTCGAACGGCTCAGCGGCGGGATCGGCATCGGCTGGATAATCGTCACACAGCAACAGATGAAAACGGATATCGGCCGCCTGGCGCCTGGCCGATTGCGCCAGCACCCGCGCTTTGGGCAGATAATTGGCGGTGATGCTGGTGAACAAATGTGCGGTTGGATTCATGGTTTTCTGAGATGCTTCATATTTTCTGAGAAACTCCGTATAGCGCCAGACTCGGGAAGCATGAATTGCCTCCATGTGCGCCATCAGATCGCGATTCTGCTCTGACAACGTCTCGATTTGGCGCATCGTATCCGTCAGATTGTCCTGGGCAGCCTGAAGCTGGTCCGTCAGCAGGACGACATCGGCCTCCCGTTCCCGGACATAGCGTTGGGCCTCGGCAAGCGCCTGATCCCGTTGCCGCGCTTCGTCCCTGGCCTCGACCAGCAGCGATTCGACGTTCCGCAGTCCCTGCTCCAGCGTGACGGTAGTCCGTTGCTCGCGGGTCAGTATCTCCTCACGCTCTCGCCACAGCCGCGCGAGTGTTTCATCGCGCTCCCGCAGCACGTATAGCGCCTGCTCGGGTCCCAACAGGGCGCGTTCCCAGTCCACGGCCACCCGCAGGGGCCTGGCGGGATCCGCCCGGACGAAAGCCTGAATCCGGTCGTCGTAGTCGGGATGCAAGGCGGTCAGCGCCGCCCGGGCCTGCTCCTGCAAGGCGGTCTGCCGCTCGCCGAAACTGACGCCACCGACGTGATAAACGTAGGTATCCGCGCACAGCGCGTGGCGCCAGCCTGCCTTGGCCGCCCTCATGCAAAAGTCATTTTCCTCGCCGTACCCCAAGCCAAAATTGTGCTCGTCGAAGGCGCCGACCGCTTGCAGGCAGTCGCGGCGAATATACATGCAAAACCCTACGGCGGTCGGAATTTCCAGCCAGCGGCCGGCATTGGCGCGCTGAAACAGGGCATCCGTTTCCGCCAGCGACAGTCCGGGCGGGAGTTCGTTAGCCGCGCTGGGATGAGGATAGCTACAAAGGGTGGCGTTATTGGAAAACGGCGTGACCGTCCCGGTCGTCACGCCGGCATAAGCGCAGCGCGCCAATCGGTCCAGCCAGTCGCTGATGACCTCGGTATCGCTGTTGAGCAGCACCACGTCGCGATCCGGGTGCAGGGCCAGGCCACGGTTGGCGGTGGCCACGAAGCCCTGATTGACGGGATTGTGCAACAACGTGATGCGCCCGGCTGCGGCCAAATCATCCAGATAACGCACCAGATCAGAGTCCGGGCTGGCGTCGTCAATAACGATGACCTCATGGGGGCGCTGCTGCCGGTGGCCGAGTACGCTATCCAGACAGCGGTGGGTAACCGCCCGGTCCTGATAGACCGGAATGATGACGTCAACAGGTGCTTGCAAAGCTAACTGCATTATTAGCTCGTTGTTTTATTTAAGCTTAATGATAGAGACGCCCTTGAGCCGGCGCATGTGTGCTTGCGGGAGCGGTGTTTAGCATTATACTTTCAGGGGTTAGGGGAGAGTTTTTACCCGGATTCAAAAAGATATTATCAGGAAAGATCGTTCTCTTAATCCATACCCAAAGCAGGAGCGGAAAAATGCCTCATATACGTTTCTACCGCTGGGCAAGCGTTTTGATCACTCTACCTATCGTCCTAGCCTCAATACCCGCGCTGGCTCAGCAAGCCGGCGCTATTGTGGAATCCGTGACGCAGGTCGATACCGGACGCTACCGGCTCGTTGGGACCGCACTGGCTGCCAATGGCAGTCCGGCCTGCGCCCTGGCGATGGCCAGTGGTCGTTGCATGTTCACCTGTGGTCCGGGGTCCCTGCGTTGCGAAGGTGGCACCGCCAGCCTGCCGTTGGGTAAGTTCGACCTGACCAATCTGCCCACGGAAGCGAATGGGACCATCATTTTGCAAATTTTTGTCCAGGGCGCCATCAGTTTCACGCAGACGATCAACCCCAGTCAGCCGTCCGGGACTGCGAAATGGAGCGCCTACAATAACACATGCTGTAGCAGCCCCACTGCGGTCTATACCAGCACCTATGAAGTCACGGTTGACGGAGCCACAAAGCGTTCCGTATCCAACTCCTGCACCAGCGGCACTGCTACTCTCGAGGGATTCGCCAGCACTACCCCCGGCGCCAAAAACTACACTGCGCGAATTCTCTCTGCAGCATGTGGCAACCAGTCAGCCTCGGGAACGGTCACCATGGCCGGCAACGCCTGTTACCGCTTCCAACTCGATTTTCAGGGTGGTGCGCTGGTCAACAAGTTTGGAACAGTCACCTGCCCCTCTTCCGCCGATGCGACTACTCTTCAGGATGCCGCCGAAACAACGCCAATGGCCATTTTCCCCATGGTCCCTGATCTCAGCGATGGCGTGGAAACCCCTGCCGCGACCTATCAATCGCTGCAACGCCAACCCTGATCCAGGAGTCCTGAACCATCCACCGGCGGCGCTGGCGCGGCCAGGGAGGGCCGGCTACAATCCAACTTCATCGGAGAGGTGGCAGAGCGGTCGATTGCGACGGTCTTGAAAACCGTTGACCCGCAAGGGTCCGTGGGTTCGAATCCCACCCTCTCCGCCAGTTGAATCAAAACGTTAGCGCCATGCGTACAACCCCTCAGAGGCTGTCAAAAAACTGAATATTATTAAATCAATGGGTTATGTGTAGGAGCGG
>ERZ795055.4060-NODE-4060-length-10412-cov-4.733996_pt1 | contig 10412 bp, 8 predicted proteins | sample MGYA00375139_ERZ795055 | MGnify/ENA primary metagenome ERZ795055 (study PRJEB30184, sample SAMN05720283) | anaerobic digester metagenome | isolation source: active sludge of municipal wastewater-treating anaerobic digesters | place: USA | collected 2015-01-23 ...
ATGGGCTTCAACCAGCACACCCGCGGCACCTGGGTGAACAACATGATCTACAACGTGCACCTGCTGGTCGGCAAGATTTCCGAGCCGGGCAACGGGCCGTTCTCGCTGACTGGCCAGCCCTCCGCTTGCGGTACGGCGCGCGAAGTTGGCACGTTCTCTCACCGCCTGCCGGCCGATATGGTGGTGATGAATCCGAAGCATCGCGAACTATCCGAAAAACTGTGGAAGCTCCCGGCCGGGACCATTCCCGAGTGGATTGGTTTGCATGCCGTGGCCCAAAGTCGTGCCTTGAAAGACGGCAAGCTCGGTTTCTACTGGACGTCCACGACCAACAACATGCAGGCCGGGCCGAATATCAACGACGAAATCTATCCGGGTTGGCGCAATCCCAAAGCCTTTGTGGTGGTTTCCGATGTTTACCCGACCGTCTCGGCGATGTCCTCCGACCTGATCCTGCCCTGCGCCATGTGGATGGAAAAGGAAGGCATGTACGGCAATGCCGAGCGGCGCAGTCAGATGTGGCGGCAGCAGGTCAAGGCGCCCGGTGAAGGCAAGTCTGACCTCTGGCAATACATGGAGTTTTCCAAACGTTTCAAGGTTGAGGAGGTTTGGCCGGCCGAACTGCTCGACAAAAATCCTGAGTACAAGGGCAAGACCCTCTACGACGTGCTTTTTGCCAACGGCCAAGTGAACAAGTTTGGTCTGGATGAAGTCAAGTCGGTCAACGCGCATGGCATCAAGGACTACATGAATGACGAGTCCCAGGCCTTCGGGTATTACGTGCAGAAAGGCTTGTTCGAGGAGTACGCTTCCTTTGGTCGTGGCAAGGCGCATGACTTGGCCAACTTCGATGTCTATCACAAGGCACGTGGCCTGCGCTGGCCAGTGGTCGATGGCAAGGAAACGCTGTGGCGTTTCCGCGAGGGCTACGATACTTACGTGCCGAAGGGCGAGAATGTCCGCTTTTACGGCTATCCGGATGGCAAAGCAATTGCCTTTGCGCTGCCCTACCAGCCGGCGGCCGAAATGCCGGATAACGATTTTGATCTCTGGCTGTGTACCGGCCGGGTGCTGGAGCATTGGCACACCGGTTCGATGACTCGCCGCGTGCCGGAACTCTACAAGGCAATGCCTGATGCCGTGGTCTTCATGCACCCGGAAGATGCCAAGAAGCGCAGCCTGGCGCGCAACGACGTAGTCAAACTAGCAACGCGGCGGGGCGAAATCCAGTTGCGCGTCGAAACCCGTGGCCGTAACAAGCCGCCGCTCGGTCTTGTCTTTGTCCCTTTCTTCGATGAGCATCGGTTGGTGAACAAACTGACGCTGGACGCGACTTGCCCGATCTCGAAAGAGACGGACTACAAGAAGTGCGCCTGCAAGGTGGTCAAGGCCTGAAGTATTTGTAAAGATTAGGGCAATCAGGGAGTGCCGAATAAGGGTGGGGCGACAGCCTCACCCGGCGGCTGAATTGAATGAGATCAAACTGATGAATAGCAAGTCACCCAAAAGCGGTGCAGCTCGCCGCCAATTTATTTTTGACTCCGCCAAGATGGCTTGCGGAGTCGGCATGCTCGGACTGGGTCTGGGACTTTATGCCAAACAATCAAAAGCGCTGCCTGCCCTGGCTTTGCGCCCACCCGGTGCCCTGCCGGAAGATGACTTCCTCGGCGCCTGTATTCGCTGCGGCCTGTGCGTGCGTGACTGCCCCTACAACACGCTGGAGCTTGCCAAGCCGGAAACGCCGGTTGCCACCGGCACCCCGTTTTTCAATGCCCGCAACATTCCGTGCGAGATGTGCGAGGACATTCCCTGCGTCAAGGCTTGCCCGACCATGGCACTCGACCACGCGCTGGTCGACATCAACAAGGCAAAAATGGGCGTTGCGGTACTGATCGACCACGAAACCTGCCTTAACTTCCTTGGCCTGCGCTGCGACGTTTGTTACCGCGTTTGCCCGGTGATCGACAAGGCAATCACGCTTGATATGGTGCCGAATACCCGCACCGGGCGCCATGCGATGTTTTTGCCCACCGTGCATTCCGAGCATTGTACCGGCTGTGGCAAGTGCGAAAAGTCCTGCGTCCTCGAAGAATCCGCCATTCGTATCCTGCCGCCAAAACTTGCCAAAGGCGAACTCGGCAGGCATTACCGCGTGGGTTGGGATGAGCAGAAAAAAGCCGGACGCTCGCTGATTGACGAATCGAAAATGCAGGATCTGCCCGATCGGATGCCGGAAGGCGCGGTATTGCCGGGCCACTATGATCCGGCGAGCGGTCATACCGAGTCATTGCGCGGCATGCCGGGTAGTGAAGCTGGGGCAATTCCCAGTTTGCCGCCAGGTCTGGGAGGCAAGCCATGAGCCAGATCGCCCACAAGAAGCGGATCGGTGCCGAAGCGGTTGAAGAAAAAGGTTGGTTGCGCGCTCACAAATGGCTGATTCTGCGCCGCATATCGCAGTTCGGTATTCTTGGCTTGTTCCTGCTCGGCCCGCTGGCCGGTATCTGGTTGGTCAAAGGCAACCTGAATTACAGCTACACGCTGGATATTCTGCCGCTCACTGACCCGTTCGTCGCACTGCAATCCCTGGCTGCAGGCCATGTGCCGGAAACCCTGGGTTTGATCGGGGTGGCGATTGTCCTGGCTTTCTATTTATTGGTCGGTGGCCGGGTGTATTGCAGTTGGGTTTGCCCGATCAATGTGGTGACCGACCTGGCCGGCTGGCTGCGTGATCGCCTTGGTATCAAGGGTGGCAGCAGTTTGTCGCGCAATACACGCTACTGGATACTTGGCATGACGTTGGTCGGCTCGGCGCTCACCGGCGTCGTGCTGTGGGAGTTGATCAATCCGATTTCGATGCTCCATCGCGGGCTGATTTTTGGCCTTGGAACGGCGTGGACCGTAGTCATTGCCATTTTCCTGTTCGATTTGTTCGTGATGACGCGCGGCTGGTGTGGCCGGCTATGTCCAGTCGGCGCTTTTTACAGCCTGATCGGGCGCTGGAGCCCGGTGCGTATTTCTGCCCCGCAGCGCGCCGCCTGCAACGACTGCATGGATTGCTTTGAAGTCTGTCCTGAGCCGCAAGTCATTCGTCCCGCGTTGAAAGGTGAGGCCAAAGGGGTCGGTCCGGTCATCCTGGCACCCAATTGCACTAACTGCGGTCGTTGCATCGATGTTTGCTCGAAAGACGTATTTACCTACACCTTACGTTTCAACAACCCGGCTTCCACTTCACCGCTGGTCAGGGTGCAGCCCGAGTCGCAATGATTATCGAGTTCTAGAGGAGGAGCGCCCATCATGAAACAAGTTCTGAAGACGACATTCGCAATTCTGGCTTCCGCCGCCTGTTGGGCGCTGGCTGCGCCAGCGCACGCTCAGGATTCCCCTCAGCCGATGCGTGGCGCGGAGGTTTCTGCGGTCGACCACGCGCCGGACGCGAAAAAATACCTGGGCGGAAAACCGGGAGGGCAAACCAAGGTGGCGCGCACTTATCGTGACCAGCCGCCGGTGATTCCGCACGCCGTCGAAAATTTTGATGAAATCACGCTGGAAGAAAACCAGTGCCTGACTTGCCACGGGCCGGACGTCTACAAAAAGAAGAATGCGCCCAAAATCGGCGACAGCCATTTCCTGGACCGTGACGGCAAGAAGCTGGCAAGTACTTCCGCGCTGCGTCACAACTGTGTGCAATGCCACGTGCCGCAGGTTGATGCGCCACCGCTGGTTGAAAACAGTTTCAAAGGCGATATGGCAGAGAGCAAATCCCAAAAACCGGGTACCGGGACGAAAAATTGAATAGATTCATCGCCATAAAAAAGGGAGCCTCGGCTCCCTTTCTCGCATTAGTTGCCTGAGTTTTCAGGCGGCAACCAGCACGCTGCGCATTTTCTGTAGTGCTTTCACCTCGATCTGGCGAATCCGCTCGGCCGAAACGCTGAACTCGGCAGCTAAATCATGCAGGGTCGCACCTTCACCCTCTTCGTGCAGCCAGCGTGTTTCGATAATGCGACGGCTACGTGGGTCCAGCGTATTTAGCGCCTCATGCAAACCCTCGCCCTGCAAGTAGGCGATCGACTTATTTTCAAGCACGCGGGTCGGTTCGTAGCGCGAATCTGCCAAGTAGTCGATAGGTGCAAAAGCATCGTCGCTGTCATCAGGATTGCCTTCCAGCGCCAAGTCGCGTCCGGTGAGGCGGGTTTCCATCTCGATCACTTCGGACTGTTTGACGCCAAGGCGGGTTGCCACTTCGGTCGCTTGCGTACCGGAAAGCGTATCAACCCCTTCGTAGCCATTTTTCAGGCTGCGCAGATTAAAAAACAGTTTGCGCTGTGCCTTGGTGGTGGCCACTTTGACCAAGCGCCAGTTCTTCAGGATGTACTCGTGAATTTCAGCCTTGATCCAGTGCATGGCAAAAGAGACCAAGCGAACACCGCGCCCGGAATCAAAGCGTTTGACCGCTTTCATCAGGCCAATATTGCCTTCCTGAATCAGGTCAGCATGCGGCAGGCCATAGCCCAGATAACCGCGTGCGATGGAGATCACCAAACGAAGATGGGAAAGTACCAACTGACGCGCCGCTTCCACATCACCGTCATTATGGAAACGCTCGGCCAGCCCGATCTCCTCAGCTTCTGTGAGCATTGGGTAACGGTTCGCTGCCTGAATATAAGCATCGATGTTGCCAACCGCCGAGGGGAAGTGAAGTGTTAAGGCGTGGGTCATTGCGTATGTTCTCCTTCGAAGTCCAATAATATTTTAGCACTCGCTGCATCGGAGTGCTAATACCTGAAAAGGTTTAATGATCAGGTGTTGTTGTTCTTGGCAATTACTGTCGAAAACTCGCAAATAGAGTCGAAAACCCAGTAGGTCAGATCAATCCCCTTGTGGCTGGCAATTGAATTTAGTCAGTGCCGGTTATTGCGGCCCAATAGCTCGTATCCTCGCGGATTGCGGCACCCGCCAAGGCTGACTGGGCTAACGATGCACATAGAAAAAATTGCCGAACAGTTGGAGCGGACTGGCTACATTGTTTTGGATAACCCCTTGCTTGCTATCTTGTCGGCGCAATTGTTCTCACGCTGCCAGGATAACGATACGCAGCGGTTTCACGCCGCTCGGGTCGGTCGAGGCTTGGCCAGGAAGCAAGTCGATGCGATTCGTGGCGATGTGATCAGCTGGCTTGACGACGCGGATCACATCGATCATGCCTATCTTGTCTGGATGGAGCAGCTGCGAAACGGGTTGAATGCCGCGCTGTACCTGGGATTATTCGATTACGAATGCCACTACGCAATTTATGGCGCAGGTGCTGGTTACGCAAAGCATTCCGATGTTTTGCAGGGAAGAGGCCGCACTGCCAGAAACCGGATACTTTCTACCGTTTTTTATCTGAACGAAAACTGGCAGGTTTGCGATGGGGGCGAACTGGTCTTGTTCGAGCCCACCGGAGATTCAGTCATTGCTACGGTCAACCCGACTTTTGGCAAAATGATTATCTTCCTGAGCGACGCGTTTCCCCACCAAGTGCTGATGGCGAATAACCAGCGCCGCAGTATTGCAGGCTGGTTCAGCGCCAGATAGATGAGATGAACCCGGTTGTTCAGGGGCAATCGATAATCATCAACGAAATATCGTCAGCCGCGATGCTATTTACCAAGTGACGCTCCAGCTCCGCCTCGATTCTCGTGAAGCGATTTTCCGGGGATGAATTGGCGGTTGCAGCCGTCAGGCCCTCAATGCCGAACTGGATGCCATCGGTGTTGGTGGCTTCCAGGAGTCCGTCCGAGCAGATCACCAACTGGTCTTCCTTGCCCCAGGTGAAGGGAAGTGGCGTGCAGGAGAGCGTTTGGTTATCAACGATGCCGAGTGGCAGGTTGGTCGATAAAAATTCGTGCGTGCGTCTGCCCCAACGGTCAAACATAAAGGCCGACGGTGTGCCGCCAACCCAAATTTCGCCGGTTTGCGTCACTTCATCGAGGCTGACCAAAGTTGCTGCGACAAAGCGGCCGATCGGGATGGATTCTTTTAGTTGTTGATTCAGTTCGGCAATGATTTCCCGAACTGGGTGATTGCGTTTTGTCAGCCGGTAAAAGATCGCCAGTACGGGGAGAACGCTGATCGCGGCAGCGAGTCCGTGCCCGGTTGCGTCTGCGAGCAGGGCATAGAAGCGACCTTCGGGTGAGCGGCAGGCGGCAACCACATCGCCGCTGAAGTTGTCTGCGGCAATCACCTTGTAGCGTAAGCGCGGATCATTGAGGCCGGGGCGGCGCAATTGCAGATCCATCAAACGCAGCGCCAGTTGTTGTTCGTTCTGTGTCTGGTCGTAATAATTCTGCAGTTTTTGTTCCGCGAACTTTTGCTCGGAAATGTCCCGGACAACGCCGATGAACATACGATTTCCATCAATCGTCAGTTCGGTAACGCCAAGATTGATCGGGAACTGTTTGCCGTCCTTGTGTTTGGCAACGACTTCCCGCGACTGGCCAATGATCTTCGGCGCACTGCCACCCAAATAGTTTTCCAGGTAACTGTCGTGTTCGCTGTGGTAGGGCTCCGGCATCAGCATCTTGACGTTCTGGCCAATCATTTCCCGGGCTTCCCACCCGAAAATACGCTCGGCTGAGCGGTTGACCGTAGCAATCGTCCCTTGCGTATCGATCGTGATCAGTGCGTCGATGACGTTGTCTGAAATGGCCTTGACCCGGCGCAAGGCGTCAATTGATGTCTGTTGCAAGGCCAGTGAATGCTGCATTGAGCGCAGCTTGGCTTCGAGCACGACAAAATTGATCGGCTTGGTGAGGTAGTCGTCCCCCCCGGCTTCCAGGCCCTCGACCAGATTTTCATCACGGTTGAGGGCTGACAGAAAAATGACCGGCGTCCAGCGTTCTTGCGTCATGGCCTTGATACGGCGAGCGGCTTCAAAGCCATCCATCACCGGCATCATGATGTCGAGCAGAACCAGGTCCGGCGCCTCCGACTGGAACATCCGCACAGCTTCTTCGCCATTTTCGGCGAGGATGACCTGGTGCCCGAGTTTCTTCAAAAAAACCTGCAGAATATGCAAATTGGTGCGGTTGTCGTCGACCGCGAGTACCTTCATTTTGGCTAGTTTCAGCGTCATTTTTGGCCGCTTTTAATGATTGTTTTCAGCAAGGCTGATCGTCGCGATTGCGGTGTTGCCGCCGCCTTCATAGATCAGGGTGCTGAAACTCAGTAAGCGGGCAAGTGCGATGCCGCGACCGTTGGGGTCAAACGCCCGTTCTGGATCAATTTCGAGAAAACTCTGCCAGTCGAAACCGTTGCCCTGATCGATCACGCGCAAGGTGATGCTGTGCATGTCACGCTGAAATTGCAGCTTGACCTCTTTCTCGATATTTGTCGCCAGCGCGGCTCGCCGATCGATTTCCGGGCGCCAGCAATCATCGCGCTTGAGACTGGATTTTTCGGCATAGCTCAAACCGAGATTGCCATGCTCGATGGCATTAATCAGTAATTCAGAAATGCCCATCACGACCATTTCGGCATTGGGGCAGGCTCGCGCAATGAAGGAAGCCAGTTGCGAGGCCTCATCCACGGTACGAATTGAAAACTCCGCCTGCTTGAGGAATTGCAGGGAGTTGATGTGGCTATGCAGTTGCAAACGAAGCGCATCGCGCGCCTCGGCGTCGATCAGCGCAGCCTGCACGATGGCCAGCAAGTTGTCGCGGCGGTAGGGCTTGGTCAGGTAATAGTAAGCGCCCGCTTCGAGCCCTTCGCGAATCTGCGCGGCGGAATTTGCGGCAGTTTGCATGATGACCGGAATGCCGGCGAGTCGCGTGTCGCCCTTGATCCGCTTGAGTAGGCCGATGCCATCCAGGCCAGGCATCATGCGGTCGAGCAGGATCGCCTTGTAGTCGTTTTCCGGGTTTTGCAGCAGGGCCCAGGCGGCTTCGCCACCATCGGCCGTGTCGAGTGCAAGCGCACTTTCATCAGCGAAATATTCGAGCAGAATTTCGAGATTCAGCGCTTCGTCATCTACTGCCAAAATGCGTGTTTTGTTCGTCATGCTGAGTCGCCCCGATTCCCGTTATCTTTTGGCAGGGTAACGGTGAAACAAGCGCCACCCGCAAGGTTGTTTTTAGCCGAGATCGTACCACGGTGCTGCGTCACAATTGCCCGGCTGATCGCCAGCCCCAGCCCGGTGCCGCCGGCGCCGGTGCGGGTTGTACTGCTCTGTTCAAATTTTTCAAAAATGCTTTCCAGCTCCTCTTCCGGGATACCGATGCCGCTGTCGATGAACCGGATGACCAGCGCCGGTTGCGTGCCATTGTCCAGCGCGCGGCGACCCAGTGGCAGGTCTGCGACGTCAAGCTCAATGCGGATAAGACCGAGTGCCGGCGAAAATTTGATGGCATTGGAGAGCAGATTGAAAATCACCTGCGTTATCCGCGTGGGATCGACATGGAGTTCGACATCGGTCGCCAATGAAACGAATTCGATTTTCAGTTGGCGCTGGATGAGCAGGGACTCCATCTGCCCGATGATTTGGTCGAGCAGGACACTCATATCGGTGGGCTGCATGAGCAATTCCGTATGACCGGATTCCAGTTTTGAGAGATCAAGCAACTCGTTGATCAGGTCGAGCAAGCGGCTGGCGCTCTGCTCGATGCGCTGGAAGTATTGGCTCAGTTTGGCTTGGCCGTCGCTATCGGCGCGCTCGATACCTAACTGGGAGAAGCCCATGACCGCGTGCATCGGCGTGCGCAATTCGTGCGACATGTTGGCGAGAAATTCGGACTTTGCCTGATTGGCTGCAATGACCCGTTGCAAGGCGGCTTCGAGGCGAGCGGTGCGCTCGGCGACCAGTTCGTGTAAACGGTCGCGGTGATCGCGCAGTTCCCGCGTGACCTTTTCGGCGTACTGTTCGGCGCGCTCGCGGTGGGTGCCAAGTTGGAAAATAAGCAGCGAAATCAGCAGGTTGCCCAGTGTGCCGCCGATCAGAATGAAAGTGGCCAAGTCGAATGCCAAGGTTTTGGCTTCGCTGTTGCGTGGGCGAAATTCGAGAATCCAGTTGCGGCCGCCAAAATCAATTTCATGATGCAGTCGGCTGGTTTCCGGCGCCGCTTTCAGATCGGGTTCGGAGTCGTAAATCAGTTTTGGAGTACTTGATTCGCCGGCCTCGCTCGACAGGCTTTCGTCAAATACTTGCAGTGCGAGTCGATTCTGATCGCCCAAATTGAGCGACGAGAAAAAAGTATCGGTGCGGAAGAGGGCCAATACGGCACCGCGAAAAGCCTGGCGCCGCTGGCTGGCGTTTTCGAGTGCTAGGCCGCTGCGGTAAAGCGCATGTGCCATCAGGAAAGCCGGGCGGCCGTTGCCTGCATCGCTAATCGGTACGAGAGGGCCTGACAGGGCGATCCCTCGGGTGTCGATGGCGCGGTGAATTGCGGCACGGCGGGTCGGGTCGGAAAGTATGTCGAAGCCAATGGCGGGCTGGAGTTCTGGTGTTTCGGGGGCGGCAAAAACAACCGGGGCGACAAGATCTTCACGTGGTTCGGGGATGATTCGGAAGTTGCTGCGGTCAACCTGCTGGCGCATCGAAAAAATGAAGTGCTCAATGTCGCTGCGACTCACCGCGGGGGCGTAGGCAAAGGCAAAAAGCCCGGAAAGCGTGCCGCCGACATCAATTTGTTCGGCGTAGTGCCGCCAGATGCGCAAGTCCTGCTCGGGATGGGTTGCGGCGAAGGCTTGTAGCGAGCCTAGAAACTGGGCGTGCAAGCGCAGTTGGCGACGAATATCAGCCGTGACCGCCGCACTCTCCTGGCTGTCGGATAGCTCGGCAGCCTCGCGCTGAAGGCGCGATTGCCACAGCCAGGCGCTCAGCGTGGCGGCGGTGAGCAGCAAAAATAGCGCTGCCGGCAATAACCAGCGCGACAAATACCTGCGCTTTTTGGTGAGTGGCGGAGGGTTACGCATCGGAGTTACACATCAGCTGCCTGGCTAAATTGCCGATATTTTATGGCTAAAGTTATAGTTTTATTGGGCTGGATTTGAGCTGTCCTCTTGCTGCTGTAGCGTCCACATTCGGGCGTATTGCCCTTCGGCGGCAAGCAGGGCGGCGTGGGGGCCGCGTTCGATGATCTGGCCATCGCTCATCACAATGATTTCGTCGGCGTTCATCACGGTTGATAGCCGGTGGGCGATGGTCAGCGTCGTCCGACCAAGCGCGGCAAGCTCAAGCTGGCTCTGGATGGCGCGCTCGGTGCCGGAGTCGAGTGCCGAGGTGGCTTCGTCAAAAATCAGGATGGGCGGGTTTTTGAGCAGGGCGCGGGCGATGGCAACCCGTTGCTTCTCACCGCCGGAGAGTTTGAGGCCGCGTTCGCCGACCCGGGTTTCGTATTTTTGCGGCAGTGATTCGATAAATTCATGCAACTGGG
>ERZ795055.4071-NODE-4071-length-10387-cov-4.537263_pt1 | contig 10387 bp, 5 predicted proteins | sample MGYA00375139_ERZ795055 | MGnify/ENA primary metagenome ERZ795055 (study PRJEB30184, sample SAMN05720283) | anaerobic digester metagenome | isolation source: active sludge of municipal wastewater-treating anaerobic digesters | place: USA | collected 2015-01-23 ...
CTGGGACCACATCATGGGCTTCCCCATGTTCACGCCCATCTACGTGCCCGGCACGAGGCTCCGCATCCACGGCCCCATCACCTACGAGGACGACACCCTGGAGCAGGTCCTCGGCTCGCAGCTCTCCTACCGCTACTGGCCGGTCAGGCAGGAGGAGCTCGCGGCCAAGATCGAGTACGAGCAGATCAAGGAGACGACGATCGACCTGGGGGAGGGCCTCACGGTGCGGACGAAGTACCTGAACCACCCCATCCTCTGCCTCGGCTACCGCTTCGAGTACGAGGGGAAGTCCATCGTCACCGCCTACGACAACGAGCCCTTCCGCAACGTCTTCCCGACGGACCCCGCCGATCCCCGCTACGACGAGGAGGCCGCCCGCGAGGGCGACGCCGCCGCGGCGGAGGAGAACGAGAAGCTCCTCCGCTTCTACCGCGGGGCCGACATCCTCGTCCACGACACGCAGTACACGGCCAAGGAGTACGTCGCGGGCAAGATCGGCTGGGGCCACTCCTCCTACGAGTTCGCCGTGAACGCGGCGCACAAGACGGGGGTGAAGAAGCTCCTCCTCTTCCACCACGACCCGAACCGGAGCGACGCCGAGCTCCAGGAGCTCGAGCTCTTCTACCAGGAGCGGCTCCGCGGCAGGACGGGCCTGCAGGCGGAGATGGCCCGCGAGGGCAAGACCTACCAGGCCTAGGGGCCTGGGCTCGGGGCGGCGCGCGGCGCGGAGGCGCGGACCGCGCCCTCAAGGCGGCCCTTGATTTCGCGGCCGCGAAGGACGAACGTGGAAGCCATGGACGAAGCTCGGAGGCCAGCGGTGCTCATCGATCTGCCGGACGAGGCCGAGGCCCGCAGCCTCGCGGCGGCCTTCTCCTCCGCCGGCGTGCCCTGGGCCTCCGCCGCGGCCCTGGAGGCCGGCGAGGGCGGCGGCGCGGCCGCCCCGGGCGGGACCGGATCGGCCAGGCCCGAGGCCTCAGAGGCCCTCCGCGCCTCGGGCGCCCAGTTCCTCCTCGCCGACGCGAGGGACTGGCCCCGCCTGACGGCCACCCTACCGAAGCCGCCCAAGTCCTACCTCATCCTCCTCCTCCTCGACGCCTTCGAGGCCGCCGAGTCGCCGGGCCTCCTGGCCTCGGGGGCTTTCGACTGCCTCCTCCGCGACGGGCCGGGCTGGGAAGGGCGGGTCGCCGCCTACGCCAAGGCCCTCGACTCCCTGCGCCGCCGCTTCTCCGGGGCCTTCGGCGCCCTGGAGCGGCGCTACGAGGACCTGGTCCACGCCCTGCCCGACGTGGTCTACGAGCTCGACTACGATGGCCGCATAACCTTCGTGAACAACTCGGTCCGCCTCCTCGGCTACGAGCCCTCGGAGCTGGCGGGCAGGCACTTCTCCGTCCTCCTCTCCGAGGAGGACGCCCGCGCCGTGGACCGGGACTCGGTCCTGGAGCTCTTCCGCGGCGAGAGGACGGGCCCCGCCCTCTCGCCCAAGCTCTTCAACGAGCGGCGGGGGCTGGACCGGCGCACCGAGGGCCTGGAGGTGCGGCTGCGCCGCAATCCGGCGGCCGGCCCCGGCGGGGACATCCTCGCCTCCGTCACCGCCTACGGCGAGGTCACCGCGGCCGGCGAGTACGGCATGCGCGAGGGCCGCGAGTCCTTCCTCGGCTCCGTGGGCGTCATACGCGACATCACCTTGCGGCGCAAGTCCGAGGAGATGCTCCGGAAGCTCTACCAGGCCGTGGACCAGCTCTCCGCCGGCGTCCTGGTCTCCGACCGGCGCTTCGTCGTGGAGTACGCCAACCCGGCCTTCCTCCGGATCACGGGCCGCTCGCCCGAGGAGGTCATCGGCGCGGAGCTCTTCTCCTTCTTCCGGATCGCGCCCTCGGACGCGGACGCGATGCGCGGCCTCGTCCTGGACGGCTTCGACGCGGGCGGGGAGCTGGAGATCGGGAAGGCCGGGGGCGGCACGGCCTGGGCCGCCTGCCGGGCCTCGCCCGTGCGCTCGCCCGCGGGCGACGTGACCCACGCGGTGGCGATCTGCGAGGACGTGAGCCAGCGCCGGGCGATGGAGGAGCTCCTCCGCGTCGCGAAGGAGGCCGCCGAGAAGGCCGACCGCGCCAAGAGCGACTTCCTCGCCTCCATGAGCCACGAGCTCAAGAGCCCCGTGGCGAGCATCCTGGCCGCTGCCCGCCTCGTGGAGATGGGCTCCCCCGACCCCGCCGCGCGGGCCCGCTCCATCATCGCGAGCGCCGAGGGCCTCCTGGGAGTCCTCGGCGACATCCTGGACTTCGTGCGCTTCGAGACCGGCCAGGCCTCCCTGCGGAAGTTCTCCTTCCCCCTGCCCGGCTTCGTCGCGAGGACCTGCGAGCCCTTCCGCGCGGCCGCCGAGGCCAAGGGCCTGGCCTTCGAGGCGGGGAAGATCCCGGCCGACCTGGTCGAGAGCGACCCCGACCGCCTGGGCCGGGCCTTCGCGGCCATCCTGGACAACGCCGTCTCCTTCACCGAGAGGGGCTGGGTCCGCGTCGAGGCCGCGGTCGAGCGCAGGGAGGGCAACGCGCCCTTCCTCCTCCTCTCGATCTCCGACTCCGGGCCCGGCATCCCGCCCGAGGAGCAGGGCCGCGTCTTCGAGCCCTTCGTCCAGCTCGCCTCGCCCTACTCGAAGGCGGGCGGCGCGGGCATCGGCCTCTCCCTCGCGCGCAACATCGTGCGCGCGATGGGCGGCGAGGTGCGCGTGGGCAGCCAGCTCGGCAAGGGCTCGGTCTTCACGATCCTCGTGCCGGCCGGCGCCGCCCCGGCCCGGCCCGGGCCCGAGGCCGAAGGCGGACCGGCGCCCAGCCGCAGGGTCTACCGCCTCCTCGTCGTCGACGACAACGAGGTGAACCTCTCCTACATGGCGACGATCCTGGAGAACGCCGGGCACCGCGTGGAGACCGCCTCCAGCGGCGCCGCCGCCCTGGCCCTCCTGGAGGCGCGGCCGCCCGACGCGGCCGTCCTGGACATCCAGATGCCCGGGATGAGCGGCATCGAGCTCGCGCGGAGGATCAGGTCCTACTCGGGGGAGCGCTACGATCCCCTCCTCCCGCTCGCGGCCCTCACGGCCTTCGACGCCGAGGAGGTGAGGAGGTCGAGCGCCGACTTCGCCGCCGTCTTCCCGAAGCCGGTCGACGTGGGCCGCCTCCTCAAGGCGGTCGACGAGGCCGTCGACGCAGCCGAGCGCGCGGCGCCCGCCGAGGCGGCCAGGCCGGCCCGCGCCGCGCCCCTCCGCAGGCCCGCCCGCGCCGAGCGGGCCGAGGCCGCCGTCCCCGCCCTCCTGGACCGGCTGTCGGACGCGGCCGCCGCCGCGGACGAGGCTGGCTTCAGGGAGACGGCCCGCGCCCTCGGGGAGGCTTTCGCCGAGCTCGGCGCCGACCGCGAGGAGGCCTTCCTCAGGCGCCTCGTCCTGGCAGCCCGGGACGAGGCGGGGGACGTGACCGCCTGCCGGATCGCCCGCCTGCGCGAGGCCTGGGGTTCCCGGCGCGGCCGCCCGGAGCCGGAGGCCTAGCTTGGCCGCCCCGCGGGTCCTCGCCGCCGACGACGACGAGTGCAACCTGGACATCCTGAGGCGCATGCTCCTGAGGCTCGGAGCCGAGGTCCAGACGGCCAGGGACGGGGCCGAGGCGGCCAGGCTCGCCCTGGGAGAGGCTGCGGCGGGCAGGCCCTTCGACCTCGTCCTCCTCGACCTCTCGATGCCGGTGCTCGGCGGGGCCGAGGCCGCGCGGCGCATCAAGGCCGGCCTGCCCGGCGCCGTCGTCCTGGCCCTTTCCGGCGCCGACGAGGAGGAGGCCGCCGGGGAGCCGGGCTTCGACGGCTTCGCGCAGAAGCCCATCACGACGGACCTGGTGCGCGGCCTCCTTGGGCGCTGGTGCGGGGGCGGAGGCGCCGCCTCCTGACGGCGAGCGCCACGCGGCGACTGGCGCCGCGCGCCGGCGTGCGCCGCCTAACGCATCGCCCGAGTCGCGTTCAGGGTCGCGAGGAGGGCCACGCCCACGTCGGCGATCACCGCCTCCCACATCACCGCGATTCCCATGGCGCCCAGGGCGAGGAAGCCCGCCTTGACGGCGAGGGAGAAGACGATGTTCTGGCGGACGATGCGCCGCGTGCGGCGCGCCCTGGCCACGGCCTCCGCCACGCGGGAGGGCTCGTCCGTCATGAGGACGAGGTCGGCGCTCTCCACCGCGGCGTCGGCGCCCGCGCCCATCGCGACGCCGACGTCGGCCCTCGCGAGGACGGGGGCGTCGTTGACGCCGTCCCCGACGAAGATGGTCTTGCCGCCCGCCGCGTTCGTCTCCGCGATGATCCGCTCCAGGATCGCGAGCTTCCCCCCGGGGAGGAGGCCCGCGTGGACCTCCCCGACGCCGAGGAGGGCGGCGAGGGGCAGGGCGGCCTTCTCCTCGTCGCCGGTCAGCATCGCGGACCGGCCCACGCCCAGGCGCGCGAGCTCCGCGACGGCCCTCGCGGCGTCGGGCTTGGCCTCGTCGCCGATGAGGAGGCGGCCCGCGTAGGCGCCGTCGACGGCGACGTGGACCGTCGTGCCCTCGGCCTCGTAGGCGCCCAGGCCGACGCCCTCGAGCTCGAGGGCGCGGGCGTTGCCGGCGACGACGCGGCGGCCGCCGAGCTCGGCGACGACGCCCATCCCGGGGAACTCCCGGACGAGGGAGGCCTCGTCCTCCGTGCCGTCCGAGAGGCCCCGCTCCCGGGCCGCCTCGCGGATCGAGGCGGCTATCGGGTGGCGGGAGCGGGACTCGGCGGCGGCCGCGAGCTCCAGGAGCTCGGCCTCGGAGCGGCCGGCCGCGGGCTCCACGGCCAGGACCTTGAAGACGCCCTTCGTGAGGGTGCCCGTCTTGTCGAAGACGACGGTCTTGGCCTCGGCCAGGGCGTCGAGGACGGTCGCGCCCTTCACGAGGATGCCGCGGCGGGCCGCGCCGCCCAGGCCGCCGAAGTAGCCCAGGGGCACGGAGACGACGAGGGCGCAGGGGCAGGAGATGACGAGCATCACGAGGGCGCGGTAGGCCCAGGCGGCGAGGGACTGCCCGAGGAGGAGGGGCGGCAGGAAGGCGACCAGGGCCGCGAGGACGACGACGATGGGCGTGTAGACCCGGGCGAAGCGCGTGACGAAGCGCTCGGTCCGCGCCTTGGCGTGGGAGGCGTTCTCCACGAGGTCGGCGATGCGCGCGGCTGAGGATTCCCCGGCGAGCCGCGCCGCGCGGGCGGTGAGGGCGCCGTCCAGGGCCAGGGTGCCCGCGAGGATCTCCGTCCCTGGCGCGGCGCGGCGCGGGACGGGCTCGCCCGTCAGGGCCTGGGTGTCGACGAAGGCCTCGCCGCCGACCACGGTGCCGTCCAGGGGGATGCGCTCGCCCGGGAGGACGAGGTACTCCTCGCCGATCTCCGCCTCGCCGGCGGGAAGGAGGGCCCAGTCCCCGTCCCGCCTGAGCCTGGCCCGGTCGGGGCGCAGGGAGAGAAGGCCGCGGACCGAGGCCCTGCTCTTCTCCGCGGCGCTCTCCTGGAGCATCTCGCCGATCTTGTAGAAGACCATCACGCCGACGGCCTCCTCGAACTGGCCGATGGCGAAGGCGCCGAAGGTGGCTATCGTCATGAGGAAGAGCTCGTCGAAGACCCGGCCGCGGAGGATGTTGCGGAAGGCGCCCGCCACGACGTTCCAGCCCGCCAGGAGGTAGGCCGCGAGGTAGAGGAGGGGAGGGGCGAGGCGGCCCGCCCGCCCGAGGCCGGCCGCGGCTCCGGTCTTTTCGAGGGCGAAGGCCGCCGCGGCGACGAGGGCCGAGGCGCCGAAGAGGGCGAGCTCCCGCCTCAGGCTGAAGCCGCCCTCGGCCTCTCCTGGCGCTCCTGAGTCCGCGCAGGAGGAGCAGGAAGGACAGGATCCCGGCTCCCCGCCGCAGCCGCCGGACGCGCGGACGCTCGCGCCGCCGGCTGCCTGGCCGCCGCCGGGCCGGCCCGCTCCTCGGCCGCCTGCGCCTAGGCGCTCGGCCGTGACGCCGGGCTCGAGGCGGGGGATGGCCGCCTCGACGGCGGCGAGATCCTCGGCCTCGATCTTGAGCGAGAGGCTTCCGAAGTCGACGCTTGCCGAGGAGACTCCCTCGAGCTTCCGGAGGCCCTCCTCGAGGGCTCCCGCGCAGGTGGGGCAGTCGAGCCCCTTGAGGCGATAGCTGGTCATCGCGCTTCCTTTCTCTCCGAGAGGTGGCTTAAGCCCACGAGGAGGATCTCCCTCACGTGCTCGTCGTCGAGGGAATAGAAGACCGTCTTGCCCTCGCGGCGGTTCTTGACGAGGCGGGCCGTCCTCAAGAGGGCGAGCTGGTGGCTCACCGCGGACTGGCTCATCCCGAGGACGAGGGTGAGGTCGCAGACGCAGAGCTCCCCGCCCGAGAGGGCGGAGAGGATGCCGAGCCGCGTCGGGTCGGCGAAGAGGCGGAAGAGCTCGCCCAGGTCCTGGAGGGTCCCCGGTCCGGGCGCGGCCGCGATCGCCTCCCTCACCCTCTCCTCGTGGACGACGCCGCAGGAGCAGGCCGGGGCCGTCTCCCCGGCCGGAGCCGTCTCTGTCGCCGCCCGGCTGGCCGTTTCCGTCTCGCTCATGACGCCTCCTGGTTGATATGAACACATGAACAAGTAAACATATAAACGACTCAGGGACTTTGGTCAAGCCGAGGGGGGCTTGAGCCAAGTCGAAGGCTCTGCCGAGGAAGCGAGCCAGTTGGCATGGAAGCCGCTGAATCGGCTCGACCTTGGCCGCGGCCTATTCGCTTCTTTTCACGATAACGCGTTTTGCGCTAAACTATGCGGCAAGAATAGAAGCGAGGTACAGGATGAACATGCTCGACAAGCGCACGAAGATAGTGGCGACCCTGGGCCCGGCCTCCGAGAGCCCGGAGACTGTCCGCGCCCTCCTGGAGGCGGGGGTCAACGTCTTCCGCCTCAACTTCTCCCACAAGAGCCCGGAGGAGGCCGCCGTCGCCATCGCGATGGTCAGGGCGGCCCGCGCCGAACTCAGGGTGCCCGCGGCGATCATGGCCGACATCAAGGGCCCCGCCGTCAGGCTCTACGGCTACGGCAAGCCCCTCGCCGTCGAGTCGGGCTCGGTCCTCGCCATCGAGAGCCGGCCGGCGGAGGGCATCGAGGCCCTCCAGGCGCCGGAGGGCGTCGCCTACACGAACCTCCCCGAGATCGACCGACTCTGCGAGGCCGGCCAGCGCGTCCTCCTCATGGACGGCTACTTCGCCGGCTCCGTCGTCGCGCGCTCCCCCGGCCGCGTGGAGGTCAAGCTCGGCAATCCGGGCTCCCTCCGCCCCAAGGCCCACCTCACGATCCCCAACGTCGACTACCCGATCCCCTTCCTCTCCGAGAAGGACATCCGCGACATCTCCTTCGCCGTCGAGAAGGAGGTCGAGTACATCGCCCTCTCCTTCGTCCGCTGCGCCACCGACATCGAGGAGGTCCGCCGCCTGGTCGCCCGCTCCCGCACCGAGTCCGGCGCGAGGCCGAACGCCCTCCTGGTCGCGAAGATCGAGAGCGCGCGGGGCCTCGCCTCCGTGGACGAGATCGTCGAGGCGGCCGACGGCATCATGGTAGCGCGCGGCGACATGGGCGTGGAGATCTCCGTGGAGAGCGTCCCCCTGGCGCAGAAGCGCATCATCAGGACGGGCTACCTCGCCGCCAAGCCGGTCATCACCGCGACGCAGATGCTCGAGTCGATGATCGAGAGCCCCATCCCGACGCGGGCGGAGGCGAGCGACGTCGCGAACGCCTGCTTCGACTCCACGAGCGCCGTGATGCTCTCCGGCGAGACCGCGATGGGCCGCTTCCCCGTGAAGGTCGTGGAGACGATGGGCTCCATCATCCGCGCGGTGGAGGCGGAGTTCGACTACGAGGGCTTCCACGGCTCCGTGCCGCCCAACGTGCGCTCCGGCGACCTGCCCGCGATCATGTCCTACAACGCGGTGTCCACGGCCTACCAGTGCGGCGCCTCGGCCCTGGCCGTCCTCACGGAGACCGGCCACGCGGCCCGCCTCCTCTCGCGCCTCAGGCCGCGGATGCCCATCCTGGCCTTCACCCGCGACGAGGCCGTCTACCACCAGCTCGCCCTTAACTGGGGCGTCCGCCCCATCCTCCTCGCCTCGCCCTACGGCCGGCTGGAGGAGGCCGTCGCGATGATCCTGGAGGAGACGGCGAAGGCGGGCATCGCGTCGAAGGGCGATCGCCTGGTCATCGTCGCGGGCCTTCCCCTCGCGCGGCGCGGCACGACGAACATGATCCGCGTGGAGACGCTCTAGGCGGGGGCGGCGCGGGGGGCGCCGGACGCGGCCCGGGCCCCGCGCCGGCGCCGCCCGGCCCGCGGGCGCCGCGCCGCGCCTTCAGCGGACCAGGCACTTGGGGCCGGGGCCGACGAGGTCGCGGCGGCCCGCGAGGAGCAGGGCCTCCCTGACGAGCTCGCGGTTCTCGGGCTTCTTGTACTGGAGGAGGGCCCGCTGCATGGCGCGCTCGCGGGCGCCGCGCGCGACGTGGACGGGGTTCCCCGACAGCGGGTCGAGCCCGGTCCAGTACATCGCGGTCGAGAGGCTGCCGGGCGTCGGGTAGAAGTCCTGGACCTGGTCGGGGACGAAGCCCGAGTCCCTGAGGCTCTCCGCGAGCTCGATGGCCTCCTCGAGGCCCGCGCCCGGGTGCGCGGAGATGAAGTAGGGCACGAGGTACTGCTTGAGGCCGAGCTCCCGGTTGAGCTCGGCGAAGCGCCGCGCGAAGGCGTCGTAGGCCGCCCGGCCCGGCTTTCCCATCAGGGCGAGGACCTTGTCGGAGACGTGCTCGGGCGCGACCTTGAGCTGGCCCGAGACGTGGAACTCGACGAGCTCGCGGAAGAAGGACTCGTCGGGGTCGAGCATGAGGTAGTCGAAGCGGATCCCCGAGCGGATGAAGACCTTCTTGACGCCCGGCAGGGCCCGCAGGGCCCGGAGGATCTCCAGGTAGCCGCCCTCCTCGACTTCGAGGTTCGGGCAGGGGCCTGGGGCCAGGCAGCGCCTGTCGACGCAGGCGCCGACCGGCGCCTGGGCGCCCGCGGCGGCCGGGCCGCCCGCCTCCGCTCCCGCGGGTCCGGGCCTGAGCCCTCGGGCCATCTTGGCGCAGGCGGGGCCGCGGAAGTTCGCGGTGGGGCCGCCCACGTCGTGGATGTAGCCCTTGAAACCGGGCAGCCTCGTGAGGGCCCTCGCCTCGCCGAGGAGGGACTCGCGGCTTCTCGCCGTGACGAGCCTCCCCTGGTGCAGCGCGATAGCGCAGAAGGAGCAGGCCCCGAAGCAGCCCCGACTCGACACCAGGGAGAACTTCACCTCCTCCAGGGCGGGAACGCCCCCCAAGGCCTCGTACATCGGGTGGGCGGCCCGCTCGTAGGGTAGCTCGTAGATCCGGTCGAGCTCGGGGCCCGCGAGGGGGAAGGCGGGCGGCTCCGCGACGACGAAGCGGCCGTCGGTCTCCTCGAGGAGGGCGCGGGCCGAGGCGGCCTCCGAGTTGCGGTACTGGGCGCGGAAGTGCGCGGCGTAGGCGGCCTTGTCCGCCTGGGCCCGGGCGTAGGGCGGGACCTCCTCGAAGGAGGCGGCCTCCAGCTCGGGGCGCTTCCCCGCCCGCCAGGCCGTCCCCCGCAGGCCGCGGATCGCGGCGGCGGCCCCGGCGAGGTCCCCGCCCGAGTCGGCCGCGGCCTTCAGCCTCCGCATGATCTCGAGGAGGGCCCGCTCGCCCATCCCGTGGACGAGGAGGTCGGCCTTCGAGTCGAGGAGGATGGAGCGCCTCACCTTGTCGGACCAGTAGTCGTAGTGGGCAAGGCGCCTGAGCGAGGCCTCGACGCCGCCCACGACGACGGGGACGCCCTTGTAGGCCTCGCGGCACTTCGCGGCGTAGGCGATGGTCGTGCGGTCGGGCCGCGCGTTGCGGCGCCCGGCCTTTCCGGGACCGACCGTCCCGTCGGCGCGCAGGCAGAGCTCCGGGCGGCCGCCCGGCGCGTAGTCGTCCTCCGAGCGCGGCTTGTTGTTCGCGGTGTAGGAGGAGACCATGGAATCGAGGGCGCCCGCGGCGACGAGGAAGGCGAGGCGCGGCCGCCCGAGGAGGCGGAAGGCCTCCACATCGTCGGGGTCGGGCCTCGCGAGGATCCCGACCTTGAAGCCCTCCGCCTCGAGGAGGCGGCCGAGGAGGGCCGCGCCGAAGGAGGGATGGTCGACGTAGGCGTCGCCCGTGACGAAGACGGCGTCGAGGCCGCCGGGCTCGACGCCGCGGGCGGCGAGGTCGCGGGGATGGGCGATGAGGAAGGGCATGGAGAGAGTATACGCGGGGCGGCGCCCCTGGGTCAGGGGGCGGGGCCGCGGGCCCGCCA
>ERZ795055.4072-NODE-4072-length-10387-cov-3.908053_pt1 | contig 10387 bp, 7 predicted proteins | sample MGYA00375139_ERZ795055 | MGnify/ENA primary metagenome ERZ795055 (study PRJEB30184, sample SAMN05720283) | anaerobic digester metagenome | isolation source: active sludge of municipal wastewater-treating anaerobic digesters | place: USA | collected 2015-01-23 ...
GTCAGCAAGTCACCCAGGTGTTGAATACGCTCGTGCCGCAAGAGATGCGTTCGATGATGCCGCCGGTAGGGCAGTTGTTGGAGATGATCCCGGTGGACTGCGGCCTGATGTCGGCCATCACCAAGGTGGCAAGTGACGTGGAGCTGAAGGAGGGCGAAACCGCGCCGCAGGTGTTCGATGGCGAATGTTCAGCTTCTAGTCACGCCGAGGAAGGCAAAATTTCGGTGTTGGCGTTGGCACAGAATGCTCGTCAGCAATTGGGGGCCGACCCGACGCAACCAGCAGGTGCTGCGGGGGTGCTAACAAAGCTGTTGAGTGCGCCGATGTTCGAGAAGTACTTCGATGAAGATGACGCCAATGGTGTTCATGCGGAATCACCTGCGGAGCTTGTGGGCGCGTTGGCGGACTGGGTTGATAACGACTCCAATCAGGCGCTGAACCAAATCGGGGACGAGGATCGCCTGTACGCATCGTTGCGTCATTCGTACAAAGCCAAGAACGCGCCATTCGACTCCACCGCCGAGTTGCAGATGGTGTTCGGCGTGAACGACGCGTTGTATGACGTGCTCAAACAGGTGGTCACCGTCTACTCCGACCGAGGCGGGGTGGTCGACCCGGGCCAGGCCTCGACCGAGATGCTCGTGACCTTGATGTTCTCCTGTTGGCCACCACCTGCGCCCTCGGTGGATGCGATTCAGTTGATGGTGAGTCGTTTGAACGAGGCCAAACAGTTGGGTGGCAGTGGTTTTGCGCTCATCAGTACCGATTTGTTGAAGGTGATTGCCCAAGAGGCTGGCATGGACAGCGTTATTGGGCCGGCGTGCCTCGACATGGTGTTTGGCAAGAGTGCAAGTGGCAATCAGAGCCTGCCTTCGTGGTACCGCATTACGGCAGAAGGCCAGGTTGGCAACGCGACACGTAGGGTGCAGGCGGTGTTCCACACCCATTTCAGCACCTACTACTATTTCAGGATGGAGTAGCTATGGCGCAGCAGCTCGTAGCCATTGACGCAAGTCCTACCAAACTTCGCGTCGTGCTCTTTGAGGCGACCTTTCGCAAGGCGCAGCTCTTGGCGGCTTACACGCTGCCGGTGGCGCCCGACACCGATGCCGGCGAGAGTGTTTGGCTGCGCTTGAAGCGCTTGCTACCCGCGCAACTCGACTCGGTCATTTTGAGCACCGATCCCCAAGCCGCGTCGACTCGTTTATTAAGTTTTCCGTTCGACGACGTTCGCAAAGTAGAGGCGGCGCTCGACTTCGAGCTCGAAAACCAGATCCCGCAGGCGCTCGACACCGTGGCCAAGAGCCACCTGGTGGCTAAGAAAGGCGCGGGACAGACGCAGGTGTTAGCTCTCGTAACACCGAAGGACGGGATGCTGCGGCAGATCGAGCAATGTGCCGCGGTGAATCTGGAACCGCGCGCGATGACTTTACCTGCCGCTGTGCTCTCGGAGTTGTTGCCTGAGCAGCCCACGGTGCCGACGGCTGTGCTGTCATTGGGCGAGACGCAGGCCCATTTGGCAATTCTGAATCCGAGCTTGGTGTTTGCGCGCACAATTCGCGCCGGCTCGCAGGGCATCGATCGCGTGCTGGCCAAAAAGTACAACTTGAGCCTGGAAGGCGCGCGCACGGCCAAGGAGCGGGAGGGGCACATCCTGGCGGCCGATGCCATTGCCACTCCAGACACCCGAGAAGCGTCTGAGGCCATTGTTGAGGGGTTGTCGCCGCTTTTGCGTCAGCTGACCGCCACGTTGAAATCGCTGCCGCCTGAGCATGTTCCGCAAAAGCTAGTGATAACGGGCGGGTTATCGCGGCTTCCGGGGCTTGCGAAGTACCTGTCGAGCAAGCTTGGCATGCACGTGTCACTTTTGGACTTGGGGCAATCGCTGCACGGCGTAACGTTGCGCACTGATATGGTAGGCCCTGAGTATGCCAACGCGTTGGCGTTGGGACTTGCCGTGTTGCGGCGCGGCCAAGCTGTGCCGCTCAATGTGCGGCGCGGTTCGCTTGCCTATCGTGGTGATATCCAAGTGTATCGCGGCGAGATGATGCGCATTGGTATTGGCATTGCCGCAGTTTTCTTGCTCGCCATCACCGGTTCCATCGTTCGTTACACGCTGATTTCCTCAGAGGAAACGGAGCTGAACAAGAGCTTCTGCAAGGCGACGCTCAAGATTGTTGGCAAGGAGATCTGCGACCCGACCGCGGCCTTGTCTACGCTCAAACACTCGGGTGCGCCTGGGGATACCGTGGTGGTGCCGGCCTACACGGCGGTTGAGCTGTTCGAGATGATGTCCAAGATGATCGGCAAGGAAGTAGACGTCACCTTCGACGATCTGGAAATTCGTGTGACGGGCCGTCAAGATGACCCGGACAAGATCACCGGTAAGGGCGAGGCGGCCAGCTTTGAAACCATCGAGCAGGTGGTGATGGCGCTCAAGAAACATCCGTGCGTGCAAGAGGCCGACGTTTCGAAGCAGACGAAGAACAAGAATACCAATCGCGTGACTTTCAACCTGTCGGCCAAGATCTCCTGTCCGATCGGCACCAATCCGGTGGCAGCCGCCGAGATTGCGCTGAGCCAACCCAGCACCGCGATGCCCTCGCCCGACGCTCCGAATCCCGAATCCCTCACCCCCGACGCCGTTATTCGGGCAGAGGAGTAAATCATGGCGTTGAACCTCAACCTGAAGGAACGGCTGGAGCCACTCAAGGCGACCTTTTCGCGCCTAACGCAGCAAGAGCAGCTGATGGTGATGGCCGGTGCCAGCGGCGTCATTTTGTTTTTGCTGCTGTTGTTAGGTTTTGCTGTGTCGAGTGCCATCGACGGCGCCGAGCACCGGGTCACAGTCAAGACCGACCAGCTTTCACAGGTGTTGCAATTACAAGGGGAGTACCGCGCGCGCACTGCCGAACGCGAAGCGCGCATGAAGGAGCTGACGCGCTCCAATTTGAGGCTGGTGTCTCATGTGGAGGAGACGGCGCGCCAGGCGGGGGTGGAAATTGGTCAATTAAAGCCCGAGGACGGCGAGCCTTCGGCCGATGGCATTGTGGAATCACGGGTCGATCTCAAAGCATCCAATCTCTCGGCAGACCGGTTGCAGGAGTTTCTCACCAAACTTGAGAAGGGGCCTGGCCTGGTGATTGTACGCAGGCTGAAAGTGACGCGCCCGTACAAACGGGATGTGGTCGATGTGGAGTTGACCGTGACCACTTTCAAGGCGAAGGCGAGCTAAGCATGCAGGCGTTTTTGGAACGTAAATGGGTGCGGATCACCGGCTACATGCTGTTCTCAGTGGTTGCGCTCGTCTTCTTTTTCTATTTCACGTTTCCGGCTCAGGCGGTGGGTCAGCGCATTGCCCAAGAGATACAAAAACGCACGAACGGCAGCGTCAGCGTCATGTTCACCGACGTGTCGCTGTATCGATTGTCAGGCTTGAAGGCAGAGAAAGTAAAAATCCGTACCAACCCCGAAGAAGGCACGCCGCTTGAGTTGGAAGTGGACGCCCTACGTGTGCGTCTGCGGCTGTTGCCGTTGTTGTGGTTGTCGCTGTCTGTGAACGGTGGCGTCGATCTCGGCAAAGGGTCCATTGATGCACAGCTCACCAAGGAAGGCGATGGTTACGCACTCACCCTCGACGTCGATGAGGTGGATTTGGCTAAGCCCGCGTTGTTGGCCAAGTTGACGGATCTGCCGCTCTTGGGGATGGCCACCGGTCACGTCGATGCGAAAATCGGTTTTGGTGCGGGCGCGGACAAGCGGTCGAAACCAATAGATGCATCGAAGGCCGAGCCTGCCAAGGCACCGCCGTTCAACCCCGAACAAACCGAAGGGACGGTGAGCCTGACGATCAGCAAGGCCGGCATCGGTGCCGGTACCATCTCGGGGTTTACGATCCCGGAAGCGATCGATTTGGGCGAGCTGTCGGTGGCGATGGACATGAAGCGCGGGCGCAGCCGCATCGTATCGTTCAAGCAAAAGGGTGGGCAGTTGCAGCTGGACGCGAGTGGTTCGACGAACTTGCGGCCGTCACTCGGGGGCTCGACGCTCGATAGTTGCTTCAAGTTTAAGTTCGCAGACCAAACCTACCTGGATAAGAACCCGAAGATGAAGACAGTTTTGGAGCTCGCTGCGGTACAATTGAAGAAGGACCCTGAGGGGTACTTGAATCTAAAGCTGGGCGGTACGTTCAATTCACCTCGGCGCCAGAATGGCTTGTGTCGACCCGGAGCCAAGCCGTAGGACTCTGCTTGCGCGAGGTGGGGCATGCGAATTGGTTTGGAGATCTTAGTGTCAGGGCGAGCGATGCTGTTTCGGCCGCTCGAAGGCACGACGCTAACGGTCGGGGCAAACCCAGAATGCGATTTGTGTTTGCCCGTGGAGGGCGTGGCGCCCGTGCATGCGGTATTGCGCCGCGATGGCACCGGCATTTACGTGACCAACAAGGCCGCCGCAGGCACCGGTGTCAACGAGGAATCAGTCACCGATGAACGCAAGCTAGCCGACGGTGACCGTTTGGGGTTTGCGGGTATTGTCGCGCGGCTCCGATTACAGTCGGATGAGGAGAGCCACGGCCGGACGCGCACCTTGGAGTTGGGTAGCAGCCAAGTAGAGCCGAGTTTCTTTCTTACCGTCCCGGACATCTATCCCGGGCGACGCTTTGTCATCGACACGCGTGGTGTCGCTGTGGGGGGCGACCCTACCAATGACGTCGTGATTGCCGACCCCTTTGTTTCCAGCTTTCATGCCCGCTTTGTGCTTGAAGGCAATCGCTGTTTTGTTCGCGATTTGAACAGCCGCAATGGCGTGTTCGTGGGCGAGCAAAAGCTGCGTGAGGGCGAAGTGCGTCCCGGGTTGCCGGTTCGGCTCGGCAAGACTCAAGTCATGGTGAGCACCGCCGCTCAGGGTCACGACGCCGGCGTGCAATTGGTTGGAAAGTCAGAAGAAATCGTGCGCCTGCGGGAGCTTGTCGGGCGCGTGGCGGTGACGGAGGCGCCGGTGTTGGTGTTGGGTGACACGGGTACAGGTAAGGAGGTCGTGGCGCGGCTTATCGCTGAGCGGAGTCGCCGACGCGACAAGGCGTTTGTCGCCATCAACTGTGGCTCGCTCTCCAAGACACTCATTGAATCGGAGCTGTTCGGTCATGAGCGTGGTGCGTTCACTGGGGCCGTGGGGCTCAAACAAGGGGCCTTCGAAGCCGCGCATCGTGGCACGTTGTTCCTGGATGAAATAGGCGAGCTGCCATTGGATCTCCAGCCGCAGTTGTTACGCGTGCTAGAAACCGGCGAGATTCGCCGCGTCGGTAGCACACAGACCTTTCGCGTGGATGTGCGTTTGGTCGCGGCCACCAATCGGGACTTGGCCATTGAGGTTCAGGCGGGCCGGTTCCGAGAAGATCTCTACCACCGTTTGCACGTGGTCGCGGTGCGTCTGCCCTCCTTGTCCGAGCGGGCAGGCGATGTCACGGTGTTGGCGACCCACTTTTTAAACCACTTTGCACCGCCCGAGGAGGGCGTATCACTTTCGGCCGAGGCGATGACGCGGCTTGTTAATCACACTTGGCCGGGCAATGTCCGCGAGCTGCGCAATGTGCTGCAGCGTGCCGTGTTGTTGCGGCGCGGGAATGTGATTGAGGCAACCGACATCACCTTTCCGGCCAGCACCCTTACGAGTCGGGTGCAAACGGCCAGCGCGACTTCCAGCCGCACATTGTTCGAAATCGAGCGGGATGCCATTGTGGCGGAGTTGCGTCGACATGGGGGCGGCAAGCGTGAGGCCGCCGACGCGCTGGGCGTATCGCGCTCAACCATCCACCGTAAAATTGAAGAGTACGGGATCGACGTAGACGCGGTGTTGAAACAATAGGCTACGGCGTGACTTCCACCGACAGCTCCGCGGTGTCGGTGTAGCGCTGACAGATCTCCTCGGTGCACAAAAAGAAACTCAGGTCGGCGTTTACACGGTTGACGCCGGGTTTCAGCCCTTCGCAGGAGGTCGCCACGGCCTTGGCTTTGCTTGGGTCCTCGACAAGATCGACGGCGGTGAGTGTGTCTTTGCCGACTTTGAGGCCTTCGGTGGTGGCCAACTTGACCTTGAGGGGCGTGGAGTTCTTGAGCACCCAGGGCGCCACCGGCTTGATGGCGATCTGATAGCTGCATGGCTTACCCACCGCGATCGGTGCGGGGTTGGCGTTGGGGGCCAAGACGTAGGGCTTGCCGGTTGGGTCTTCGGCGCGCACCGAGCAACTCCAGGCGAGTGCTGTAACGAGAGCAGCCGTTCGCAAAACAACATTCATCGTGCAACTCCACATGGTTCTTAGAATGACAATGTCGGAGCGGGTTTGGCTAGGGCGAGCGTGTCCTACAAATGAAACCGCTTGCGCACCAAGGGTTTGATGATTTCCAGATCTTGCGGGGTCTTCACCGGCATGAAACGCCCAGCGTTGCCATCGCGTGGCACCCAGAGATAGGCGGCGTCGACGAACGAGGTGACCTCACCCATCAGGCGCTCGAATTGCACCACGCTCTGGCCCTCTACATCTTTGTCGGCACGAAACCAGGTGAGTGAGTAGTTGGGTTTCACCGCGCTGACATTCACCACCATGCTGTTGGTGTTGAAGACTGGCACCTGGCCAATGTCGAACGATTTCGGGAAGCGGAAGCCTTCCAACACGGCCAGTCGGCCGTCCACCAACACGGGGGCTCCACCCTTGTCGCCCGGTTCGCGATCGGCGACCTCGACCGTGACGGGTTTGGCAGCTTTGAGGTGAGCGCCGAGCACACGCGGACACAACGTGGCGCCCAGATTGTCGATGTTGCTAATTGCGAGCAGCTTGCCACCTTGGCTGGCAAAGGCCTTGAAACCGGCCGAGGCTGCTAACACTTCAAAGACATCTCCGTGGCCAGGAGCGTAAAAGCCAATACGTCCGTGCCGATCGCGAAACACCTCGCCCGTGGGCATCAAGCGCACAAAGATGCGTTGGGTCAACAGGTGCACGTGTGTGGGCGCAAGGCCAAACCAATGATGCTCATCTAGGTGGCGTTTGGTTTCCACCTCGGTGGCAAAGGAGTTCATCAGAAATACGGGCACCTGTCCCTGGGCGTCGCGAATGTCACCCAAGCGCAGTTCCATGAAGCTCTTGCCGTCTGCCACTTCTACGACACCTTTGACGCGGCCGCCGAAGCGGGTGGCCATGCCCCCGTTCAATACGGCGACGGCGACCTGGCCTTTGCGGATCGCCTCCAAGCCTAATGCCTCCAACTCGTTGCCCTCCGGGCTTTCGGGCTCGGGCAGGTGAATCAGGTCACTCGCCGGGGGAGGTGCGAGCGTGTGGGTGGTGATGTTGCGTTCAGGACCAAACTGGCCGTTTGCAAGCGCCTTTTGGAGCTCACAAAACGTCGCAAAATCAAAGCCATGCTGGTCGAGGAGCGCGCGCTCGGCGGGCGTGAGTTTGAGGTCAGCGAGGGTCTTTATGAGCATCCTTTGGTTGTAACCGAGGCTAACCCGCGGTTGCAACCGATGGTATGTCTATCTTAGAAAGTAGTGTTTCAAGCTTTTCGCGGAGGTCTGTTGAGGCGTCCTGAATCGGTGTGATAGCGTTAGGTCTTTCCGTCGCTTGCGCCTAACCTCTCCGGAGTGTGGTCGTGGCTGAGACCGGCAATTTCAAGCTCATCATCGAAGATGACGAGGGTCGTCGCTCCGTAGTCCCTGTCGACTTGGGCGAGGCTAGTATTGGCCGTCTGGAGGGTAACACGATCCGCCTCAACGAGCGGAACGTGTCGCGCCGCCATGCGCGCCTGTTCAAAGAAACCGCGGGCATCGTGGCCGAGGACCTAGACAGCTACAATGGTGTCTTCGTCAACGGCGATCGCGTGAAGGGTCGCCGCGAAGTGAAGAATGGCGACATTCTGCGGATTGGCGACTTCCAGCTGGAGCTAAAGGGTGAAGGGCTCGCGAGTCGCACCGAAGAGACCACGCAGCGCACCACAGTGCCTGAGGTGGAGGCCACACAACCCGAGATTCGCCTTTCCTCGGCCGCGCAACCGGCTTCAACACATACGTCACCGCGGCCTTCGGCAGCACCCCACGCTGCACCTCAGCCTGCGCCGCAACCGGTCACTTCCGAGCCACCCGAGCAACGCGCAGAGCCGACCGCCATTATTCGCATGTCGCATCTGGAAGACGTGGAGGCATCGCGTCGCGACAAAGCAGCGATTGCGGGCCAAAAGGCCAAGCTCATCTGCGTGAGCACCGAGTTTGCCGGGCGCGAGTTCGACATCACCAAAACAGAAATTGTCATCGGTCGCACCGAGGACAATGACATCGCCATCGATCATCGTTCGGTCTCGCGGCATCACGCCAAGATCCAGGTGCAGGGGAAGAGCTTCAAGGTCATCGACCTGAAGAGCGCTAACGGTACCCTGATCAACGGTGAAGAGTACGCCCAAGTAGATTTGAAGCGCGGCGACTTGGTGGAGTTCGGGCACGTCAAGTTCCGATTCGTGCCGCCGGGCGAAAGTTACGCGTTGAACCCCGAAGAACAGCAAGCGTTGGCGAAGGCCAAGCGGGGCGAGGTGGACGTCGGTGCCGATGAAACGATTCCCGGTCCGAGCACGGCGAGCCGTCGGACCGCGCCACGCATTGGTGAGGTGTTGCGTTCTAACCAGCTGTTGGTGATCGCCATCGGCGTGCTTGTGATCGCCATCATGGGTATGGTGGTTTGGCTCGTAACCTCATCGGGCGGTGATAACGTGAGCGCTGCCGCTCACGAGGGGACGCTGGCCGATCCCAATGGTCGGGGGAATGCGCCTCCGCCACCTGCCATGGCCAGCAACGGCTCCGAAGCCGACAAGCTGGTCGCACGCGCCAACGCCGCGATGGTGCAAAAGCAGTTCCCGCAAGCGGTAGCGTTTGCCTCAGCAGCGCTAGGGATCAATCCCGAGCACACCGGTGCTCAAGAGGTCAAGGTGCGGGCGCAGGCAGAGGCCGATGCGCAGGTTTCCTTTGATGCTGCAATGGCGGCGGTGAAGGCAAACAACTGGCCCAAGGCTTGGGAGTATCTGCAGCTGATTCCCGAAAAGAGCGTCTATGCGACCCAGGCCGCCGAGACGCGCAACCAGGTCAAGGGCGCGTTGTACTCCGCCAAAGTTGCTGAGGCCGACAAAGCCCTAGTCGCAGGCGATTTCGATACCGCCCAGGCGATGGCCTCGGAGATTGGTGCGCTCGACCCAAGCCGTCCGGATGCGCTGCGTATCATGAATGCGGTTGCCAACGGTCGTCAGACCGCCGGTCCACGCACGCCGACGGTTAGGCCGCAGCCGCGTGGCCCCGACACAGGCAAACGGCCCGGCCCGGTGGCAGTGCCAACGCCTGGTCTGGTGAAGCCCAAACCGGAGTCGGTGCCTGAATCCTCACCCACCGAGGATCCCAAAGCCCTCGATGCGGAGGCTCGCGCAGCGTTGAAGGTCGGCGATACAGCCAAGGCGATTGATCTCTGGACGCGTTGCACCAAGGTCGCGCCCGACTACTGTATCTGCCACCGCAACATGGGTGTGGCCTATGCCAAGAGCAGCAACGCCACCAAGGCCTACGGTGCCTATAAGAAGTATCTGAAGGTCTGTCCTGACGCGAAGGACGCCGCGCAGGTACAAGAGCTGATCAAGCAGTTTGAGGCCTCGCAATAGGCCCCATGACAGCCTCCGAATGGCAGGGTTTTGGCGAACCCAAGGCGCCTGAAATCCTCTCCGTCAGCCAGGTGAATCAGCGCGTACGCCTGCTGCTCGAAAAGAGCTACGGACACGTCACCGTGATGGGGGAGGTCTCCAACCTGAAAGTGGTGTCGGGACACACCTATCTTAGCCTGAAAGACGAAGGCGCGGTCCTAGCCGCGGCGCTGTTTCGGCGCGAAGCTGCGGCGTTGAAGTTCCAACTGCGCGAGGGCATGCAGGTGGTGGCCACTGGCCGGCTGACGCTCTATGCACCATACGGCCGTTACCAGATGGTTATCGAACGGCTCGAACCCAAAGGGCTCGGGGCTTTGCAGGCGGCCTTTCAGCAGTTGAAGCAGCAGTTGCATGAAGAAGGCCTCTTTGGTGAGGATCGCAAGCGCGAGCTACCGCTTACGCCTCGTCGTGTCGCGATTGTTACGAGCCCCACGGGGGCGGTGATTCGTGACATTGTCCACGTTGCTACGCGGCGCTATCCAAACGCCGACTTGTTGGTGGTGCCGACGCGGGTGCAAGGGGCAGAATCGGCGCCGCTGATCGCTGCGGCCATCACCGAGGTGAGTGCGCGCTATGCGGAGTTGGGTGTTGACGTCATTATTGTGGCACGTGGGGGCGGGTCGTTGGAGGATTTGTGGGGGTTCAACGACGAACAGGTCGCGCGG
>ERZ795055.4076-NODE-4076-length-10383-cov-4.780693_pt1 | contig 10383 bp, 7 predicted proteins | sample MGYA00375139_ERZ795055 | MGnify/ENA primary metagenome ERZ795055 (study PRJEB30184, sample SAMN05720283) | anaerobic digester metagenome | isolation source: active sludge of municipal wastewater-treating anaerobic digesters | place: USA | collected 2015-01-23 ...
TAATACTTATGGCCTTTTATTATTTTTGCGAATCAATGATGTCTTCCGTGATGCGGTTGCGGCAGGTTTTTTGAATGCCGGCATCTTTGATTTTATCGCAAATAGAATAATCTTTTTTGGCAATGGCCAATGTTTTGTAACAATAATCAATTTCTAGTCCTTCTAAGTCAGCGCAATCAGACGCTGCTTTTTTTTGACCGCTGAGTCCGCAATATTCCCGACAATATTTCAATTCATCATCGTCCGAAAAGTCTTGGCAGCTGTTCTGGCAATCCTGGCTGGTTACTTTGACATAGGAATCTTCTTCCTCTGTTTCATTGGCAGCTTTTTCTTCTTCGGTGTTTTCTTCTTTGATAATTTTTTCAAGCTCTGGATCAGTTGCTTCTTGAGTTTCTTCTATTTGGATATTTTCAGTATTTTCACTGTTAATATTTTCAGACTCTTCAGTTGAATCTTTTTCGGAATCAGCTTGATCATTTTCTTCTCCCACATTTTCTTCATCGTAAAAATACCTGTCTCGGATTATCGGATAGGAATAGAAAATAAAAAAACCAAGAGCGATAATAACCAGCGCAAATATTATCTTTTTACCTATATTGTTCATAATAATATTACTAATATGCACTGACGAATCTGACTCCGTAGAAATAATAGCGAAGAATTTCTTCCCAAGTCCAAGAATAATCAGTAGCTAAATTTAGAGAGCCATTAGCAGAAAGTCCAACCATATGATTGCCGGCTGCTTCCAATTCGGCGGTTGTTGAAGTTGCATGCTTGCCATAGGGGTCGGAAACTGAACGGCACCATGGATAGAGCGTTGAACCCCAGCGTTCTTCAAAGCTTCTGGTTCGTCCGTCTGTCCAGGAAGAGTAAGGAGAAAGAGCAATTTCACTGCCGTACATCATTAATTTACCTCGGGTTTCCTCAGCAGCTTCCTTGATACCCGCATGATCAATTTCCCAATCATAGCCGCCGCTTGAGGTGTCAGCCTCATCAAGTCTGTTGCCGTAAATTTGATTTGAAGATGTGTCTACGACAGTAAATCCTTGAGCGGCATAAGCTGTGCTCCAACGAATTTTCCAATAGCCATAGGTTCTAAACATTGTTGTCATAGTTCTGGTATGGTCAGCATCACCATCACCCGCGATTTCACCGATTCCCCAGACATATTGTTCAAGCGGCAGGGTGTTAATTATCCAAATGCGGTCATCATCTGATGAAGACGCGTCATAAAAATGAGCTTTTATTTTTCCGCGATATTGATCAAAAATGTCAGAATCGTTGTTGGTCTGTTCGATTGCCATTACCAGATCAGTATTGTTCTCGTCAGCCGCTTCGAAATACACATCCGAACCGGCGATAAAAATTACATTGCTAGAATTATAAAACTTAAGATTACCACCCGAATCGTATTTAATTTTGGTTTCCGAAGCGGCTTCTTCGGTGGCTATGATTTCGTTATTTGAATTTTTTACAACGTATTGTTTGTTAGCCTTGAATCTTACGTAATCGCTTTCCAAACTGCTTTTTGTGTATTCTTGGATGCCGACTTTGATTTCCGGTCCCAAAGTTGTGCCGCCTAGAGTGGCTTCGCCCAAGCCCCCGTTTTCCTGGCTGGCTAAATAGCGGTCATGGCCTTCCTTGTATTCGCTGCCGCCGTAATTTTTGGCGGAATCATATTCGCTTTTATTGTATTTTTTATATTTGCTGTAGCGGCTGTATTTTGAATAGGGAGTTACGTATTTTTTATACTTCTTATATTTTTTGTATTCTTTTTCATATACGGAATAAGCCCGATATTTGGCCGGATCTTTTTTGTATAATTTATATTTTGCATACTTTTCTTTGTATTGAGCTTTTTGCGCTGAATCATCAAAACCGTATTTTTCCTTATTTTTCTTATACTTTTTATATTTCTTGTATTTTTCTTTCTTTTGATATTTCAGATAGAGTTCGTAGTTTTGATAATAAGTGGCATCTTCAACAGCCTCCGCTTTGAGGCTCAAAAGAGGATAGATCAGGAAAGAAATGGCAAGTAATAAGGATATTGTTTTTTGTTTTTTTGTCATCAAGATAAAAATTGTCCAATAAAAACTATTAGCTTCTATGATTATAGCATTTTTGCAAATTTTTTCCAATTTTTTATTGTCAAACGAAGCGAGAGAAATGATCCCGCCTTGGCGGGACATTTCCGAGCGAGTGATGACAACAAAGAGGTAAATACCGATTTATTATTGAATACCGAGTTTGCCTTGTACTAAAACAGCACCTGTATTATTTTTCTATTTAATAATTAAAATATTTTTTTAAAAACTTGTAATACGATAATTTTCCTGATGTTTTTGCGCCTTTGGCGCAGTGCTTTCTTAGTGCGGGGTTTACCCCAAGTTGTATTTGCTGTACAATTAAAGGGTAATTACTTGATAAATTTCATATGCGAATTTTATTTTTGAGTTATAAATTTCCAGCGCCGGGCAGGGAAGCGGACGAGGCTTTGTATTCTTTGCTAAGCGAATACGAGCAAAATTCAGAAATTCAGGCGGATTTCGTGACAATCTCCGATGACGGGGAGGCGCATGCTTTCAAACTGGGCGAGAATGTCACAATTTATCGCTTGCCAATCCGCAAAAATTCGGAAAATAGACCCTTTCAATCCAGACTGGAAGTTTTTAGGTATGCCTGGAAGACTTATAAATTTTGCAAAACGCTGGCGAAAGCCAATAGCTATGATCTCACACATTCTTATTCCGTTGTTCCGTGCGCAATCGTCGCTTATTTTTTGAAAAGAAAATTTAAAATTCCATATGTCATATCCCTTGAAAGCCAGGATGTTGACGGAACTGATAAAAAAATCGTTTCCCTGCGCAAAAAACTGGATTCAATCATAAAGAAAGTCTGGGAAGAAGCTTGTTTTTATGTGGCCAGCAGCCAAAGAATGGCCAAATTGATGCTGGCCTCAAAACCGGAAAGGGAAATAGAAGTAATTTATAATGGCATTAATATAAAAGAATTTTTTCCCGATCCTGCCAAAAAAGATGCTAACAATTTTACAATAATTTGCGTTTCTGATCTTGTTCCGGAAAAGGGCCTTAGATTTTTAATTCGGGCCTTTAATATTCTAGTGAAACGCTACGAGCATCTGCGCCTTATTATTGTCGGTGATGGAAGTGAGAAATCCGCGCTAGAAGATTTAGTGTTCGTTCTGGGACTAAAAAAGTTGGTTACTTTCACTGGCTCAATCTCGCACGAAAAATTACCGGAATATTATCAAAAAGCCAATATTTTTGTTCTTCCCTCAGTTGAAGAAAATCTAAATAGCCAAGCTATATTGGAAGCTATGGCTTGCGGACTACCTTTGCTGGCGACAAAAAACTGCAGAAACAGCGAATTAATAGAGGATGGGAAAAACGGTTTTATTGTCAAAGGAAACGAATCGCACGATTTATGTGAAAAAATTGAGCAATTCATATTAAATAAAAATTTAGAGCCGGAGATGAGTCGTAAAAGCCGAGAACTGGCAGAAAAAATTGATTGGCCAACTATTGCCGATAAATATTTTGAGCTATACGAAAAAACCATAAGCTTGAGAAAAATTAAGCAGGGGAGATAGCTATGAAAATTCCTAATAAAAAAATAATAGTGCTGGTTGTGTTTGCGGTTATTTTGGCCATAGGAATTTTTTTGCGTGCCTACAATTTTTCCGATTGGCTGCATTTCGAATTGGATCAGTCCAGGGATGCCAAGCTTATTGATCTGGCCATTCAAAATGGCCCTGAAAATTTGCCGCTTTTGGGACCGAAAGCGGCCGGATCATTTCTGCGCCTCGGCCCGATTTTTTATTATTTCAATTATATTAGTGCTTTGGTTTTTGGTAATACGCCGGAAGGCATGGCGGGCATTATTATGATTTTTGGAATTCTGGCTATTCCGGCCTTTTATTTTTTAGCCAGAAGATATTTTTCAGTTTGGATAGCCCTGGCATTAGCTTTGATATTTTCAACATCTTTGTTCTTGGCTATGTATTCGCGTTTCAGCTGGAATCCGAACGCTTTGCCTTTTTTCACTATTATGCTGGCCTATTCATTGCTGCGAGCGGCGGATAAAGATGAAAAAAATTCGGGTCATTGGCTCATGGGCGCCGCTTTTTTTCTAGCTGTTGCGACCCAGCTGCATTTTTTGGCTTTTGTCTCAATGCCGGTCATCGCCTTGGTTTTTCTTTTAATAAAAAGACCGAAAGTAAAATGGCAATACTGGCTGGGAGCAGCCGCGATTATTTTAGTGATGAATTTGCCGATTATTATCAATGAAATAAAAACCGGCGGCGCCAATTCTAGGCAGTTTATGGAAGTGGCAACGGGCAAATCGGAAAAGAGCGCGGACAAAACTTTGATTGAGAAAGTTTTTAAAAATTATACGGAAAATTCGTCCGCTTATTTTCTCATCTTGGCTTCGAAAAATACGGATCTGCCGACTTTGGAAAAAAATCCGGAATCTGACATCAGGTGTGAAAAACTTTGCCGTGAAGGAAAATTTCCGGGGCTGGCGGCCATTTTGATATTTTCATTGGGCATATTTTTTGCTCTTAAGAATTTTATTTTTGAAAAAAATGCCGGAAAAAAAGATTTTCTGATGATGGTTATCATTTGGTTCGTTGTTTCTTTCGGATTATTCACTCCGCTAGCTTTTAATATTTCTCCGCGTTTCTGGCTGATCATCAGCGCTTTGCCATTTATATTTTTGGGACTAAGTTTTGAATTTTTTGGAAAAATTTTGCCCAAGAAAATATGGATTATTCTGATTGCTGCCGTGACAATAGCCTTTTTCTGGTCAAATCTGTCCGAAACATATGGAAGATTTCAAAGTCTTGAAAAGGCGTCAACGGAAGTGGTTGATTCTTTGTCTGACAGAATTTTGAAAGAGCGCTATCGGGTGACACTGGAACAGCAATACGCAGTAGTCGATTATTTGGAAAGTTTTTACAAGAAAAACGGCTATACTGTTTACTTAAACAGTTCTAATTTTTATAGCAGATCTCTAAGATTTCATTTGGATAGGCGGGGAATTCCCAGGGATGGATTTGGCATAGCAGCCAGCAGCAGCCAGATTTATAAAAACGGAAATTATTTTTTGGTCTATCCGACGAGTTCGAATTTACAGAGACAATTGGATAAATATGTTCCTATCTATGAGGAAATTAATCGGCAGCAGTTTGGCACGCTTATTGTCATTCAGCTTGTTCCCAAAGAAAGTTATATAACCGATATTCAGCAAGCAATGGAGGTTAAAAAAGTTTCAAAAAACGCTCCGGGTGTTCCGAAACGTTATATTTGGGGAGAAATATTCGGAAATGACAATAACGAAATAGATGTGGATGAAATTAGTGCAGATGAAATCGAAGAAGATTTATAAAATGCAAATTTGATTTTAGCGTTCAATAACTTTGTGTGAAAAAGTAATCCTCAGATCAGATCCGAGGTTTTTATTTATTTGCAAAAAACCTGATAGCCCAGCCAAAAAGGCTGAATTTGTTTTCTCGTCTTAAGATTTCTGAATTCTTGCTGCTGATTTCATTATTAATTTCGCTTATTTCATTATCAGTCCGCGTTTTGTTTGCTGTGCTTTTTATATTTTCAAATTTTTGGCCAATTTCATTAAATTGGTTTTTTATTTCAGATAAATTATCAATATCCTTTTTGATGATCCTAATGTGTTCATAATTTGGTCCAAAAAATATTGTTTTTGTTTTGCTTTCACTTTCTAAAAGTTTAAAATCATTGGCAATTGTTTCATACAAGGATTGTTTTTGAACAGTTAAGCTTCTGAGTGTTATTTCAAGGTTAATTTCTTCCTCTAAATTTTGAGGGACCTCACTGTTTTCTGCGGCTGTTTTTTCTTTAAGATCTTCTTTAGGATCTTTGATTTCCGAATCCACTGTCTCTTCTGGGACTGCGATTTTCATAAAGCAGAAACTATTAAGAGAACCCAACTTATTATTTTCGATTATATTTTCCTTAAGTTCGACTGAATCACTAAAATATGCAGGAGACAGTTTTCCTCCACTTGGATTTTTGCAAGTAATACCGTTCATTCTATTGTAGCTTAATGTGTTGCCTTGGATTAAAATTTCTCCGGTTTTGTTAGCTATGGAATAAAATTGAAGGGCAATTCCGCTGGCCTTATTCTTTTTTATAATATTATTTTTTATTACAACATTCGAGCTGCCAAGGATGATTTCCAATCCGCCTTCTCCGCTATCGGCTATGTAATTATCACTAATTGTTCCGCTGGTTTTCTCCCGTATGTCGACACCTTCCTCGGTATTATTTATAAAATTGTTTCCAGTGATATTGAAGCTGCTTTCTTTCTGAGCATAAATTCCCTTGCCGTTTTCTTTGAAATCTGAATTCAAAATGTCAACATTCCCGCTGTTTGCATTCAGTGTGACGGCTACCCTCAAGGAATTTTTCATTAAACAATTTTTAAGACTGCCTTTTTTCTCAAAAACAACGCCGTAGCGTCCTCCTGAAACGGTTAAATTTTTCAGATCGTTATCGCCCTTTGCAAGGATTACGGTTGCATTTGTGCCGCGGATGATTGTCTTGCTTTTTTCTTCTCCAATAAGCTTGATTCCTTCTTCTAATACTATATTTTCTTCGTAAGTTCCGTTCTTAATATAAATAACATCACCATCGGAAGCTTCTTCGATAGCTTCGCTTATTTTTTTGTAGGGTTTTTTAGAGCTCCCGTCGGAATTATCGCTGTCGTAATCTTTATCGACATAAATATCATAACTTTCAGCCCAAGAAATTTTTAAATCCAGGCCAAAGAGAACAAAAATGAATAAAGATAAAATAGCCAGCCTTTTTTTGTTCGACATAATCTTAAAATTAGTTTTCCAGATTAATAACAGTAGCATTCTTATTTTTTCGGGAAATAATTTTTCTGATAATCCCCAAGTCTTCCTTTTTAATTTCGCCGAGAATGAAGAGAATAAAAAGATATAGAGCAAAAAGAATCACTGACCAGATTATGAAAATAAATTCTCCTTTGGAAAAAAAGAGAGACGCGCCGAACATAACAACGCCGGCGAAGATTATTTTTGCCAAGCTTTTCAATTTGAAAATGGTTCCAAAATCCCGTTTCACGTAATACAAAATAGCCAGCATAGCTACGAAAGAGGTGATGGTAGTCGCAACGGCTGAGCCGACAATTCCATAACGCCTGATCAAGATGTAGTTTAATATTGTGTTAATTGCAACTCCGAAAATGGAAATCCACATCGGAATTTTTGTTTTGCCGGCGCCATTGAGGACAAAACTCATCACATAAAAAATAGTCAAAAATCCGACACCGTAGGCCAGAATGGACATTGGATAAGCCGCGTCGATATATTTGACGCTAAAAAATATTTTTATAATTGGCCGTGAAAACTGCGACATCAAAATTACGGACGGCACCAGCAAAATGGTCATCAAGCGCATCGACTGGCCGATAATTTTATTGGTTTCTTCCGAATTATTTTCGGCCGTGGTTTTGGAAACGACTGGCAAGAGCATAATCGTCAGGGCGTAAAAAATGTAATAGGGAATGCGTCCGACAGTCAAAGAGGCATTGTATATGCCGGTCAAATAATCATCATGCAGGATGCCTTTGACCAGATAGAGATCGATGCTAATCAGGAGCTCATAGGCTAAAAAGAACAGGATAATTTGCCAGGCGTAATTTATCAGTTTTTTGGTCTCAAAAGTGGCCTGTAAGCTCAAATTTTGGCTTTTAGCGGCTTTTTTAAGCTCAGGGGTGTATTTGAACCAGTCTAGGGAAAAAGCGATTAAAAAGACGGAAAATGCGGCCAGGGCATATCCCACAATCGATCCAGGCACACGGAAGGCATAGGCTAGGCCGACAATGGCCACGACCTTTAGAAGAGAGCGTAAAGTCTTTAAAATTGATTGCACATTAAATTTATGCAATCCGGTATAGAAGGAAAAATAAAATGATGCCAAGGCAAAAGCCGGAATTATTAAAGTTGAAATTCTGAAAAGGGGAGTGAGACTGGGATCGCCAAGAATATAACTGATGAGCGGAGCGGAAAGGAAAAATAATACTGTTACTGCACCAATTAAAATCGATTGCAGTATGATAGCTTTCTTTTTGATAACAAGCGCTAAACCAGGATTGGTTTCAAAAATTTCGCTGATATATTTGGCCATGGCGGTTGGAATCCCATTGCCAATTAGAACAATGACCATAGTGGTGAGCGTCACTACCAACCCATAACGGCCATAATCAGCCGGACCTAAAATACGTCCCACGAAAGAGTGGATGATGTATCCGGAAAGGTTGAAAATTATTTCCGAAACGACAAGCCAGAAAGTTGATTTTACTAGATTATTAGACATTTAGCCCGTTAGAACTAGAAAGCGCTTTAAACGATTTTTTAGATAGCGCTTACCCATTCCTGTTTTTAAATATTTTTCTCTAACAAAAGCATCATATTTATTGATGCAAGATTCATAATAAATTAATTTAAATGGCCCTCTATTTTTTGTTGAATAAACTTCATTGTTATCGTGTTGTTTAAAGCGCTTTCGTAAGTCATTAGTACAACCAGTATACTATTTATTATCTTTTTTGCTTTGTAACAAATATACATAATAAAACATAGGTTCTAACGGGCTGAATTTTTTACTTCTTTGATTATATTTTCAAATATTTTTTCTTTTTCTTTATTGCCATCAATGATTTTTAAATTCCAAACTTGGGCAGCTTTATCATATAATTCTTTTTTCTTTTGCAAATATTCCAGTCCCTGATCAGGTTTTCTATCGCGTTGCATAATAATGTTTGGATCAGTTTGGAGATAGAAAGAATAATTTTCAATTTTCAATTTCCAATTTTCAATCAATTTACAATTCTTCAATTTTTCAATCGGCTTATTCTCAAGGTAATGTACATTAATAATGGAATCATAAAAAAATCTGTCACTTAGAATAAAATCAAAACCGCCTTCTTCCAATTTTTTAAATAATTTTTTAAAACGCCAAAAATCAATGAATAGAGCAAGCTTGCGCAGCTGTATTTGCAGCCAGTTAGCTTTGGTCACACTCCTGTCAACACTTGTCGATTGTTTTTTGCGTTGATTGGCTATGGAAAAATGAACAGCATGAAAATAAAAAACTTTCTTGCCTTGAGATTCAAGGTAATCTATAAGAAGTTTTATTTGGGTTGATTTTCCCGATCCGTCCAATCCGGAAATAGTAATTATTTTCATATTAATCATTTTTTACATTAATAGTTGTGTATGTGCTTCCATTTTCAAGATAATTTAATTCAACTTTGACCTCGTCGTCTTTTATGTTGATTATGCCGAAGGCTCCCAAGTATTTGGGATTTTTATAAATTCCGGGCAAGACAAAATAGTTTACGCCGTCAACTTTTTCATGATAAAGTTTTTCAAGATGTCCTCCAAAGACTGCCAAAACTCCATATTCGGAAAAAATGCTTCTAAGCTCTTGGGCGTTTTCAATAAGTCCATCATTAGGTCTGAAATCAACATCCCAAAAAGGAGGATGATGAATAAAAACAATTGTTTTTTTGTCAGTATCTTTTAATTCTTTTTTGAGCCATTTAATTTCTTCTTCGGAAACTTTTCCGCGCGTATATCCGTTTCCTGGAGCCGCATCTGTGTCATCTGCATTAAAATTGCTGTCTAAAATGATTATCTTATAATCCTTTAAGTCGAATGATTTTTTGAGATAGTTTATTCTCAAAACATCTTTCCACTGTTTTTTTGTGATGGCGCGCAAGTCGTGATTGCCCGGAACCCAATATTTTTGTATGGCTGTTCGATCAAAAAGTTTTTTTATCAGTTGCATTTTTTTTATCACTAAAGCCGTACGGTCTTTGGTTCCTTCAGCTATATCTCCGTTTATTAACATAAAATCGGGAACCGTTTCATTGTTCATCTTTTCAACAAAATAGTTGATTCTATTGGTAAATGAATCGCGAAGTTTTATTGTTACATTATCTTTGGACAGACTGCTTATAGTATGCAAATCCGTAATGAATCCTATTGTTAGTTCATTAGAGTTTCTTTCTACGGGTTCATAGGCCGGCAAAATTTGATAGGGATCCTTCGTTGCTTCAGTATCGTCTTCTTGTTTTTTTTCTGCTTCATCAGCTGGCAGTTGAACATTATTTTCTGTGTTTTCTTCACCATCATCAGGCATCTCGCTTTCTTCCTGGGCCTCTCTTATGACTTCTGCCATGTTTGTGTTGGGGAGGCTAGTTTCTGGTTCTAGTTCTTCATTGCTTTCATTTTCCGCAACTTGAGTATTGTCATCCTGTATGGCAAAAGGGTTTCTCACATCAAAAAAAACATAC
>ERZ795055.4078-NODE-4078-length-10376-cov-4.564480_pt1 | contig 10376 bp, 6 predicted proteins | sample MGYA00375139_ERZ795055 | MGnify/ENA primary metagenome ERZ795055 (study PRJEB30184, sample SAMN05720283) | anaerobic digester metagenome | isolation source: active sludge of municipal wastewater-treating anaerobic digesters | place: USA | collected 2015-01-23 ...
GCCGAAGCCGGGCCGTAGACCACCTCGATCCGCTCGACGTTCGCGAGGTTCAGCTGGCCGCCGCCGTAGAAGCCGCCCGAGTTCAGCTCGTTGACCTGGAGGCCGTCGACGAGGAGGAGGATCGCGTTGTTCTGGCTCGGCACGCCCCGGAGGAACGCGTAGGAGTTGAAGCCGAGGATGTCCCGAAACTGGAACCCCGGCAGGTCGGCCAGGGCGTCCTCCAGGGTGAGGTAGCCGTTCTCCGCGATCGTCTCGGCCGTGATCACCCGGACGGTGGCCGGGACCCGGGCGGCGGTGGCGGGCACCTTCGCGGCCGAGACGACCTCGATCGCGGCGAGGTCCTCGAGGCTGAGCTGGAGCAGCTCGTCGAGGCTCTTCTCCTGCGCCGTGGCGAGGGGCGCTCCGAGGAGGGCGAGCGCGAGGGGGGCGCATCGGAGGGCCGACGGCCTCGTGCCTCCGTGGCGTCCGATTTCGCAAAGGCCGCTCACGACCGGGAGACCCCGTATGGCACGAGTCACCTCCGGCGCCCGGCGAAAATTCTACGCTCGGCCGACGGGCCCGGACGCGCCCTTTCGATCCGGGCGGGCGGGGTCCGCGGATCGGGAGCCCCGGGGGTCGTCCTAGATCCAGCGGCGCCAGCGGAAGACGCCGAGCATCCCGAGGGTGATCGCAATCCAGCCGCCCCACAGGGCGGGGTAGAACCAGCGGATCTTCAGCTCCGGCAGGAACTCGAAGTTCATGCCGTAGACGCCGGCGAGGAAGGTGAGCGGCATCCAGATCGCGGAGAAGATCGTCAGGACCTTCACGATCTCGTTCAGCCGGTTCGAGGAGACCGAGAGCTGCGCCTCGAGCGCGCCGCTCGCGAGGTCGGTCAGGACGATCGTCGTCTCCTCGATACGGGCGACGTGGTCGTAGACGTCGCGGAAGTAGTGTGAGGTCCGCTCGTCGATGTACGGCAGGTCGCGGCGGGCGAGGCGGCCGAGCATCTCCCTCTGCGGGACGACGAGGCGGCGGATCGTCAGCAGCTGGCGCTTCAGGCCCAGAAGCTCCTGGAGCACCTCCCTCTGGGGCGCCCCCGAGAAGACCCCCTCCTCCAGCTCCTCGAGGAGCGCCTCGCAGCGGTCGAGGATCGGGAGGATCTCGTCCATCACGCGGTCGACGAGCGCGTGGAGGATCCGGTCCATCTGGCTCTCCATCGGCAGGTCCTTGTCGAGGACGAGACGCGAGACCTCCCGGCAGGCCGCGACGGGGCGCCGGTGGGCCGTGACGAGGAAGCCGGGGCCGAGCCAGGCGGCGAGCTTGTAGCTCTCGAGCTCGAGCCCCTCCTCCGTGGGCCGGAGACCCCGGAAGAGGAGGAAGAGGTAGCTCCCGAACTCCTCGACCTTGGGCGGCTGGACGGGGGTGAGCGAGTCCTCGACGGTGAGCGGGTGGAAGCCGCAGACCTCGGCGAGGGCGCGGGCCTCCTCTTCCGTCGGGTCCTCGACGTCGACCCAGATCGAGCGGCCCGCGAGGCCGGGCCACGCGTCGCCGAGCGTCGCGCCTTCGAGGAGCTGGAGCCCCTTACCGTCCTCGAGCAGGTGGATGGAGAGCATCGGGCGACGAGTCTATCCGCGGAGGGGCGGACGAAGGCCGGAAAAGGGGGAGAATGCCGGGCTCGGCCCGCCGGGAGCACCGGACGTTCGCGGCGGCCCGAATGCCCCAGAATCGGGCGGAGGCGCGAGGCTTGAAGAAGGGAACGAGGATCCTCCTGACGGGAGGCGGCACCGCCGGGCACGTGAACCCGGCGCTCGCCATCGGAGCGGCCCTGGCCGAGGAGGGGAGCGAGACGCTTTTCGTCGGCGTGCGAGGGCGGGCCGAGGAACAGGTCGTCCCGAAGGAGGGGATCCCGATCCGCTTCGTGAGGGCCTCGGGCTTCCCCGGGGCACGTCCCTCGCCGGCGTTCGCGCGCTTCCTCCTCGACCTCGCGGTCGGGACGATCCAGGCCGCCGGCATCCTCCTCCGCTTCCGCCCCGACGTCCTCGTCGGGACGGGGGGCTTCGCCTCGGCGCCCGTCATCTTCGCGGCGACGCTCCTGAAGAAGCTCCGCCTCCTCCGGTCCCGCGTCTTCGTCCACGAGCAGAACGCCGTCCCCGGGAAGCTGAACCGGCTCGTCGGCCGCTACGCCGAGAAGGTCTTCGTCACGTTCCCCGAGACGCTCTCCCTCTTCCCGGGGAACGGGGCGGTCACCGGCTACCCGCTCCGGAAGCGGATCGGCCACGTCTCGAAAGAGGAGGCGCGCTCCCGCCTCGACTTCGCGCTCCCGGAGGGGCGGACCGTCGTCTTCGTCTTCGGCGGGTCGCAGGGCTCGCGCTCGCTCAACCGCGGCCTCGTCGACGCGCTCGGCGAGCTCCTCCCGCACGCCGACCGCCTCTTCCTCGTCCACGGGACCGGGCTCTTCAAGGGCGGCGGCTACGACGCCGGCGCCGACACGGCCGCCCGCCTCGCGGCGCGCTACACGCCCGAGGAGCGGGAACGGATCGATTCCTTCTACGTGTCGCGGAGCTATTTCCACGACATCGCCTCGGTCTACGCCGTTTCCGACCTCGTCGTGATCCGGGGCGGCTCGGGGAGCCTCAACGAGGTCGCGCGCATGGGCCTCCCGGCGCTCGTCGTCCCGAAGGCGAACCTGCCGGGCGACCACCAGGTCGCGAACGCCCGCGCCCTCGAGCGGGCGGGCGGCGCCGAGGTCCTCTACGAGGAGACGGTCCTCCGCGACGGGCACCTCGCGGAGGAGCTCGACGGGTCGCTCCTCGCGCGCCGGGTCCTCGACCTCGTCGACGACCCGGATCGGCTCGCCGAGATGTCGCGGATGGGGCGCGACGTCCTCGGGGCCGACGCCGCCGCCGAGATCGCGCACCACGTCCGTCACGGACACGGAACGGGCACGCTCGAGCCGACGCTCGTCCCGGCGCCGCACGTCGTCTCGAACGCCGCGCTCCTCTCCCGGCTCGAGAAGGCGTACGCCGCGGAGGGGCGTCGCTACCGCGTCGAGGCGCATGCCGAGGCGCGCGACCTCCCCTGGTTCCGGAGCCGCGCCGCTTCGCTCCTCGCGAACGAGAGCTGGGAGGTGCGGAACCTCGGCGTCAAGCTCCTCGGCCTCCTCGGGGCGACCGAGAAGGTCCCGCTCCTCCTCGCCCTCCTCGCCGACCGGACTCCGGCTCCGCTCCTCCAGCGTCTCCTCGGGGGCGATTTCGCGCAGGTCGGTTTCGTCCGGCGGAACGCCTTCACCGCGCTCGGCCGTCTCGGCGTCGTCGACGCCGGCGTCGAGGCCGCGCTCCTGGCCGGCCTCTCGGACCCGTACTGGGAAGTGAGGGCCGAGGCGGCGCGGACGGCGGCGCGCTTCGCCGGCCTCCTCTCGCGGAGGGCCGACGTCGTGGCCGCGCTCGTGGGCGGCCTCTCCGACCGCAACCTCGAGGCGGCGGCGGCGGCCGCCGAGGCGCTCGGGGCGATCGGCGGCGAGGCCGACGCGCTCCCGGCGCTCCTCCGGCTCTCCGACTACCGGTTCTGGAAGGTGCGCGCCGCGGCCCTTCGGGGGGTCCTCGCGCTCGTCGAGCGGGGCGAGGCGCGCGATCGGACGAAGCTCGAAGCGGCGCTCCCGGGGTTCCTCCTGACGTCGACCGACTTCCGCCCTCAGTTCGAGATGAAGCTCTCGTACCGCCGCGTCCTCGAGGCGCTCTCGCGCGGCAAGGAGTCGCCCCGATGATCTTCTGGATCGGCAAGCTCCTCGCGCCGTTCCCCCAGCTCTCCTTCCTCCGCCTCGCCGAGTACCTCTCGGCGCGCTCCATCGGCGCGGCGCTCACGGCCGTCCTCCTGACGCTATGGGTCATGCCGCGCGTGATCTGGTGGCTCCAGCGGAAGGCGTTCGTCGACCAGCTCCGCGAGACGGGCATCCCGTCGGCCTTCGACAAGGCCGGAACGCCGGTCATGGGGGGCGTCGTCCTGGTGGGCGTCGTCGCGTTCTCCTCGCTCCTCTGGTGCAACCTGACGAGCGGCTACGCCTTCCTCGTCCTCCTCGGCATGGTCTGGTTCGGGGCGATCGGCTTCGTCGACGACCGGGCGAAGATGCGGGCGAGGTCGGGCGACAAGGGGATGTCGGAGCCGCGGAAGCTCCTCCTGCAGGGGGCGTTCGCGGCGTTCTTCGTCGCCGTCCTCGCGAGCCCCTGGAGCCCGGTCCCGCCCGCTGAGGCGGCCCGCCTCCACGTCCCCTTCCTGAAGGCCGCGGTCCTCGACGCCCCGTGGGTCTACTTTCCGTTCGTCTTCCTCTTCGTCCTCCTCGTGGGCAACTCCGTGAACATCACCGACGGGATGGACGGTCTCGCGATCGTCCCGTCGGTCTTCGCGATCGCCGTCCTCGGCGTCTTCGGCTACCTCCTCGGGAACGCGATCTGGTCCCGGTACCTCGTCTACCCGTTCCTGCCGGGAGCGGGCGAGCTTGCCGTCTTCGCCTGCGCGTTCGCGGGGGCGGGCGTCGGCTTCCTCTGGTTCAACGCCTACCCGGCCCAGATCTTCATGGGGGACACCGGGTCGCTCTCCATCGGCGGAAGCCTCGCCGTCGCGTCGGTCCTCCTGAAGCAGGAGCTCCTCTTCGTCATCCTCGGCGGCCTCTTCGTCGCCGAGGCGTTCACCTCGCAGGTGCAGGACAAGATCGGCATCAAGCTCCTCGGGCGGAGGCTCTTCGCGCGAGCGCCGCTCCACCACGCGATGGCCTACAACGGGCTCGCCGAGACGAAGGTCGTCGTGAGGCTCTGGATCGTGTCGGGGATCCTCGCCCTCGCCGCCCTCTCGACGCTGAAGCTGCGGTGAGCGCGGCGCGGCGCTCCTCGTCGGCGAACGCCTTCCTCGTCGGGGCCGGCATCCTCCTGAGCCGCCTCGCGGGATTCGTTCGGGAGCGCGTCTTCGCCCACTACCTCGGCAGCTCGATGGCGGCCGACGCCCTCCGGGCGGCGCTGCGCGCCCCGAACGTCCTCCAGAACCTCTTCGGCGAAGGCTCGCTCTCGGCCTCGCTCATCCCGGTCTACTCCCGTCTCCTCGGCGAGGGGAGGGAGGAGGAGGCGCGGAGGACGGCGCGGACCGCCGGGACGCTCCTCGCGCTCCTCGCCGTCCTCCTCTCCGCGCTCGGCGTCCTCGCGGCGCCCCTCCTCGTCGACCTCTTCACGCCCGGCTTCTCGGGCGAGAGGCGCGAGCTGACGGTACGGCTCGTCCGGATCCTCTTCCCCGGAACCGGCCTCCTCGTCCTCTCGGCCTTCTGCCTCGGAATCCTCAACAGCCACCGCCGCTTCTTCCTGCCGTACGCGGCGCCCGTCCTCTGGAACGGCGCGATCATCGCCGCGCTCGTCCTCGCGGGGACGAAGGCCGGAGCCGAGATCGCGGTCCAGGCCGCCTGGGGCGCCGTCGCCGGGAGCCTCCTCCAGCTCCTCGTCCAGCTCCCGCAGGTGGCCCGCCTCGTCGGCACGCTCCGTCCTGCGCTCGACATCGGGTCGCCCCACGTGAGGACGATCTTCCGCAACCTCCTCCCGAGCGTGGGGAGCCGGGGCGTGACGCAGGTCTCGAGCTGGGTCGACCAGGTCATCGCGAGCTTCCTGCCGGGCGGCGCCGTCGCGATGCTCGGCTACGCGCAGACGCTCTACATCCTCCCGGTCTCGCTCTTCGGCATGTCGGTCTCGAGCGCCGAGCTCCCGGAGCTCTCCTCGGGCGCCAGCGCCGAGACGCTTCGCGAGAGGCTCGACGCCGCGCTTCGAAGGGTCGCCTTCCTCGTCGTGCCGTCGGCCGTCGCCTTCGCCCTCCTCGGCGACCGCGTCGTGGCGCTGGTCTTCCAGACCGGCGCGTTCGGGACGGAGGACGTCCGAATCGTCTGGATCGTCCTCGCCGCCGCCTCCGTCGGCCTCCTCGCCTCGACGCTCGGAAGGCTCTACGCCTCGGCCTTCTGGGCCCTCCACGACACGCGGACCCCGCTCCGGTTCGCGATGATCCGCGTCGGGGCGAGCGCGGCCGTCGGCGCGCTCCTCGCCTTCGCGCTGCCGCGCCTGCTCGGTCTCGACCCGCGCCTCGGCCTCGCGGGGCTGACGCTCGGCTCGGGCCTCGCGGGATGGCTCGAGATGCTCCTCCTGCGCCGCGCTCTGAACGCGCGCGTCGGGAAGACCGGCCTGCCGGCGTCGTTCTCCCTCCGTGTCTGGGGCGCGGCGCTCGGCGCCGCCGCGGCCGGCTTCGGCGTGAAGCTCGCGTTCGCGGCGCTCGGCCCGGTCCTCCTCGGCGCGCTCGTCTGCGGCGCCTTCGCCGCCGTCTACGCGCTCCTCGCCCTCGCCCTCCGAATCCCCGAAGCGACCGCCGTCGCCGCCTCCCTCCGCCGCCGCCTGCGTTAGGGGTCAGGTCTACCATCTACACTCTGCGCGGCCGCGCAGAGTGTAGATGGTAGACCTGACCCCGGGGCTCTTGACCCCGGGGCTCTATGACCCCGGGGCTCTATTTGACCCCATGGCTCTATTCGTTCATCCGGTACGTGTCGCGGAGGGAGAGCACCTCGCCCTTCCAGATCCTCTCGAACCGGCTCGCGTCGAACGCGGGGCGCCGGACGAGGCGCAGCGCCATCGCGGCCTGCTTCTCCGTGGCCCCCGATCGCTCGTGGAGCTTCAGGGCGCAGGCGGAGAAGTCGCGAACGAAGACGTCGAACACCTGGTCGAGGGCGTCGTCGGAAAGCGAATGGTGCCCGGCCCCCTCGAGGACGAGGTGGGCGTAGACGGCGAGGGCGAAGAGGTCGCCGACGGCGAGGAGGAGGTCGACGTCCTTCGCCTGGTCCTCGGTCGGCGCGGCGGCGGCGACGAGCTCGCGGAACGCGCCGAGCTGCTCGCGGAAGAGGGCGACGTTCGGGACGCGGGCGTACCTCTCGAAGGCCGGCGCCCAGTCGTGGAAGCGGATCTTCCCGAGACCTCGCGCCGGCCCCTGCGCGAAGAGGTAGGCGTCGTGCACCGGCTCCGTCCGCCGTCCCACTTCGGGGTAGGACGTCGGGCGGAAGAGCCAGTTCGCGAGGAACTTCACGATGAGCGCGATGTTGACGTGGACCGTCCCTTCGAGCTTCGGCAGGGCGCGGATGTCGCGCGCGGCCATCTCGAAGACCATGTCCTTCTCGAAGCCCTTCGCCGCGATGACGTCCCAGAGGAGGTCGATCACCTTCTCTCCCTCGGTCGTCACCTTCATCTTCACGAGCGGGTTGTAGAGGAGGTAGCGACGGTCCTTGAGCGAGGCGGCCCGCAGGTAGTCCGAGGCGCGGAACGCGAAGACCTTCATCGCGACGAGGCGCGCCCAGGCGTCGACGAACATCCGCGCGACGTGCGGGAAGTCGGTCACCGACATCCCGTAGAGGCGGCGGCCGGCCGCGTGGCTCAGCGCCTCGTGGAACGCGTGCTCGCAGATCCCGATCGAGGCCCAGCCGAGGTTGTACTTCCCGACGTTGACGGTGTTGAGCGAGGCGTCCCACGCCTCGGGGCCGCGGAGGAGGACCTCGTCCGCGGCGACGGGGTAGTCCTCGAGGGCGAGCTCGGCGACGTACGACTGGCTCGCGACGACGTTCCTGACGAGCTCGTAACCGGCCCGCTTCGGGTCGGCCGCGAAGAACACGTACTCGCCCGTCCCCTCCATCTTCCCGAAGACGGAGACGATCGCAGCCTCGTTGCCGTTCCCGATGTAGTACTTCGTGCCCGTCGCGACGAACGCATCGCCCCGCGGCGCGAGCTTCATGGAGGTCGAATAGATGTCGGCGCCGTGCTCCTTCTCGGAGAGGCCGAAGGCGAAGATGCCGCCGTCGGCGAGCGCCGCGGCCGTCTTCTTCCGCGTCGCCTCGTTCGGGCTCATCCAGAGCGGGCCGAGGCCGAGGATCGAGACCTGCCACGTGTACCAGTAGCAGAGGCCGTAGAAGCCGAGGACCTCGTTCACGAAGCAGTTGCGGAACGTGTCCCAGCGGGCGTCCGGCCCTCCGAGCTCCGGCGGCGTCAGGAGGTCGGCGAAGATCCGCTCCTCCTTCACGAAGCGGAGGAAGTCGGCGTACCAGACCCGGTCGAAGTCGTCCTGCTTCAGCCGCGCCTTCCCCTTCGCCTCGAAGAAGGCGACCGTCTTCTCCACGATCTCCCGCGAGCGCGCGTCGAGTGGGAGCTCCCCGAGCCTCTTCGGGTTCAGGATCATGGCGTCCTCCGTCCCTCCAGCCTACCCCACGAGGGAGGGGTCAGGTCTACCATCTACACTCTGTGCGCCGTTCCCGGCCGGCCCGGCGCATCGGGCCGGGCGAACGGAGCGAGCCCGGCCGGCGGGGCGCCTGAACCCTTCCCGCTCCGCGGCGTATAACCCGCTGGCGGGAGGACGAGATGGCCGATCCGGGCCGGGGCATCGAGCAGCAGCTGGAGGAGAGCGTTCGCCGGGTGCTCGGCGCGCTCGAGCGGATGCCCGTCGGGAAGATCGAGGTCGTCGCGAACGAGGTCTCCCGCGCCGTCGGACAGGTCGTCTCCCAGGTCGATCGCGCGAGCCGGACCCCGACGCGGGAGGAGAGACGCCTCGAGAAGAGGCTGCGGGAGGAGGACGAGGCGAGCCTGCCCCAGGCGTGGGTGATGGCCGGGGCCGCCGTCGTCGCCGGGCTCATCGGCCTCACCCAGCCGCAGCTCTTCTGGTTCTTCTTCGTCGGCTTCGGCTTCGCGATGGGCGCGGCCGACATCTTCGCGAAGGTCCGTCGCCGGGAGAGGCGGCAGGCGGAGGCGGCGCAGGAGCGCGGCGCCGCCGTCACCGGGGCGGCCACCGAGCGGGCCGCCCCGGCGCCGCTCGTCACACCGCCGCCTCCGGCGCAAGCCGAGAGGCCCGCCCTCGCCGCGGTCTCGGCCCGGGAGGCGCGCGTCGACGGCATCTGCGATCGGCTCCTTTCCGAGCTTTCGGGAGCGCCGCCGCTCGTGCGGGAGCTCCTGCGCCGGCCCGAGCAGACCGTCGAGGCGCTCCGTTCGGCGTCGAGGGAGCTCGCCCGCCGCGAGCGCGAGCTGCGCGGGATGCTCTCCGAGGACGCGGGAGAGCGGCTCGTGGGCGAGCGGGCGGAGCTGGCGGCCCGGGCGGAGGCCGCGCCCGACGCCGTCGTGAGGAGCCGTCTCTCGGCGGCCCTCGAGGCGCTCGACGCCCAGCTCGTCCACCGGGCCGAGCTGACGACGGCCGCGGCACGCATCGAAGCCGAGGGGACGCGGATCCTCTACTCGCTCGAGAGCCTGCGCGCACAGGTCCTTCGCGCGTTCGCCGCCGATGCCGCCGCGGCCGACGTCACGCGAGAGAGCCTGAAAGGGGGCCTCGAGACGCTCCGCGGCGAGATCGACGCGGTGGCGACCGCGCTCGAGGAGGTCCACGGGGTCGGAAAGCCGCCGGTCGCCTCGACCGCAGGGGGACCGACCGCCGCGGCGCGCGCCGCCCTTCGGCAGGCGGGAACGCGCTGAGGGCCTCGCCGCCGATGACCTCCGCCGCCGCCCCGCCCCGGGTCGGAGCCCCCGGCTCCGGCCGACGTCTCCCGGGCCGTCCGGCGCACGGACCGGTCCGGCGTCTCGGCCTGTCGCTCGTCCTGCTCCTCCTCCCGGCAACCGACCTGCGCGGAGACCCGGTCGACGTCCCCGGCGGGACCGCGAGCATCCGTCGTCTTCTCGACCTCGGCGAGCGGCGGACCGAATCGGATTTCTTCGCCGAGGTGGGGCGGGTCCTCCTCTCCGGGACGAACCCGGCCGACCCGTGGAGCAAGAGTGAGAAGCGGAAGGCGGTCGTCTCCTTCGCGGAAGACCTCGAGGAGTGGAAGGGGAAGCAGGGCTGTCCGGCGATCCTCTCGACGAGGCCGGGCGCGTGGGAGGGGACCCGGCGGGCGCTCGGCTGGCTCGGCTATCGGGTCCGCGGAGAGGGCCCGGGATTCGAGGCGGAGCCCCTCGCCGAGCCCGAGGCGATGCGCCGCCAGACCTTCCTCGACGTCCTGGGGCAGCCCGCCGCAGCGGTCCTCGCGCGCCTCGCGGCCGGGGAGGACGTCCGCGTGGAGTGCGCGTCCGGCACGGCCGAGCTCCCGTTCTCGCTCGCGGCGTGGCGCGAGACGCTCGGCCTCGACGAGAAGCGTCTGAACGCCCGGAACGCCTTCCTCCGCTTCGTCACCGACGTCCCGGCGTCCCGGATGATGGTGGCCCTGCACGGGGTCGACGCGAGGACCCGGGAGGAGCTCCGGTCGGTAGGCGGGCCGGCCGGGGGATACGCCGGCTGGAAGCTCGTCTTCGAGAAGGCGCTCGCCGGCTTCGCCCTCTACCCGGAGGCCCTCGAGATCCGGAACGGGAAGATCCGGCTGCCGGGAGGCG
>ERZ795055.4080-NODE-4080-length-10376-cov-3.936150_pt1 | contig 10376 bp, 9 predicted proteins | sample MGYA00375139_ERZ795055 | MGnify/ENA primary metagenome ERZ795055 (study PRJEB30184, sample SAMN05720283) | anaerobic digester metagenome | isolation source: active sludge of municipal wastewater-treating anaerobic digesters | place: USA | collected 2015-01-23 ...
AAGTCCCTTTGCCAACGGCGAAGTAGCTTTTGTGGAGGACAAGTTCACCCCTCCCAACCGTGCTTACCTCAAGCTATGGGAGGCGCTCACGGTGGTGGGGGCCTATCCGCGGCCGGGTGAGCGGTGTCTGGATTTGGGGGCCAGTCCCGGTGGCTGGACGTGGGTGGCGGCAAGCCTGGGGGCCCAGGTAGTGGCGGTCGATCGCGCCGAGCTTGCTCCCCATATCGCTGCCATGCCCGGCGTCGAGGCGCTGAAACAAAACGCCTTCACACTTGAGCCCCAAAGTGTCGGGCCGATCGACTGGTGGTTGTGCGACGTGATCGCCTATCCCGACAAGACGTTGGAGCTTGTTCGTCGCTGGTTAGAGAGCGGCTTGGTGCGCCGCATGGTTTGTAGCGTTAAGTTCCAAGGCCCAACCGATCTTGCTATATTGGCGAAGTTTCAGACGATTCCGGGCGCGCGCGTGCGCCACCTGTTTCACAATAAGCACGAAGTGACGTTCTTGTGGTTTGTCGAAGGTTTGGCCGCGGGTTTGCGGGCATTCTAAGGGGGCGCTCGTGGGGCCGCACACGTAGTCGCGCCATCCGCGATCTTCGCAGTCAGTGTCGGTGAATCGATGCCTGACGCGCAGCAATGCTTGAAAGCTTTGCGCCACTCGGGCATATCGTGCCGCCATGAAAGTAGGACTCGTCGGCTTCGCAGGCTCAGGCAAAACCACCGTTTTCAACGCGCTCACGGGGCTCAAGGCCAACACCGGCCTGGGCGCCAAGGAGCACGCCAACCTCGGCATGATCAAGGTGCCCGATCCGCGCATCGAATTTCTGGCGGAGGTCTACAAACCCAAGAAGAAGACATTGGCCGAAATTGCGTTCGTAGACGTGGTCGGACCGGAGGCAAAAAAGAGCGAAAAGGGCTTAGATTCTAAGCTCATTGCCGACATGCGGGTGGTGGACGCGTTGGTGCATGTGGTGCGCGTCTTCGACAACCCCACGCTCACCCAGGCCCCCGATGCCAAGCGCGACCTAGAAGCCTTCGAGGCCGAAATGGTCTTCTCCGACCTTATCATGGTGGAGGCCAAGCTCGATCGACTGCGCAAAGAGGGCAAGAAGACTCCCGAACGCACGTTGTTCGAGGCGCTGGTGACCCAACTCGAAGCCGGCAAACCGTTGCGGCTCTTGGACTTCTCTGAGGCCGATCGTGCCATGATGACGAGCTTTGCTTTTGTCTCGGCCAAGCCCTGCATGGTGCTGGTGAATGTGCCTGACGACCAAGCCAGCAAACCGTTGCCCGAAGGCCTTGAGACGATGGCCCGCGAGCGTGGTGTCTCGGTGATGATGATGGCGGGGCGCGCCGAGGCCGAAATCTCGGAGTTGCCCCCGGCTGAGCAGTTGGCGTTCTTGTCCGATCTGGGGGTCACCGCATCGGCCCGCGATCGTTTCGTGAATGCGGTGTACGCGCAGCTCGACCTGATCTCGTTTCTCACCGCGGGCGACGATGAGTGTCGCGCCTGGACGCTCACCCGTGGCACCAACGCCCGGCGCGCGGCGGGCAAGATCCACTCCGACATCGAGCGTGGCTTCATCCGTGCCGAAGTTATCGCCTTCAATGACTTCAAAACCTGTGGTACCGAGGCCAAGTGCCGCGAGGCGGGTAAGTTGCGCTTGGAAGGCAAGGACTACATCGTCCAAGATGGCGACATCACGCACTTCCGTTTCAACGTCTAAAGCCTATCGCGCAAAGTGCGCGAATTTCGTTCCCCCGTATGGGAGCAGAGGCCACCGTTGCGGCAGCGATAAACGGACTTGGGCGTCGCCCGCGGGCGTGGGTCTTCTCTGGACGTGTTGTGACGCACCACGGCGACGTCGTTAGGCGCGGATTTCGACATTTCGGGTTGTCGTAAGCGCGAGCCCGTGCTACTCGCAACAGTGTGATGGATTTGGGGTTTTTGGCAGATACGACACTTCTCAAGGTGGCTGCCTCAGTCGCCGATATCGCTGTCGTTAGCTACCTCATCTTCCGCGTGCTGTTGCTCATCCGCGGCACCCGTGCCCAGCAAATCTTGGTTGGGCTAACACTCCTGCTGGCTGCCTTTTTCGCCTCGAAATTCCTGCAGTTGCGCACGTTGTCGTGGATGTTCGACAACTTCATCGGTTCGTTTTTGTTGCTGGTCATTGTGGTGTTCCAGCACGACATTCGGCGCGGCCTGTCGCGCGTGGGGCGTAGGCCCTTGTTGGGGGCGGCCGCCTACGGCCAAGGCGCTTACCTGGTCGACGAGATTACCCGCGCGGCCGAAGCGATGGCCCGCGACCGCATCGGCGCCATCATCCTTATCGAGCGCGAGGCCGACCTGAGCGAGCTGGCCGAAACCGGTATTCGCGTGGATGGGCGTATTTCTACTGGTCTTATTGTGCAGGCGTTTATGCCGCCCGGGCCGCTGCATGATGGTGCGTTGATTGTGCAACAAGGGCGGGTGTCGGCCGCCGCCGTGTTCTTGCCTCTTACGCAAAACCCGCGTTTAGACCCGAGCTTGGGTACGCGACATCGTGCCGCGGTGGGGGCCACCGAAGAGGTGGATGCCATAGCCATCGTGGTCAGTGAGGAGCGGGGCCAAATTTCTATTGCCGAAGGCGGGGCGCTCACCCGCGACCTCGACCCGGCGATGTTGCGCAAAGTGTTGGCCCGTTACTTTGGGCCGCGCAATTTGCGCAAAGACAAAGACCGGCGTCGGGATGCCACGACGCGCAGAGAAAGCACATGAAGTTCACCTTCATCACCCGCGATCTTGGGCTCAAGGCCTTTTCGTTGGTGCTGGGCATTCTGCTGTTCGTGTTTGTCGGCTCCGAGAGCGCCACCCCTGTCGACGTCGAGTTTCGCATTGAGTACCGCACCGCCGACGACATGATGGTGGTAGGCGATCCGCCGCTCACGGTGCAGGCCACATTGCAAGGACCGTGGGCCGGCTTTCGCTCCTTCGACACCGAAACCTTGGCGCCCGTGGTGGTGGATCTTACCGGCAGCGAAACTGGCACCAGCCGCCATCGCATCGATACCACCGATCTCAAGGCTCCGGCCGGCATGAAAATCGTGGCGCTCAGGCCGTCGGAGCTGGAGGTCACGCTGGATCGGCGCGTCGAACGCCTGGTGCCGGTGGAACCCGATATCGTCGAGCGGCCAGCGTTGGGTTACGAAATCGTCGAAATTAAGGTGGAGCCCAAGCAGGTACGCGTCGAGGGGCCGATGGGGCGGATGCGCAGCCTAGATTTTGTTTCAACTCGGCCGATTGACGTGGGTGGGCGTGAGGCGGACGTCAACCTCGAAGTCGAATTGCGGCCGCCGTCACCCGGGTTGCGCTTGCTTGAACGGCGTGTGCGGGTGCTCATCACCATTGGCGAGGAGTTTGTCACCCGCACCTTCACCGCCCAGAAGGTTGTGGTGGCGAATGCCCCACGCGGGACGCACCCGGTTCCCGAGGTGATTGCCTTTCAACTGCGTGGTCCGCGGCGTCTGGTGGATGCGTTACCGGCCAATGGTGGCTTTGAGCTTACGGTGGATGCGCTTCCTGAGGTGGAGGATGGGCAGACAACCTTTGAGAAGATGGTGACCGTGCGCGGCATGCCCGAACGTTCGGTGTTGGTGCCACCTGTGCCACGCGTTACTGTGCAAGTCCCGAAAGTGGCGAGCAAGCGTCCGAGGAAGTGAAGCATGGCTGGCATGCGGACAGGATCAGAGTCAGGGGCGGCAGTGGCACGCGAGCGGCGGTTGTTCGGCACCGACGGCGTGCGGGGCATCGCCAATCAGCACCCGATGACCTGCGAGGTGGCGTTGGCGTTGGGCCGTGCGGTGGCGTACCAAGCGCGCCAGAAGGGTGCTCGGCAACGGGTCATCATCGGTAAAGATCCGCGTTTGTCGGGCTACATGCTTGAAATGGCGGTGGCCAGCGGCGTCTGCTCGATGGGCGTCGATGTGCTGTTGGTCGGACCACTCCCGACGCCAGCGATCGCTTTCCTGACGCAGAACATGCGTGCGGCAGCCGGCGTGATGATCAGCGCCAGCCACAACCCCTACGAAGACAATGGCATCAAGATCTTTGCCCGGGATGGCTTCAAGCTTCCCGATGAACGCGAAACCGAGTTGGAATCGCTGATGCGCGACGAGAAGGTGGGGAAGGTTCGGCCTACCAAGAGCGCGGTGGGTAAGGCGTTCCGCATCGACGACGCCAGCGGTCGGTACATTGTCGCCCTCAAAAGTGTCTTTCCGGCCGATCTGGATCTCACCGGCATGACCATCGTGGTCGATTGTGCCAACGGCGCGGCGTACAAGGTCGCACCGACCGTGCTGCGCGAGCTGGGGGCTACCGTTTATGCGTTGGGGGTTACGCCCGATGGTCGCAACATCAACCGCCGTTGTGGTGCGCTGCATCCGGGCGGGCTTAAAGCGGCGGTGAAGCGCTACAAAGCCGATTTAGGTATCGCCTTGGATGGCGACGCCGACCGCCTGGTGGTGGTGGATGACCAGGGCGAGATCGTGGACGGAGATGTGCTGTTGGCCACCGGCGCCGAAGAGCTCTTGCGGCAGAAATTGCTCAAGCAAAACACGTTGGTGGCTACTGTTATGTCCAACCTTGGCCTGGACAAGAAGGTCGTGGCGTTGGGCGGCAAGGTGATTCGCACCCAAGTGGGCGATCGCTACGTGGTCGAGGCCATGCGGGCCGGCGGCTATTGCTTTGGGGGCGAGCAATCGGGGCACTTGATCTACTTGGATCACGCCACCACCGGGGATGGTATGTTGGCCGCGCTTAAGTTGCTATCGGTGTTGCGCCGCAAAGGTGTGCGCATGTCCGAGCTGAAATCCAGCTTCCCGATGTTTGCTCAGGCGCTCGTGAACGTCGTGGTGAAAGACAAGCGACCGCTCGCTGAATTACCGAGCGTGCAAGACGTGATCGCCAAGCATGAGAAGGAGTTGCGGGGCGATGGTCGAATCTTGGTGCGGTTCTCCGGCACCGAGCCTAAGGCCCGCGTGCTGGTGGAGGGCCCGGAGGCGGGCCAAGTGCGTGGCATGGCTCGCGAAATTGCAACGGCTATTACCCGGGCGTTGGGCTAGCCCGTAAGGAACGACTGATGGTGTTGCGACGTTTAGGGGTGAATGTGGACCACGTGGCGACGATGCGGCAATCGCGCCGCACGCTCTACCCCGATCCGGTGACCGCGGCTGCGCTTTGTGAACTGGCCGGCGCCGACCAGATTACCGTGCATTTACGGGAAGATCGCCGACATATCCAAGAGCGGGACGTGCGTATCTTACGGCAAACGGTGGCCACCTCGCTCAACTTAGAGATGGCGGCCACCCAAGAAATGCTCAAGATCTGCTACGACGTGAAGCCCGACATCGCGACGTTGGTGCCTGAGCGACGCGAGGAGCTCACCACCGAAGGCGGCCTGGACGTGCAGCATCAGCGAGATGCGCTCAAAAAATTCGTCGCCAGTCTCAAAGATGCCGACATCGAGGTCAGCCTGTTTATCGACCCCGATCTCGACCAAGTCCGGGCGGCGCATCGGGTGGAAGCTGAAGCCATCGAGATCCACACCGGCAAGTTTTGTGAGGCCCGCGGGGCAGCCGAGCGCGCCGCGGAGTTGCAGCGCATCGCCGACGCCGCGCTCACCGCCCACAAGTTGGGAATGCGCGTGGCCGCCGGGCATGGTCTCAACTACCACAACGTCAGTGAGCTGCTCACGATTGAGCCTGTCACCGAGTACAACATCGGTCATAGCATCATCGCGCAGGCAATTTTTGTGGGTTTGCCGGCGGCGGTAACTGAGATGAAGCGCCTCTTGAATCCCTAATACGCCTCCCTTTTCGTTGAGCTTCCCCCGTGGGGGGAAGATGCCGCCCCAGCGGCGGCAGATGGGGGAGAAGGCGGACCGCGCAGGGCAAGAGCAAGAGGGAGGTCATCCATGCAACACCTGGTGAGCGCTGCCGAGATGCAGGAGTTGGATCGCCGGGCCATCGACGGGCACCGGATCCCGGGCCGGGTGTTGATGGAGGTGGCTGGTCGTGCGGTAGCCGAGGCGGTACGCGCCCGGGTGGCGGCACCGGCCTCCGTGGTGGTGGCCGCTGGTACAGGCAACAACGGCGGCGATGGCTTTGTGGCGGCGCGCGCCTTGCTGGCTACGGGTTACGATGTGCGGATTTTTATCGTGGGCGAGCGGGACAAGCTCAAGCCTGATGCCCGATCGGCGTTGGCGCCCCTCGAAATCACCGCTCCCGATCGCTTGGTCGTCGTCAAAGACACGCGCGGTCTTTGGGAATTGTCCGAGTATCTTGGCCGCGCCCAGTTGGCTGTGGACGCTTTGTTGGGCACCGGTGTCACCGGCGAGGTGCGCGGGCCTATCGCCGAGGCGATCGCGGCACTGAACGAGGCCACCTGCCCCAAGCTGGCCGTGGACCTCCCCTCCGGCATCGACGCCGATACCGGCGCTCTGCTCGGCCGGGCGGTGCGTGCCGACGAAACCGTGACCTTTGCCTTTCCCAAACGCGGGCAGTTCTTGTTTCCCGGTGCCGAGTACACAGGCAAGCTGACGATCGTTGATATTGGCATCGCGCCGGAGCTGGCTCTGGCGCTGCCGGTGATGGGGCGAGTGTTGTCGCCGGCCGATGGTCCCAGCGACTGTCGGGTTCGGCCTCCCAACGCCCACAAAGGTGACTTTGGCCATCTGCTGGTGCTGGCCGGTTCCGAGGCTTTTCCTGGCGCTGCGGTCCTGGCTCTCTCGGGCGCGTTGCGCTCGGGTGTCGGCCGCGTGAGTTGGGCTACCGACGCGGGTGCCGTCTTGCGAGCGCCGCCGCGGCCGCCCGAAGTGATGCTGCGAGAGCGACGCGTCGACGAAGCTAGCGCTGACTTCGTCAAACGCGTGTTAAGCGACGTTTCGGCAGTGGTGGCGGGTCCTGGGTGGGGTGTCAATGACGCGAGCCGCAGCGTGCTTGCGACGCTGTTAAGCGACGCCTTGCAGCCGCTGTGTCTGGACGCGGATGCCTTGAACTTGCTGGCGAGCGAGCCCGGGTTGTGGGCCACGCGCCAGGCGGCCGTTGTCGTGACGCCGCATCCGAAGGAAATGGCTAGGCTTTTGGGCACTACCGTGGAGGGGGTGCAGCGTGATCGGATTGCCGCGGCATTGGAGCTGGCCGCCTCCCGACGTGTGGTGGTGGTGCTCAAGGGGGCACATACCATTGTGGCCGATCCCGAAGGCTCCTTCGCGGTGATCAACGCGGGTAATCCAGGGATGGCCACTGGTGGTACCGGCGACGTCTTGGCCGGGGTGATCGGCGCCTTTTTGGCACAGGGTTTCGAACCTGCACGCGCAGCGCGGGCAGGGGCCCTGTTACATGCTGTGGCGGGAGACGTCGCGGCAACGCGGCACGGGATGGCCGGCTTGATTGCCAGTGATCTGGTGGCGGCTTTAAGTGAGGTTTGGGTGTCGTGGCAACGTTAGCGAACCAACAGGCGAAACGGCCTTCTGGGGTCTTGCCCGACCGTTGGCAGCTGACCTTGCGTGATAGGCGTGCCACGTTACGTCTGGGGGAGCGGTTCGGGGCTATGTTGCCGCCGGGCGCGGTGTTGGGCTTGGTCGGTGAGTTGGGGGCTGGCAAGACAACCTTCGTGCAGGGGGTGGCCAAAGGCGTGGCAGTGGCCGACCTGCGCCAGGTTTTGAGCCCCACGTATACGCTTTCGAACGAGTATCCTGGTGGCCGGCTGCTGCTCGTGCACATGGATTTTTACCGTCTGGAGGGGGCCGACAGTGCGCGGGCGCTGGGACTCGAAGACACGCTGGGGCGGGTCGACACTCTGGCGGTGGTCGAGTGGGCGGATCGGGCGCCAGACTTGCTTCCCCAAGGCTCGATCTGGATGCATTTCCAGTATCACCCGGGTGAGTTGCGTCGGGTGCAAGTGCAAGGGTGTGAACCACCGACCGGGTTTAGGTGGTCGGAACTTGATCCTTCGGTGCCAGGTTGGTAGCTTGCAGCCATGCCTCTGATTGAAGAGCCCGAAAAAGCGATTCGCCTGGCGCGCGCCATTGCGTCTGACATTTCGTTGTACAACGAAGAAAAAATCAAAGACGGCATCGAAAAAGATACCTTCTACGATGCCGTGGCCGGTGAACTGGAAGAGGGTCGCGAGCTGTATAGGAGTCGCATCTCGCCCGACTTGTTCCAGCGCACGAATTACTACGATCGCGCGGTTATCGACATCATTCTTCGCTCCAAAGGCCACATCAAGTCGCGCCTCTGGTAAGCTCTGTGTTCATCGCAGTGCGCCTCGTTGTGCCGATGGCCGCCGCGGGTGAGCGTTTGGATCGTTTCCTTACACGCGTGGCCCAGGCTCCCGACGCCGGTGCGCTCGCGGACTTCAGCCGCTCTCGGCTCCAAAAATTGATCGCCGCGGGTTTGGTGTCGGTCGACGGTGCACCTTGTCGGGCGGCCTTGGCCCTGTGCGGAGGAGAGACGCTCACGCTGCAGGTGCCGGCGCCCGCGCCATCGGTCCTGGTACCCGAGGCGATCGCGCTCGACATCTTGTTCGAAGACGCTCATCTGCTGGTGCTTAACAAACCCGCCGGGTTGAGCGTGCATCCGGGAGCCGGGCATCAACAGGGCACGCTGGTGCATGCGTTGCTGTTTCATTGCCAGGATCTGTCGGGGATTGGTGGCGAATTGCGCCCTGGCATTGTGCACCGGTTGGACAAGGACACGAGCGGTCTGTTGGTGGTGGCCAAGGACGATCGCACGCATCTAGGGTTGTCGCGGCAGTTCGCGGCGCGCACGGTGCAGAAACGTTACCGCGCCTTTGTGCTAGGGATACCCAGGCCTGCCGCGGCCACGCTCGACACCCTGATTGCGCGTCACCCCAAGGATCGCAAGCGTTTTTCTTCCAAGGTGCTACGGGGCAAACGGGCCGTGACCGACTACGAGGTTGTGCGGCACCATGGCGGCGTCAGTGAGCTTGCGATCGTGCTGCATACGGGTCGCACGCACCAAATCCGCGTGCACCTGGCCGATCGGGGGCATCCGCTGATCGCTGACGCCCTGTATGGCGGCTGCGCCTGGAAACGTATTACCGACAAACCATTACGCACTTACGTGATGACGCTGCGTCGCCAAGCCCTGCACGCCGAGCAGCTGACCTTCGTTCACCCCATGACCGGCGAGATGTTGCAGTTTATTGCCGAATTGCCTAGCGATCTTAAGATGTTACAGCGTCTCCTCGCGGTAGGCCGGTAGCCCTCGCAAGCCGTGTGGTGCCCTCCCTATGGTCGTGTGCGGCAAAACGAGGGATAACTCGTGCCGTCATGCCGCAAAAGATCGTCCGCCGCGCGCGCGGCTTCTTGACCTGGTTCAGCCTGCTCGTGGCGCTTGCTTGGGTGCTGTTGGAAACTGGACTGGCGCACGGCCTGGTTGGTTTGGGGGCGGCGCAGACCGCGGCGGCGACGTTGTTGGTGTTGATCTTCGGGGTCCGCGCCGCGTTGGCCTTGTGGCGGGACCTGTCGTTGCTGCGCGAGCCGCGCAATCTTGTGAGTCTCGTGACGGTGGCGGCGTTGACGCCGTTTTGGGTGCGCATGGCGGCAACCGCCGTTGTCCTGCACGACCTGTTGGAACTCTACTATTGGCTACATCAGGGACATACCCGTCGGATTTTGGTGGACGTGGGCTTTCGGCCAGCCCGCTCGCTGCTTTTGTCGTTTGCTACCTTGATTGGCATCGGTGCGATGCTGCTGGCGTTTCCGGCGTCTTGGCGGGGCGAGCCGGTGGCGCTCATCGACGCGTTGTTTACGGCCACCAGCGCCGTGTGCGTGACGGGGCTTGCCACCGTGGACACCGCGACCGTTTGGTCCACCTTCGGGCACGTGGTGATTCTGGTGCTGATGCAGCTGGGGGGCTTGGGCATCATGGCGATTGCTGCGGCAATGACGCAGATGCTCGGTCGCTCGCTTGGCTTGGAGGGGCACGCGGTGGTGCGCGGCGCCTTCGACGAGGGTAATGCCGAAGAGCTTCAGGCGCTGCTTCAGGCGTTGCTGTATGGCACGTTTGCAATCGAAGCAGCCGGCGCGGTCATCCTTACCCTCCGGTTTTGGGGGCAGATGCCATTTCTGGAGGCGGTGGCGTTTGGCGTGTTCCACGCAGTGGCGGCTTTTTGCAACTCTGGTTTTGCGTTGTTCTCCGACAACCTGGTGGGTTACGTCGCCGATCCGGTCGTGAATCTCACGATCATGCTGCTCATCATTGTGGGTGGCGTTGGTTTTGGCGTCTGGGTGGCGATCTACCGCAATCTTCGTACGCGTGGTCGGGTGCTGCTGCCGGTGCACGCCAAGGTGGTGCTTACAACCTCGGCG